>OIYY01001362.1_pt1 | contig 12992 bp, 15 predicted proteins | sample 1588341 | NCBI WGS metagenome assembly OIYY01 (sample SAMN03283287) | human gut metagenome | biome: human-associated habitat; material: feces | host: Homo sapiens | place: Peru | collected 2012
TTTTTGAATGAAATGAAAAGACATTAAATAAAATCTAAGTGTTATAGTAGGAGTCAAAGCTTGGATATCATAAATGTTTCTTACTGAGTTATAATAAACGACTCTAATATTTTAAAAATATTGTTGAAATAAGTTAGATATAATGATAATATGAATATAGAGGTGTTGAATATGAAAAAAGATAAAAAAGAAAATAAGACAAAGTATTTAGTTTTGTTAATGATTGCTATACTTATTATAATAGTAATAATTTTAGTAAGTATTGCTATAAATAATAATATGAAAAATCAATCAAATAGTATTAGATATCAAAATCAAAATTCGCAGACTTCGGGAAATAATGGCGGGTTCGTTGTGACAGATATTGTTAAAAAACCAATTATATATATTTATCCAATTGAAAAGATGGACGTAGAAGTGAAGTTAGGTAATCCACAATATTTATCATGTACATATCCAAAATATAAAAATGGCTGGTCTGTCACAGCCGATGTTGATGGAACACTAGTTGATAAAAATACAGGAAAAAATTTATATGCATTATATTGGGAAGGTAAAGAGGTTCCTAAAAATATAAATCTAAAAGAAGGTTTTTGTGTAAAAGGTAAAGATACTGCAACTTTTCTGGAGGAAAAATTATCTCTATTAGGTTTAAGTGATAAAGAGGCAGAAGAATTTATTATATATTGGCTTCCAAAAATGGAGGAAAATAATTATAACTATATAAGATTTGAGACAAAAGAAGAACAAGATAAATCAATGCCATTGGAAATAACACCAAAGCCAGACAATTTAATCAGAGTAATGATGGACTGGAAAGGTCTAGATGAAAAGATAGAAGTTCAAGAACAAAATTTAGAAACACCAATAAGAGAAGGCTATACAGTTGTTGAGTGGGGTGGAACAGAAATTAAATAAATTTTAAAAATTATCAAGAATTAAAATTTAATGCAAAAAAATGTTTGACATTTTTTTGTTTGTGTGATATTATGTACAAAAATGAGAAATGGAGTGAGTTTTATGCCAAGAAAAAGACCAGAATTAAATGTAAGAGAAAAAGCAATATTAAGATATATCGAAAAACAAATTATGAGTGTGGGTTATCCACCATCAGTTAGGGAAATAGGAAAAGCTGTAGGATTAAGCTCAACAGCTACAGTACATGGATATTTAGCTAGACTAGAAGATAAAGGATATATTAAAAAACAAGATAAAAAAGGAAGAACATTAAGATTATTAAAAGGAACAGATGGTGAATCAAAGAAAACATCAACAAAAGACTTCTATACTCAAAAGGAATTAGTAGAGGTACCAGTTGTTGGAAAAATAACAGCAGGTATGCCTATTTTAGCAGTTGAAAATGTAACTGATACATTTCCTATTCCAATTGATTTCGTTGGAAATTCTGACTGTTTTATGCTTACAGTTAGAGGAGAAAGTATGATAGAAGCCGGAATTTTAGATGGTGATTACATATTAGTAAGAAAACAAAGCAATGCAAATAATGGTGAAATTGTTGTTGCACTAATAGAAGATGAAGCAACTGTAAAAACATTTTATAAAGAAACAGATCATATAAGATTACAACCTGAAAATAGTACAATGGACCCTATAATAGTTCCAAATTGTGAGATTTTAGGAAAAGTATGTGGCGTATTTAGGAAAATGTAGTGATTTAATTTGTAGAAAGGGAATAATCAATTTTTGATTAATGCTTTATAAAATTGATTATACTAGATGATATGATAAAAAGAGTAATATTTGATATAGATAATACATTAATACCATGGAGAGATGAATATTTTAATGAAATATTTGAAGTGGCAAAAGAATTGAAAATAGAGTGTTCAAATGATGATTTTAATAAAATAAAACAAGCCTTTGGAGAATATGAAAATGTATATTATTCATTCAATAAAGAAAATATGATAAATTATATAAATGAATATACAGGGAAAAAATATCCTAAAGAATTTATGGATAAAATTATTGAAAAATGGGCAAAGTGTGTGCCAGAAAAAATAGAGGATTCAATTTTAGCAACACTTAAAAAATTAAATAAGCAATATGAAATGGTTTGTTTAACAGATTGGTATAAAGAACAACAAATTAAAAGGTTGAAAAAAACAAATATTTTAAAATATTTTCAAGATATATATGCTGCAGAAAATACAAAAAGAAAACCATTTAAAGAAGCGTTTATGCAAGCAATTGGGGAAAATAAACCAGAAGAATGTATAATGATAGGAGATAGTTTTGAAAGGGATATAGAAGGAGCATTAAAAGCGGGTCTTCAAGCAATTTATTATAATCCAAAAGAAACTGAAAAGATTAATAAAAGTTCATATTGTGAATTAAAAACTGAAGAAGGACAAAAACAAATTAAATATTATACTGTATCTAAAATAGATGAGATTTTGAATATTTTGTAAAGCATATATTTATATTTTATAATTAATGTTCACAAAGAATTCACAAAAAAGATACAATAAAAATATTGACAAATGACACCGTGTCACTTATAATAATGACACAGTGTCATTTTATTTTTTGAAATAATTTATACAGACATGAACAAAAAAATAGTTTGTCACTATAAGAGAAAAAGACAATAGTAAAAAATGATAATAAAAGGTGGTGAGAATATGCCAAAAGAAACATTTGTAAAGTTGCCAGAAGAAAAAAAAGACAAAATAATAAAAGCAGCAAAAAAAGAATTTGCGCGAGTACCATTTGAACAGACATCAATAAAAAATATTGTAGAAGATGCAGATATTGCAAGAGGAAGTTTTTATCAATATTTTGAAAGTAAAGAAGATTTGTTACGGGTATATTTTAAATATACATTTTAAAGAAATGAATGCACAAATGCAGGAAAAAGTTATAAAATCCAAAGGTGACATATTTAAAATTTTTATATCAATGTATGACTGTGTAGATAATAACCTGATAAAAAACGAAGATATGGAATTTTACAGAAAAATATTTGGAAATTTAAAAACAAGTGATGATGGTAAAATATTCAAAAAATTTGTAGAAGAAAGACCTAAAAAAATAAAGGACTTTTATGAGTATATTGATACTTCAAATTTAAGAGTAAATTCAAAAGAAGAATTTGAAATAATAGAGAAAATCTTATTTACAGTAACTACGAAAGCAATTGTAATGAGATTTAAATATGACTCAAAAGAAGAAGCAAGAGAAAATTTCTTAAAACAAATTGAGTATTTGAAATATGGAATTATGAGAGGAGAAAAGCATGTTTAAAGTATTAAAAAATTTAAAAGAATCATGGATATCAGTAATTACAATAGTACTATTATTAATAGTTCAAGCAGCAGGAGATTTAACATTACCAGACTACACATCAAAAATAGTCAATGTAGGTATCCAAAATGGTGGAATTGAAAATGTAGCACCAGAAGTAATAAGAAAATCAGAAATGGAAAATATGCTAATATTTACAGAGGAAGACGACAAAATTTTAGCATCATATGAAGAAATATCAAAAGATAATTTAGATAGTGCCGAATATGAAAAATTAGTAAAAAAATATCCAGCATTAGAAAATGAATCTTTATATAAAATTAAAAAAATAAGTAGCAGTGAACAAGATGAATTGGATTCCTTAATGGCTAAACCTCTAATGATGCTTAGTGTTACAAAGCAAATGCCAAAAGGGCAACTAGACCAAATGTTAGAAACAGTAAATCAAAAAATTGATGATATGCAAGAAAGCATATTAGAACAAGCAGCAATACAAGAAGTTAAAAATGAATACAAAGCAATAGGAATGAATACAGACAGCATACAAAATCAATACATAATAATGGCAGGATTAAAAATGCTAGGAATATCATTAATAATTATGATATCTGCAATATCAATTATGTGTTTATCTGCAAGAGTTGCAGCAAGACTTGCAAAAACATTAAGAGAAAAAGTATTTAAAAAAGTACTTAGATTTTCAAACAAAGAATTTTCAGAATATAGTACAGCATCTTTAATAACACGTTCAACAAATGATATTCAACAAATTCAAGGGTTGATAGCAATACTATTTAGAGTTCTTGTATATGCACCAATTATAGGTATTGGAGGATTTTTAAGAGTATTAAATCAAAGTGATAACTCAATGGCATGGATAATAGGAGTAGCAATTGTAGCAATATTATTTGTAGTTGCAACATTATTTATAATTGCAATGCCAAGATTCAAAAAATTACAACAATTAATTGATAAACTAAACCTAGTTGCAAGAGAAATCTTAACAGGTTTACCAGTAATTAGAGCATTCAACACAGAGAAAAAAGAAGAAAAAAGATTTGATAAAGCAAATATGGATTTAACAAAAACTAACCTTTTTGTTAACAGAGCAATGAGTTTTATGATGCCAACATTAATGTTAATTATGAATGGAATCTCATTGTTAATCGTTTGGGTTGGAGCACATGGAATTGATAATGGAACAATGCAAGTTGGAAATATGATGGCATTTATTCAATATACAATGCAGATTGTAATGAGTTTCTTAATGATCTCAATGGTTTCAATAATGTTACCAAGAGCATCAGTATCTGCAAATCGTATAAATGAAATAATTGAAACAGATGAAGCGATAAAAGATAGTAAAGAACCTAAAAAATTAAATCCAAACAAAAAAGGACTTGTTGAATTTAAAAATGTTTCATTTAGATATCCAGATAGTGATGAAGAAGTTTTAAGTGATATTTCATTTACTGCAGAACCAGGAAAAACAACTGCTATAATAGGAAGCACAGGTAGTGGAAAATCTACAATAGTTAATTTGATACCTAGATTTTATGATATAACATCAGGAAATCTTTTGATAGATGGTGTTGACATTAAAGATATATCAAATAAAGACCTAAGAAAAATTATAGGATTTGTACCACAAAAAGGAATATTGTTCTCTGGAACAATAGAATCTAATATAAAATATGGAAATCCAAGCATGTCTGACGAGCAAATGATAGAGGCAGCTCAAATAGCACAGGCAACTGAATTTATTGAATCAAAACCGGAAAAATATCAAGAACCAATTGCACAAGGCGGAAGTAATGTGTCTGGTGGTCAAAAGCAAAGATTATCAATTGCAAGAGCAATAGCAATTGACCCAGAAATATTAGTATTTGACGATAGTTTTTCTGCACTTGATTTCAAAACAGATAGTATTTTAAGAGCAGAACTTGCTAAAAAGACACAAGATAAAACAGTAATTATTGTAGCACAAAGAATTAATACAATTTTAAATGCTGACCAAATTATAGTATTAGAAGATGGAAAAGTTGTAGGAAAAGGAACACATGAAGAATTAATCAAAACTAATGAAACATATAAACAAATTGCATTATCACAACTTTCAGCAGAAGAACTAAACTTACAAGATTCTAATTTAAGAGCTGAAAAAAATAAATTAAATGGAGAAGGAGGTAAAGAACATGAGTAATAATCAAACAATAAATAGACCTCCAAGAATGAGAGGACATGGGCCAATGGGCGGTGGACCAGGAGGACGTGGTCCAGTAGAAAAAGCAAAAGATGTAAAAGGGACAATAAAGAAGTTAGGACAAAGATTATCAAGTTATAAAATAGCAATAATAATTGTAATGATATTTGCAATTGGAAGTACAATATTTAGTATTGTTGGACCAAAAATCTTAGGAAATGCTACAACAGAAATATATACAGGACTAATGAATAAAATAAACAGAACTGGTGGAATCGATTTTGCAAAAATAGGAAAAATTATTTTGTTCGCACTAGGACTATATGGTGTAAGTGCACTATTCTCAATGATTCAAAGTTACATTATGGCAGGTGTTGCACAAAAAGTAACATATAAAATAAGAAATGAATTGACAGAAAAAATAAACAAATTGCCAATGAAATATTTTGATAAAAAGACAAATGGTGAAGTATTATCAATAATTTCAAATGATGTTGATACATTAAGCACAGGATTAAACCAAAGTATTACACAAATTATAACATCAATTTTCACAATTATAGGAATATTAGTAATGATGTTCTCAATTAGTTGGGAAATGACAATTGTAAGCCTATTGATATTACCAATATCAGGAGTAATACTAAAAAAAGTAATAGGAAAATCACAAAAATATTTCGTAAAACAACAAGAATACTTAGGACATGTAAATGGTCAGGTTGAAGAAGTTTATAGTGGACACAATATTGTTAAAGTTTTTGGAAGAGAAGAACAGGCAATAAAAGATTTTGAAAATGAAAACGAAGAGTTGTATAAATCAGGATGGCGTTCACAATTTTTGTCAGGTTTAATGTACCCATTAATGAACTTTGTAGGTAATGTTGGATATGTTGCGATAGCAATTTTAGGTGGATATTTTGCAGTAAAAGGAAGAATCACAGTTGGTAATATCCAAAGTTTTATACAATATAACAAACAATTCACACAACCAATAGGTCAAGTTGCACAAATATCAAGTACAATACAATCAATGATAGCAGCAGCAGAAAGAATATTTGAATTTTTAGAAGAGCCTGAAGAAGTTGAAGATATAAAAAATCCAGTATCAACAGATGGTTTAAAAGGAAACATTGAATTTAAAAATGTTCATTTTGGATATGACCCAGAAAAAACAATAATAAATGACTTTAATGCAAAAGTTAAAGACGGTCAAAAAATTGCAATTGTTGGTCCAACAGGTGCTGGTAAAACAACAATGGTTAAATTATTAATGAGATTTTATGATGTAAATAGTGGTGAAATTTTATTAGATGGTAATAACATTAAAGATTTTAGACGTGGAGACCTTAGAAAAATGTTTGGTATGGTTCTTCAAGATACATGGCTATTTGGTGGGACTATAAAAGAAAACATTAAATATAGTAAGCCAGATGCAACAGATTCTGATGTAATAAAAGCAGCAAAAGCAGCGCATATACATCATTATATAAAAACATTATCAAAAGGATATGACGCAAAAATTAATGAAGAATCAACAAATATATCTGCAGGGCAAAAACAATTGCTAACAATTGCTAGAGTTATACTTGCGGACCCTAAAATATTGATTTTAGATGAGGCTACAAGTTCAATAGATACAAGAACTGAACAACAAATTCAAGCTGCTATGGATAATTTAATGGAAGGTAGAACAAGTTTTATTATTGCACATAGATTATCTACAATAAAAAATGCTGATTTAATTTTAGTTATGGACCACGGCGATATTGTTGAACAGGGTACACACGAAGAATTACTTGCAAAAGATGGTTTCTATGCAAAATTATATAATTCACAATTTGAAGACTGCAATGATGAAGTGGAATAAGAAAAAGACTATAGTTTAATAAAGCTATAGTCCTTTTGTTTTTTATTGAATTATTTTTCATATTCGTAGCTTGCACACATTGATTCATCAGCTTTTTGAGTATCACAATCTTGAATAGGTGATACTTGTATTTCGGCTAATTGACATCGATTTTCTAAGTTGTTATATTTACAACTTGTTACACTACAACATATTTTTTGATTTTTTTCCATACTAATACCTCCCAATAAAAAATAGAATTTTTAGAGCATTTACCTAAGAATTTGTAACACTATTTTGGTCACATTCGAAAAATATTCAAAATATCATTCACAGGTATTTTAATAGGTTTACTTTCTGAACTGTAACATTATTATGTCTAAAATGATAAAAAAATATTCAAAATATAGAAATCTTCTGAATAATATGATAAAATTAAAATATGAAAAATTATGAGGAAAAAATAAACGAAAAAGTAGATAAAATAAATAATAAACTAGAAAAAATTAGAAAATTTAATGAAATAAAAATTATATTTAAAATGGTATTTATATTTTTACTGTTGATAATATCTATAATTTTAATAGTAAAAGTGAACACAAAAAGTATAACGACTTCATCAGAGGTTATGGAAGAAACAACTAAAAATGAATTTGAAGAGAATAGCACAAGTGACGAGAAAATAAATATAAACGAAATAAATAAGAGCAGTGTAAATGACTGGAATTTAATATTAGTAAATAAAGAAAATCCAATACCTGAAAATTATAGTGTCAACACTGTAAAAATAGAGGATAATTTTGAAGTTGACGAAAAAATAAAAGAATCAACAGAAAAGATGTTAGCTGATGCAAGAGCAAATGGAATATATCCAGAAATATGTTCTGCATATAGAAGTACAAAGTATCAAACAACATTATATAATAATAAAATAAATGAATATTTAAGAAAAGGATTTAATAGGGAACAGGCAACAGAACAAGCCTCTAAATGGGTAACAACACCTGGAACAAGTGAACATGAAATTGGTTTGTCTCTTGATATTATTGATAATAGTTATCAAATATTGGATGAAAATCAGGAAAATACTCCTGTACAAAAATGGCTAATGGAACATTGCTATGAATATGGTTTTATATTAAGATATCCAACAGAAAAAAGAAACATTACAAAAATTAATTATGAACCTTGGCATTATAGATATGTTGGTGTTAAAGATGCAATGATTATAAAAGAAAAAGGTTATTGCTTAGAGGAATATATTGAGTTTTTAAAAGACGAATATTAATTGATAAAACATCCCTATTATTTAGAAAATAACTTAATATAGAGATGTTTTTCATTTAAAAATAAAACAGTTAACATTTTTCTGTGTCATCATTAGAAGAATGCTCACAAATTTCAGGTGGTTCTTTAAAACTTAAATACCAGCTAATTCCGTTTTGATTTTCTTTAATATAATTTTGTCTTTCCTGAAGTTCTTCAAAAGTCTTTGGCGCAGGAACAATAACTGGTTGCCCGGGCATCCAATTAGCAGCGGTAGAACCTTTGCTGCAGTCAGCCATTTGAAGAGCCTGAACGGTTCTTATAATTTCAGGTACAAATCTACCAACATTTAAAGGATAAATAAAAATTGTTCTAACAATTCCTTTGTCATCAATTATAAATACATTTCTAACAGTCTCTGTTGTACTTACATCATTAGAAATCATTCCATATTTTCTGGCAATTTGACCATTTCTATCTGCAACAATTGGAAAAGGAAGTTGTATTCCGGTTTTACAATAAATATCATACATCCAGGCTAAATGAGATGGATTGCTGTCAATACTTAATCCTAAAAGTTCAGTATTAATTTGCTGAAAATATGTATATGCTCGTGAAAATGCAATCATTTCTGTAGTACATACTGGTGTGAAGTCTCCTGGATGGCTAAAAAATACTAACCATTTGCCTTTATAATCATTTAAAGTTCTTTGGCCAAAAGTTGTTGTTGCTTCAAAATCTGGCGCTTTTTGCCCTATTTTCACATTGCCATTCATCATTAATTCATAATCCATAAAAATAAACTCCTTTCTAGTTTTTAATGTTATTAATGTCCGCTTTTGTTTTATAATATTATAAAAAATAAAAAAAGTTACAAACAATTTTCTATAATATAGAATGTTTTTTGTAAAATAAAAATGCAATTTTGTAAAAGAAAACGTTATAGATAATTTCAAAGTAGTATAATTTGAAACCTAAAAAGTAAAAGATACAAAGATAAAGGAGGATGTTGCAAAATGGAACAACTAGAAACAGATAGGTATATACTAAGAAAACCAAATGAGAATGATGCAGAGGAAATATATGCAAGATGGGGAACAGATAAAGAAAACATGGCACAATATAAGGAACACAAACTTTATAGAAATGTAATAGAAGCTAAAGCGTTAATTAATTCAATATTAAAAGAAAATGAAGATGGAATTATTTTTTGGATTATAGAGGATAAAGAAAGTCAAGACATAATTGGATATATTAAATTACCTACTGGAATCATAAAAGATAAAAAAAGAGAATTAACTTTTTACTTTTTAAAGGGACATAGAGAAGATGGTACACCGGAAGAGGTGTTAAAGGCTGTAATAGATTATATTTTTTCAAAAGAAAAATATGAAACAGTAATAACAAAATTTTATGATAGAAATGAAAGAGACACGAAATTGGTTCATAATATACTGACAAATGTTGGAATGTCAAGAGAAGGAATTTTGAGAAACAGGTTAATTAATGATGAAGGTAAGAAAATTGATAAATATATATATTCTATATTAAAAGAAGAATGGAAAACAGGAAAAAAGTAAAGCAAGTGTACACTAAAAAACTTAAAAAAACTATTGACATATTAAATTTTTAGAAATAAAATAACATTGAAATTAATAAATAATTGTTAATAAAAAAGGAAAATTTGTTAACAATAAAAATGTTAGGAGGAATTAATATGGCATTAGTAACAACAAAAGAAATGTTTGAAAAATCAATGAAAGAAGGATATGCAATAGGTGCATTTAATGTAAACAACATGGAAATAATACAAGGAATTGTAGATGCAGCAGCAGAAGCAAATTCACCTGTAATATTACAAGTATCATCAAGTGCGATAAAATATGCAAGAATAAATTATTTAATGAAAATGGTAAAAGCAGCGGTAGAAGAACATCCAAATATACCAATAGCAATACACTTAGACCATGGACCAGATTTTGAAACAGCAAAAATGTGTATCGATAATGGATTTACATCAGTAATGATAGATGGTTCAAAATATGACTTTGAGGAAAATGTAGCATTAACAAAGAAAGTTGTAGATTATGCACATGCACATGGAGTTCCAGTAGAAGCAGAACTTGGTAAATTAGCAGGAATCGAAGACGATGTCAATGTAGCAGCAAATGATGCAATGTATACTGACCCAGCACAAGCTGAAGAATTTGTAAAAAGAACACGTTGTGATTCTTTAGCAATTGCAATTGGTACAAGCCATGGAGCTTACAAATTTAAAGGTGAAGCAAAATTAAGATTTGATATTTTAAAAGAAGTAAAAGAAAGAATACCAAATACACCAATAGTTTTACATGGTGCTTCAACAGTAATACCTGAATTAGTTAATATGTGTAATGAATTTGGTGGAGATATACCAGGGGCAAAAGGAGTTCCAGATGAAATATTACACGAAGCAAGTATTTCAGGTGTTTCAAAAATAAATGTTGATACAGACTTAAGACTTGCTATGACTGCAGGTATTAGAAAAACATTTGTTGAAAATCCAAATGTTTTTGATCCTAGAAAATATTTAGGTGAAGCAAGAGAATTAATAAAAGAAACTGTAAAACATAAAATAGTTGATGTTTTCGGTTCAGCAAATAAGGCATAAAAAAATAGGGATTATGGATACGCCATAATCTCTATTGATTTTTATAAGATAATTGTTGTTTCATTCTTCGTTCAGCATCTTTTTTAGCAATATCCTCACGTTTATCGTAAAGTTTTTTACCTTTACCAACACCTAATTCCAATTTAACTAAACTACCTTTGAAATACATACTAATTGGAACTAAGCTACAACCCTTTTGTTTAACTAGGCCAACTAACTTATTTATTTCATGTCTGTTTAAAAGTAATTTTCTATCACGCAAAGGATCTTTATTAAAAATATTTCCTTGTTCATAAGGACTTATATGCATACCGACTATGTATACTTCACCATTTTTTATAACAGCATAACTATCTTTTAAGTTAGCTTTACCATTTCTAATTGATTTGATTTCTGTTCCAGAAAGTACAATACCTACTTCCAATTTATCATTAATTGTATAATTATGAAATGCAGTAGGATTTTTCGCAATTAATTTTGTATTCATAAAAAAACCTCAATTCATATTTAATATAATTTAGTATAACACGAAAAAACCTAAACTGCAAGGCTAAAAGCGGACATTAATGATATTTAAAAAATATTGAATTATTGAAAATCCGCGACTATTCTTCTGAATCATCATCATGACGATTATTAGTAAATTGCATTGAATAATACCAAACAACAGCAATTATTGCAATAGCTGCAACACCTAAAATAATCCATGTCCATGCATTAGAAGACATTCCCATAACTGTATTTTCTGTTGATGTTCTTCTTGCGGAATAATTATTTGTAGCTCCTGCAGAAGAAAAAATTCCATTATTCATCTTGTCTTCACCTTTAGACATTTTGTTTTCTGTACCACCAGTTACATCTTTTGATGTATTAGAAATATTTAATGCTGCATTTTCAACTGTATTTTCCACACCGCCTACAAAATTTCTTATATCATTTGTAGCAGTATTTACAACTGTATTTCCATCATTTGCAAAACAAATTGAAAAAGAAAATATGGCAAAAACAGCAACTACCAAAGAAACAAAAATTTTCTTATTCATTATAATTTCCTCCTTTAAATGTAAACAAAATAATTGATTTAAATTGATAAATCTATTAATATTATTTAAAAATTTGGAGAAAATATACATACAAAAAATACCTATATAAAGCAAAAAAACTAAAATTTTCTTATTTTGAAAATTTTAGTTTTGACTGTTAATTTTTTAATTTTATTAAAATTGCAATTGCTAGTAAAATTAAAAGAATACCAATAACTATTAAAAATATGTTTAAGATATTAGTTAAACTTAAATCAGCTGAAGAATTTAAATTTCCTGATTTAACAGTTGTAGATGTTACACTTTGAGAATTCTGAGTAGTATTTTGTGTTGCATTTCTACTAGAATTTGATGTTGTATCAGAATAGTCTTCAGAATTATCTTCATCATAGCTTTGATTATCGTCTAGAGAAGAGTTACTTGAAGAATTTTCAGTTAAATTTAAATCAACAGATTTTACAAAATTTGTGTTTATTAAAATAATTAATAAAAAGATTAAGACTATTGATATTATTTTCTTTAAACTTGTCATATTGATTAACCTCCTTATGTTTTCATTTGTTTTAAAGTAAATTTGTTAATAACCAAATTTACCATATAGATATAATAACACAAAATTGAGTAACAGTCTAGAGAAAATTTAAAATATAATAATAAAATATTGTAGGTTTGTCAAACATATGTCACACTTTATTTAAATATATATACTTTGAAATA
>OIYY01001364.1_pt1 | contig 12955 bp, 11 predicted proteins | sample 1588341 | NCBI WGS metagenome assembly OIYY01 (sample SAMN03283287) | human gut metagenome | biome: human-associated habitat; material: feces | host: Homo sapiens | place: Peru | collected 2012
CGGCCGCGGCGACCGCATCCATGTCGCCGAGCGTCAGCTCGGCGTTTTTGAGCATGGAGCCGACCATCGGCATAAGCGTGCGGCTGTGCGTCAGACCCACCGAAGCGAAGCTCTCGCAGAGAGTCAGCCCGCTTTCGTCGTCAAACACGGCGCACGAAGCGGGAGCTTCGGAGCACTCAATCGCCAAAATTTTCAAGCCCGAACCCTCCGATCGGTTTAATTTCAATGTCGCGCTCGCAGTCGGATTTGCGGCGAATATCGACCGCGAGGTAGCTTTCGGGCAGCGCGGCTTCGATATTCTCGCTCCACTCCACGGCGCACACGCCGCCCCGGTCGAGATAGTCCTCCCAGCCGATGTCGAACAGCTCGTCCGACGAGGACATGCGGTACATATCAAAATGGAATAGCGGCATTCTGCCGGAAAGGTATTCATTGACAATGGTATAGGTGGGACTGGTAACGGGTTCCGTATACCCCAGTCCACGGGCCAGCCCCCGGGTAAAGGCCGTCTTCCCCGCCCCCAGGTCGCCGCGGTAGGCAAGCACTGTGCCGGGAGCCAAATTTTTTGCCAGCTTCTCCCCGATCGCTTCCGTCTCCTCGGGGGAATGGGTGATGTATTCCATGTTCGATACCTCTATGTTTTGTATCTTAGAATTTCCAGAGATCTGAGTTGACAGTTGACAGTGTACAGTTGACAGTTATGGTGTCCCTTCGGGACAGTTTAAAAATTATGAAACGCATTTCATAAGAAGATTCCTTAACTGTCAACTGTCAATTGTCAACTTTTTATTTCGCCATTTTCAGCTTTTCCGCCTGATCTGCCGTGGCCAGAGCGTCTATGATCTCGTCCAGGTCGCCATCCATGACGGAGTCGATTTTGTACAGCGTCAGGCCTACCCGGTGCTCCGTTACCCGGCCCTGGGGAAAGTTGTAGGTGCGGATGCGCTCATTGCGCATTCCCGTGCCCACCTGGCTGCGGCGCAGGCCTGTGACTTCGCTTTCGACCCGCTGCTGCTCCTGCTCGTAGAGCTTGGAGGCCAGCATCCGCATACACTTCTCCCGGTTCTGCACCTGGCTGCGCTCCTCCTGACAGGCGACCACAATGCCGGATGGCTTGTGGATCAATCGGACGGCGGAGCTGGTCTTGTTTACATGCTGGCCGCCGGCACCGGAGGCCCGGTAGACCTGCATTTCAATGTCCGCGGGATTGATCTGCACGTCCACCTCTTCCATCTCCGGCAGCACGGCCACCGTAGCGGTGGAGGTGTGGACTCGGCCGCCGGATTCCGTCTCCGGCACCCGCTGGACCCGGTGAACGCCGCTTTCGTATTTCATCCGGGAGTAGGCCCCCCGGCCATTGATGACGAAGTCCGCCTCCTTCACGCCGCCGAGCTCTGTCTCGTTGTAGTTCAGCAGCTCCACGGTCCAGCCCTTCCGGGCGGCGTACATGGAGTACATCCGGAACAGGCTGTGGGCAAACAGGGCGCTTTCCTCGCCGCCCACGCCGCCGCGAATCTCTACGATGACGCTTTTGTCGTCGTTGGGGTCTTTGGGCAGCAGCAGAATTTGCAGTTCCCGGTAGAGCCGCTCCTTTTCGGCCTTGGCATCGCTGTAGGTCTGCTGGCACAGCTCCTTCATCTCCGGATCGGACATGAGCTCTTCAGCGTCGTCCATCTCCTGCTGGGCCCGGTTATAGGCTGTGTAAGCCGCAACAATGGGCTCCAGGTCGTTCTTTTCCCGGAGAAGCTTGGCCGCCTTCTGGGGGTCGGCGTAGAAATCCGGCTGCTCTGATTTGGCGCAGAGCTCTTCATATCGGCTGGATACCGCTTCCAGTTTTTCCAGCATAATGTCACTCCTTCAAATTTTTCCCGGCATAGCCGTCTTCCGTTTGGGGAAGATAGGCAGGAAGGCGGCGATACACATTCAGCACGCAGCTGGCGGTGTCCGTGAGCCTTTCCGTATTTGCCAGCCGTTCCGCCCCGGCTTTGCCGATGCGGAAAACATGGGGCGTCATGGACAGCAGCTGCCGGACCTGCTCGCCCTCCACCGTAAAGGAAAAGCGGATATTTTCCGAGGACAGCAGCCGGAAGCCCGGCAGCGCCTGGGTCACGTGTTTTTCCTTGTGAGTCAATTGATCGTAAATGATGCCTTTCAGCCCCAGCAGGTGATCCTCTGCGGCTACAACCTGGAGAAACAGGCCGTCTTCCCTCAAAACCCGGTGAAATTCCTCAGGGAGCGTCAGAGCAAACAGGCTGGTGAGCACACCGGCGCTGCCGGTTTCCACAGGGATGTGGGCTGCCGTGGCGCAGAGCCATTGGGCGTTTTTGTACCGCCCCGCCGCCCAGCGGACGGCCTCCTTGGAGATATCCAAACCTGTCAGGGGCAGGTTGAGAGCCTGGGATAGGCGGCTGCAATAGTACCCTTCGCCGCAGCCTACGTCCAGAATTTCCCCGGAGGCACCGTATTCCTTTGCCGCCGCAATCAGAGCCTCGGCGATGGGGGCATAAAACCCGCCGTCTAAGAAGGCCCGCCGGGAGAGCACCTGCTCCTTGGTATCCCCGGGGTCCAGAGAGTGCTTGTGCTGTACGGTGAGCAGATTCACATAGCCCTGCCGCGCAATGTCAAAGCTGTGACTGTTGGCACAGATATATTGTTTTTCCCGCTTTTCCAGGGCGTTGCCGCAGACGGGGCAGATATAATGCATAGGGCGCCTCCGTAGAAGTAAATGCTTTCCCCAAGGGGAAGCCTTTGAACTTTTTCTTATCATACCCCATTTCCAGGCTCCCGTCAAACCCTATCTTTTCCATAGGAGGCGCGTTTCTGTGCGAAAAATGATTTTAACGTTGATTTTGTGTTCTCTGCTGGTGCTTCCGGTGAATGCCGCCGCGCCTACCGTGGCGCTGACCTTTGACGATGGCCCCTCCGGACGATTCACCCGGGCGCTGTTGGATGGGCTGGCGGAACGGAATGTAAAAGCTACCTTCTTCCTCTGCGGCTACCGCATCCGGCAGTATCCGGAATTGGCACAGAGGATTGCGGAGGAGGGCCATGAGATCGGCTGCCATGGCTTTTCCCACGACTCCATGGCCGCTATGAGCCGCCGGGATATCTATGAGGAGATTCAGAGTACCCTGGCCCTGCTGCCGGAGGGGTCCCGGGTGAAGCTGCTCCGGCCCCCGGGGGGCTGCTGCTCCGAGTCTGTGACCCAGGTGGCCAAGACACTGAAAATGCCCATTGTCCAGTGGTCTGTGGACCCCAAGGACTGGGCTGTCCATGATGCCGCCATTGTGAAGGCCCGGGTGCTGCAGCAGGCCAGGGATGGGGACATTATTCTTCTGCATGATATGTCCTCCAGCTCTGTCTCCGCCGCCCTGGCCATTGTGGATACCCTTACCGCCCGGGGCTTCCGGTTTGCCACCGTGTCTGAGCTGGCCGTAAAAAAGCAGGTCCCTATGGTGGCAGGGAAGAGCTATACCGATTTCGGCGGGTGAAAGATCCTGCCGCCCCTGAAGGGGGCACAAAACCTCCCCCTGAAAAAAATGTTGCAATGCGTCGAAAGGATTGGTATACTTGTAAAGAATGTATGACCTGAATTTTACACAGACAATATAATAGGGGGAATACTGTGAGCTTCACCAATATTATCTCGCTCTTGGGCGGGCTGGGCGCATTCCTGTTCGGAATGCAGTACATGGGCGACGGATTGCAGATCGCCTGCGGCTCCCGGATGAAGGACCTGCTGGAAAAGCTGACCCGGAACCGCATTTTGGGCTTCCTGCTGGGCGTTTTCGTCACCGTTGTCATTCAGTCCTCTTCGGCCACCACTGTTATGGTCATGGGCTTCATCAACGCAGGAATCATGGACCTGGCCCAGGCCACGGGCGTCATCTTCGGCGCGAACATCGGTACCACCATCACCAGCGTGCTGATCGCATTGGACGTGTCCGGCATTGCCCCGGCCTGCATCTTCGTCGGCGCGTTTTTAATGCTCTACTCCAAGAAGAAGCAGAACAAGCACATTGGCCAGATCATCCTGGGTTTCGGTCTCCTGTTCCAGGGCCTGCATACCATGTCCGCCGCCATGGGCCCCCTGAAGGATGTGGCCTGGTTCCAGAACTTCATTATGAATGCCAAGAACCCCATCCTGGGCATTCTGGTAGGCGCGGCGCTGTGTGCCGTGATCCAGTCCTCCTCCGCGGCTGTTGGTATTTTGCAGGCGCTGGCCATGCAGGGCCTAATGCCGCTGTACTTTGCATCGTTCCTGATTTGCGGCATTAACATTGGCTCTGCCATGCCCACCATTCTGGCTTCTATGAATGCCCGGAATAACGCCAAGCGGGCCTCTATGATTTATCTGATCAACAACCTGGTGGGCGCGGTGATCATGACCGTTGTCACCCTCGCGCTGCCCTATACGCAGTGGGTGGAGTCCTTTGTGCCGGACCCCATGTTCCAGGTGTCTGTGGTCCATATCATCTTCAAGGTCGTCTCCGCTGCGGTGCTGCTGCCCCTGACCAATCAGGTGGTCAAGCTCACCTATCTGCTGGTGCCCAAGCAGAAGCATGAGGATGCCTGCCGCCTGGAGTACATCGACGTGAACCTGGTGGGCTCTCCCAGCGTCACCCTGCTGCAGATCCGCAATGAGGTGGAGCGCATGGCGGGCCTGGTCCGCACCAATCTGAACCTGGCCACAGGCGCTTTGCTCACCGGAAGAGTGGCGGATGCCAAGCTGATCGAAGAAAACGAATCTGTCATCGACTATCTGACCGACGCCATCAGCGATTTTCTGGTCAAGCTCAATGTCCAGGAGATGTCCGACCGGGATGCCCAGTATGTGAACCATGTCTTCCAGGCACTCTCCGATCTGGAGCGGATCGGCGACTACGCCGAGCGATTGCTGCACCTGACAGAGCAGCAGGATGAAAAGAGCGTTGTCTATTCTCAGAGCGCCATGGCGGAGCTGGCCGTTATCAATGACGATGCCAGTCAGCTCTTCGACCGGGCCGTCTCCGCCTTCTATCATCAGGATGTCCACCTGGACGAGCTAAAGCGCATGGCAAAGATGCAGCGCCAGATCCGCAAGCTCACAAGCCAGAGCCAGGTGAACCACATGGAGCGCCTGCGCACGGGAGCGTGCAGCGTGGAGGCCGGCATTCTCTTCGGCGAAGTCCTGAACTCCCTGAACCGTATCGGCGGCCACGCCATCAACATTGCCGAGGCCGCTACGGTGCCTCAGAATCTGGAATAAACGCGGTGAAACAGGCTGCCCTCCGTGATCTGAAAGATCGCGGAGGGCGGCTTTTTTGAGTTGGTTCTGGATTTTTGCTATAGAGTGTGGTACGATAGCTGCGAAATCCTGGGGGAATAAAAAGAAGAGAGAAATTTTATGGAAAAGAAGACGGCGTTATCGGAAGAGAAAAAGCAATGGCTGATCGTTGCGGCAATTATGCTGGTTGGGATTCTGGTTCGGCTTCTGTTTGTGGGGCGGTATCCGGCAGGACTGAATCAGGATGAGGCATCAGCGGGTTATGATGCCTTTGCAGTGCTGAACTATGGGATCGATCGCAACGGGATCCACAATCCCATGCACCTGATTGCCTGGGGCAGCGGGCAGAATATGGCCTACTCCTGGTTGTGTATGCCCTTCATTGCACTGTTTGGGCTGTCCGCCGTGACGGTGCGTGTGCCTATGGCCATAGTGGGCAGCATTTCCGTGGCCCTGTTTTACTTCTTCCTGAAAAACATCCGGGGAGAGGACAAGCGCCTTGTGTATTTGGGAACATTCCTGTTTGCGGTGTTCCCCTGGCACATTATGAAGAGCCGCTGGGGTCTGGAAAGCAACCTATTCCCGGATCTGATCCTGTGGGGGGTTGTTCTGCTGTCGTTTTTCCTGAAGAACAGAAAAGGGATCTTCCTGTATCTTGGCTATTTTCTGTTTGGGTTTTCTGCTTATGCTTACGGCAGCGCCTATTGCTTCCTACCGTTTTTCGTACTGCCATTGACGGCGTATCTATACTGCACAAAGCGTGCAGAGCTGAAGCAGCTTTTCCTTGCGATGCTTATACTGGCCGTTGTGGTGCTGCCGGTGCTGGTATTCCTCTTCATCAATACTTTTGACTACCCCCAGATAGACCTGGGCCTTTTTACCATTCCAAGGCTGTATGCCAACAGACATACGGAGATGGCATCCGTTTTCTCCAGGGATTTTCTGGCGAAAAGCTGGCGAAATTTTACGGGAGCATTGAAGATCCTGACGGTGCAGGATGACGGGCTGCCCTGGAATGCCATAAGGTATTTCGGGCTTACCTATCCCATCACATTACCGCTGACGTTTTGGGGGCTGTTTGTGAGTCTGCGGAATTTCCGCAGACGGAATGAGACGGGCGGAGAATTCCTGATGGATTTCTGGCTGCTGTCTTCTGCGGTTTTGCTGTTTGTGGTGGAGCCGAACATCAACCGGATCAATATCATTATGATCCCCTGGATGTATTATACCGCCGTAGGGACGACGGAGCTGGCCCGGAATATTCGGGGCGGTGTCAGGACTGCGGCAGCCGTATATGGGGTTTTCTTTCTGTTGTTTGTCGGGACGTATTTTACACGCTACCAGGCTACGATCGGCTATTCGTTCTTCGAGGGCCTGGGCGATGCCATTGTGCACTCCTCTCAGGAGAATGCATCCCGGATCTACGTAACGGATGATGTAAATCAGCCTTACATCTTTGCACTGTTTTACAACCGAACGGACCCCAATCTGTATCGGGATACGGTGCAATATAAAAGCCAATACGCCGCATTTGAAGAAATAGCCAGCTTTGACAAATATGTATTCGGAATTCCGGAAACAATTGACCCGACGGAAAATGCGGTATACGTGTTCGGCTGGCAGGAATCGTCCCAATTCCCAAAGACAGAATTTGAGATCACCCGGTGGGGGCGCTATTCTGTGGCGGTTCCCAAAAGAAAGTAACGGCTTCTGTGTTGCCGGGGCGGCAGTGGTGCCGCAGAAATCTGGAATAAGCAAACGGGCTGCCTCGCTGAGACAGCCCGTTTTTTATGCTTTCCTTGCGCTGACAAGAAACATAGGTGCGTGCTCCAGGTCCAGTTCGCCCAGGATCCGACGGCCCAACGTCCGGTCCACGGTGCAGTGGACAGCGCCCATTTTTTCAAGGACCGCTGCGTCCCAGTCCGGGCGGCGCTTGCCAATGTCCAGCGCCAGGGTGATGGCGTTGTTTTCCTCTACCAGCTCCCGGGTCATGCCCACATGGCCGTAGGGGCTATCCGGGGGGACGGAGCAGTTCTGGGTGCTCTCGCTGCGGACATTGGCGGCGTAGTCTGCGTCAAAGTTCAGCAGAAGCCCGCCCCTGCGCAGCACCCGGAGCCACTGACTGTAGGCCTTTTCCGGGTCTGGCAGGGTCCAGGTCAGGTTTCGGCTGAGGACCACATCGAAGCTGCCCTCCGGGAAGTCCGGCTCCTGGGCGTCCATTTGCCGGAAGTCGATGGAAAGCCCTGCCTGTGCTGCCTGTGCCCGGCCCTCCTCCAGCATGGCGGGGGTCAGGTCAATGCCTGTGACCCGGTGACCCATCCCGGCAAGGAGAATGGCAAAAAAGCCCGTGCCGGTGCCTACGTCCAGAATGTCCAGCGTTTTTCCTTTTGGAAGCCACTGCTCCAGCTCCTCCAGCCAGCGGCGGCCCATATCGCCCTCCAGCTCATTTTTTCGGATGGCCCCAAAGTCGTGGGACCGGACCGTCCAGTAGTGTTTGACCCGTTCTTCAATTTCCAATTCTCTTTCCTCCCGGGGTGCATTTAACTGCCATTTTACCAGACCGGTGCCTCGTGCGGAAGCCCCCCGGGGGGATATTCCAACGCCTGGGGGGAATATTTCGATATTTGTACTTGAGAAAAGCCCTCCGCTTTGGTATACTATTAAGATAAAAGAATGTAAACAGGAGGTTTTCCTATGAAACGGGAAGACTATATCAGCTGGGACGAATATTTCATGGGCATTGCCATGCTGGCGGCCCGCCGGAGCAAGGACCCCAACACCCAGGTGGGGGCCTGCATTGTCTCCCAGGACAATATCATCCTCTCCACGGGCTACAACGGGATGCCCAAGGGCTGCTCGGATGATGTGTATCCCTGGGACCGGGAGGGGGAGCAGACCAAGTACCCTTATGTGGTCCACGCGGAGCTGAATGCCATTCTCAATGCCCACGGCCGGAATCTTCAGGGCAGCCGCCTGTTTGTGGCCCTGTTTCCCTGCAACGAGTGCGCCAAGGCCATTATCCAGAGCGGGGTGAAGGAGGTCCTGTACCTCTCCGACAAATACGCGGACTCCCTGGCCACTCTGGCCTCCAAGCGGATGATGGACTCCGCCGGGGTGAAATACACCCAGCTGCGGCCCAGACTCCGGTCTATTACCCTGGACTTTGTGCCGGAGGAAGAACGGGAGGAGGGGAAATGATCTCAACAAGGGGGCGCTATGCCCTGCGGATGATGCTGGACCTGGCGGCCAACCAGGCAGATGGCTACGTGGCGCTGAAGGATGTGGCGGCCCGGCAGGGCATCTCCAAAAAGTATCTGGAGCAGATCATTCCCGTCCTCAACCGGGCGGGGCTGCTGCAAACCGCCCGGGGGGTCCAGGGGGGCTACCGCCTGACCCGCCGGCCGGAGGAATACACCCTGGGGGATGTGCTCCGGGCAACGGAGGCCACTCTGGCCAGTGTGGCCTGCCTGGAGGCCGGGGCGGAAAGCTGCCCCCGGCAGGGGGACTGCCTGACCTATCCCGTGTGGGTCGGCCTGGACAAGGTGGTCAACGACTACCTGGATTCCATCACCCTCCAGGACATCCTGGACCGGCGGCAAAACGCCGTGGGGAATGACTATGTGATCTGAAAAAAGCTGCCGGAAATGGGGACAAGGCCCTGTTTCCGGCAGCTTTTTTGGTTACGCCTGGTCGAACTCTTCCCAGAAGCTCTTCATGGCCCGGCGGCAGGTTTCCGGCTCCAGGGCATAGGACATGCCGTGGCCCGCTCCGGGGATGACCACCAGCCGGTGGGGAGCGGCGCAGGCCAGATAATTCTCGTAGGTCATCTCAATGGGGACAAAGGCGTCCGCCGTTCCGTGGACGAAGAGCACGGGGGTGCGGCAGTCCTTCATGGCGGTGAGGGTGGAGTAGGAGCCCAGCCCTGCGTGGAGCTTCCGGCGGAAGGCCCCGTCCAGCCACAGCCTGCGGATGGGGGAATAGGACATATGCAGGTTCTGCTCTGTCACATGACGCCAGATGGCCTTGGGAGAGGTGAAGCCACAGTCGGCGGTGATGCCCTTGACGTTTTTGGGCAGGGCCTCACCGGCGGCCATGAGCACCGTGGTGGCTCCCATGGAGATGCCGCTGAGGTAGATGGGCAGATCCGGCCACTGCCGGGCCGCCCAGGCGGCCCAGGCCTGGCAGTCCTTCCGCTCCAGAAGGCCGAAGCCCATGTATTTTCCTTCGCTTTCTCCCTGGCCCCGCTGCTCTACGTAGAGCACATTGCAGCCGGACTCCCGCCAGAAGGGGGCCACCATGCAGAAGTCCCGGTTCCAGGTGGACCGCCAGCCGTGGAAGGCGATGACCAGCCGCTTGGGGCTGTCCGAGGCTACCAGGTGGGCTTTCAGGGCCAGACCGTCGAAGGAGGTAAGGGTGAATTCCTCTGAAGGCTGATCCTTCAGGGCCTTGGCGGCCTCCTGCCGCCGCAGGGCGAAGTCCTTGTCCGGCTTGCCTCCGGAGACGTTGATAAATTTGCCGCAGACAGGCATCCGGCGGTTCATGCCCGCGTCCGCCATGGCCTGGGTAACGCCGCAGGTGAGGGTCAGGGCCCCCGCCCCGGCGGCTGCCGCCAGAGTCAGCCCCTTCTTGAGAAGCTGCTGCCGCTTTTCCCGGAGGATCTTTTTGCCTGTGTAGATGGGAGAATTCATATGGCTTTCTTCCTTTCTGTGTGAAAAACTCAGTCAAAGCAACCCCCGCCGGAGGTCGCCTTCCCCTCCGGGGAAGGTGGCAGGGCGTAAGCCCTGACGGATGAGGGGCCCTCTCCTGCTTGGAGAGGGTGGCAGGGCGAAGCCCTGACGGGTGTGGAGGGGACCCCTATAGACGAAGGACGGGGTACGATGAATGGTACCTGCTATCCACGCGCGTAGGGGGCGATGCCCACATCGCCCCGAGACCTTACGGGCGGGACCGGTTGGTATAAACGTACTGCCCAGTCATCGAACCAGCGGGACGATGAGGGCATCGTCCCCTACGCGGTGGGAGAGTTTTTCCATTCATCGAGCCCCGTTTTTCACTTTCAGGTGTCCCCTCCACACCCGGGCCTGCGGGCCCACCCTCTCCAAGCAGGAGAGGGCAGGGGGGCTGCGTTTTTTTAGGCTTTTTTGAAGACTTTATGCCATTTCTCCGTCATCCGGGCTGCCAGACGGAAGCGGGCATCGTAGACGGTATCAAACAGGCGCTGGATGGTAAAAAACACGGTGGGTGTCATAAGCAGCAACGTCCCCATGACCAGCCGCACCTCTGCGGACCAGGTGCGAAGGTCCAGGATATCCCCCAGCAGGGTAAAGCACACCACCATTCCCGCCGCCATGGCAAACCAGAGGCACTTGCGGAACAGGTTGAAGGGCTTACAGACCTGGAACAGTACCAGAAGACCCACAAAGGACAGTATGGAGGCGCAGACGGTGGAGACCTCTTCCTTGGGAAGGCCGAACACCGCCATAAAGGCCTGACAGATGAGAACCACGAAGACATTGGTCAGGCCTCCGGGGAAGGCCCGCCGGAGCACCGTGGGGAGGAATTTTCCCTTGATCCGGTCGTATTTCGGCTCAAAGGTCAGCACAAAGGAGGGAACGCCGATGGCCAGAGAGGAGATCACCGTCAGGTGGATGGGCTCCAGAGGATAGGGCCAGGCGGTAAACAGGGTGATGAGAGAGAGGAAGAAGGAGAAAATGTTTTTCACCAGAAACAGGCTGGCGGACCGCTGGATGTTGTTGATGACCCTTCTTCCCTCGGCCACCACCCCAGGCATGGCGGAGAAATCCGAGTCCAGCAGCACCAGGCTGCTTAAACTGCTGGCGGCCTCGGCGCCGGAGGCCATGGCGATGGAGCAGTTGGCCTGCTTCATGGCCAGCAGATCGTTGACGCCGTCGCCGGTCATGGCTACCACGTGCTTCTTTTTTTGCAGGGCGGCCACCAGGTCCTTTTTCTGCTGGGGGGTCACCCGGCCAAAGACGGTGTAGTGAAGGGCCGCCTCCCGGAGCTTTTCCGGAGTGTCCAGAGTGGCGGCATCGATGTAGCATTCGCTGCCGGGGATCCCGGCCTGCTGGGCAATCTGGCTGACGGTGGCGGGATTGTCGCCGGAAATGACCTTTACGGTGACACCCTGCCGGGCAAAATAGGCGAAGGTCTCCTTGGCATTGGGCCGGAGCTTGCCGGTGAGCAGCACCAGGGCCAGAGGGGTCACCAGGGAGGCATCCAGCTTCCCCGCCTCCAGAGGGGACGCGTAGGCTGCCAGCAGCAGCACCCGGTAGCCCTGGGAGGCCCAGTCCCCAATGCCGTAGCTGTCCGGCCGGTCCTGCAGGAGGAACTCCGGCGCGCCTACCACGAAGCTGCCGCGCTCCTCAAATTCGCAGCCGTACCATTTGGTCTCCGGGGAGAAGGGGATGCGCTTGGAGCAGACCAGGCTGCTGCTTCCGGAGAACAGCTCCTTCATGGCCTTGGCCGTGGCGTTGTCCGGCTCTGTGGTGCCGTACATGGCGGTCAGCAGGTTCTCCAGCTCCTCAGGGGGTAGAGAGTCTGCCAGGGGGATCACATTGTCCACCACCATGTCCGGCTCCGTAATGGTGCCGGTTTTGTCCACGCAGAGCACGTCCACCCGGGCCAGGGTCTCGATGCTGTTCATGTCCTGGACCAGGACCCGCTGGCGGCTCAGCTTCTGGGCGGACACCGCCAGGGCAACGCTGGTCAGCAGATACAGCCCCTCAGGGATCATGCCGATGAGGGCGGCCACGGTGCCCTCGGTGCTCTCCTGAAGGCCCAGGTTCAGGACCCTGTATTCCTGATGGAAGAGGATGATCCCCACAGGCACCAGGGCAATGCCCAGAAACAGGATCAGCCGGTCCAGGGCGCGGATCATCTCGGATTTCTTCCCCCGGGGGTTGGCCTTGGCCTCCCGGCTCAGCTTTGCCGCGCCGGAGTCCGCCCCCACGGCGGTAAGCTCCACCCGGCCCCGGCCGGAGAGGACCAGGCTGCCGGAATGGATCCGGTCCCCCGGGACCTTGTCCACGCTGTCCTCTTCGCCGGTGAGGAGGGACTCGTTGACATGGAGCTCTCCGGCGCGCAGGATCCCGTCGGCGCAGATCTGGTCCCCCTGGCCAAACTCGGCCATGTCGTCCCGGACGATGTGCTCCGGGTCCACGGACAGGGCGGCCCCATCCCGGATGACCTTCACCGGCCGCCGGGCCACCAGGGACAGCTTCTCCACCGCCCGCTTGGCCCGGATCTCCTGGACAATGCCGATGACGGTGTTGATGATCACGACCCCCAGAAATCCCATGTTCTTTGGGGAAGACCGGCCAATCAGCAGTAAAACCGCCAGAAAAATGAAAATAAAGTTAAAGAATGTCAGGCAGTGACGGAGAATGATCTCCCGCTCGCTGAGCCCGGCCCCCTCAGCGGTGCCCCCGTGGAGGCCGGCATCCAGCCGGTCCTGGACCTGCTGGGCGCTGAGCCCCCGCTCCGGGTCAACGTGGAGGGGTTCCATGGTATCCATAAAAATATCTCTCCTTTTCTTAGCACAATCTCCATCCTTCGCCTAGGGCCTGACGAATGAAGCCCCCGCCGGAGGTCGCCTTCCCCTCCGGGGAAGGTGGCAGGGCCGCAGGCCCTGACGGATGAGGGGCCCTCTCCTGCTTGGAGAGGGTGGAC
>OIYY01001373.1_pt1 | contig 12876 bp, 15 predicted proteins | sample 1588341 | NCBI WGS metagenome assembly OIYY01 (sample SAMN03283287) | human gut metagenome | biome: human-associated habitat; material: feces | host: Homo sapiens | place: Peru | collected 2012
CCGGTTCGTTCTATCAGAAGGGCGAGAATGTAGTCCGCCTGTTGGCTGATAAGGGCATCGATGCTACGCTCATCAATCCCCGTTATTTGAATGAGGTGGATGCCGAGACGCTGGATAGCCTGAAGGCAAACCATCAGTTGGTGGTAACCCTGGAGGATGGTTCGAAGGATGGCGGATTCGGAGAGCGTATCGCCTCTTACTATGGCACTTCAGAAATGAAGGTGATGGTGGGCGGCATCAGAAAGGGACTCTACGACAGATACGATGTGAAGGAGTTGCTTTCGGATAATCGCCTGCTTGATGAGCAGATTGTGGAAGACGTTTTGTTAGTAATTAATGATTAATTATTAATGATTAGTTAGTCTGCATAGTTAGTTTTTATTTAACGAGAAATCCAAGCCGGAGAATGAACTCTAGCTTGGATTTCTTCTGTTTTATCATCGAATGTTTGTTTTAATCTTAGTCATCATCCCAGTCATTATCTCAATCATCATCATCATCGTCATCATCATCATCCCAATCTCTATCGTGCTTCCACTTCTTCTTGTCGTGCTTCCACTTCTTATCGTGCTTGTGATACTTGTGATGCTTGCACGGCTTTCCTGGTCCATAAGTTACATGGGTTCCGCCTGGCCATCCCGGTCTTCCGTAGCTGCACTCAGGGCGAGGGCGGCGCTTGTCGTGTCCCCAGTTATGCTTTGGATACTTGGTGTAAATATGGTGAACATACACATGATTCTGCCAGCCGATAGGGCGATAGAAATAGTAAGAGTCCTTGAATCTCTTCCATTGTCTGGCGGTCATCATGCGCTTGAGCTGCTTGTTGCGGTAATGCCAGCCGTTGGCATCGATGTCGCGATAGCTTCGGATGCCGTCCAGGTAAGTGAAGTTGATGTTCAGGAGATTGTTGCGCTGAGCTTTGCTCAATCCCAGTTCCACCACCATTTTGTCTGTGATAAAACGAGCTTCTGCCTGAATATTCGTCAGTCTCTGAGCATTCATAGATGTTATCATCATCCATGCCGCTACGATTGTCATCATGATTCGTTTCATAACTATCTTCTCTTTAAAGGGTTATTACTGTATTTATTTTAATTGAAGAGGCTACTTGTTGCCGCTATCAACTTTTTGATGATGCAAAGCAAGTGCAAACGAGCACAATGAAAGCTTGCTTTCGAATTGTCGAGTGCATCCTTTCTTCTAACGTAGTGCAAAGATAGAGAGAATAGCAGAAAAAAGCAAAGGGAAAACCATAAACCATTGTATGATTTTCCCTAAAAGCATCGGGGGAGATTCCCTAACCGATTGATTTTCACAAACTAACAGATTACGTTATCTGTCGTGACGCTTCATTACCACTCAACCTTTTCATTCAGGATAACGCCATCGGCAGCATCCTCGGCAGTAAAGGTTGCGCCACGATACTGCACGCAGAACATCAGCAGCGGATCTGTGCCATTGTTGCGAACAGAGCGCTTGCCGGAAGGAGCTACTCTTACCACGCTTCCCTCCTGAATGGGGAATACCTCGCCATCAACCTGGAACTCGCCCTTGCCACTCAGGAAGAAATACAGTTCCTCGTGGTTCTTGTGAGTATGAAGGAAGCCAGTCTCTGTGCCAGGAGCAAAACTTTGGAATGAGAACTCGCCACCAGTAGCGTTCACGCTCTGACCTCCGAATACCTTTCCGGGAATCTTAATCTCAGGACCCAACTGCAAGGTGTAATCCTTGATATCACTCATTTTACCAAAATCAACGGCTGTAAAGTTGGCAGCCTTTGCAATAGTCTTTGTTTCTTTCATCTTGTTCAATTATTTAAATGTTCATACTTTTGGATTGCGGTGCAAAGGTACTACAAAAAAAACGTTCCCGCAAGAAGGCACTTTGGGGTGGGATAGTTACCCGGAGGTAACTATTGCGATGGAATGGGAGGAAGAAAAATCAGGCGTTAACTCAGATTAACTTTGGATATTTGGTTACTTTCGGAATATTGGTTACTTTTGTAGCCTATTGCAGATAATGAGATTGTTATTGCTATAGAAATGGAAAAGAAAAAGTAGATTATTAATAAGGTAAGAATAGAGATTATGTCAAGAATGATAAAGGAAATGGTCTTCCAGGATTGTCCGATTCGCAATGTACTGGCTCGCATTAGCGACAAATGGTCATTGCTCGTTATTTACACGTTGAATGTCCACAAGGAGGAGCCGCTCCGCTTCAACGTCCTCCGCAAGCTCATTCCGGATATTTCGCAAAAGATGCTCACCAGCACCTTGAAGACTCTGGAGACGGATGGCTACATAAACAGAAAGGTTTATGCCGAGGTTCCCCCAAGAGTGGAGTATTCGCTTACCTCTCGAGCAGAATCTCTGATTCCTATCATGAATGATCTGATAGGATGGGCGAGCGACAATATGGTTGCGATTTTGAAGGATAGAACTAAAGCGGTATAAGGATTTAGTAGATTCAAAATATTTTGTCTGACATACAGAATATTTGCCTTTTTGAATACCCTGACTTCTCCATTTCTGACTCCGTATAACCAAAAGAAAGAGGAGCTATCCGTGAGGACAGTTCCACTTTTTTTGTTTATATTGAATTTAACTCCCGTACCATAACTACTCAGTACCCCATTGAAAACTTTGAATAGTAAAGGCTCTAAATGAAAGCGGCTTCGATAGTCAATGAAGCCTATTTCATAGAGCAATGAAAGCGGCTTCGTAAGCAGTTGAAGCCTATTCCTCCTGAGTCTTATTTGTTCACCACGTTGATGGGGTGTCCTTCGATGAATGCCTTGACGTTGGCAGCCACTTGCTTGTTGAGACGGGTGCGGGCTTCGAGCGTTGCCCATGCGATGTGGGGAGTGATGAAGGCGTTGGGCTCACGGAACAGGGGATTGTCCTGACGAGGTGGCTCCTGACTCATCACGTCGGCACCATAGGCGGCAAGCCTTCCCTCGTGAAGCGCCTTTGCCACAGCTTCCTCGTCGACCAGCGGACCGCGGCCGGTATTGATGAGGATGGCAGATGGCTTCATCTTCTCGATGCTCTCGTCGTTGATGAGGTGATAAGTGTCGTCGTTGAGAGGGCAGTGGAGCGAGAGGATGTCGGAAGTAGCCAGCAGTCCGTCACGGCTTACCTTGGTGATCCATTCGGGCAGGTCGGTGGCGTTCTTGCTGGTGCAGGCGCAGATGTCCATTCCCATGTCGCGTGCGATGGTGGCCACTTTCATGCCGATGTTGCCCAATCCCATGATACCCATTGTCTTGCCAGCCAGTTCCATGAGAGGAGTGTCCCAGTAGCAGAAGTCCTTGTTGTAGGCCCAACGGTCGTTGCGGTTTTCCTGTGTGTAATGCTCCACACGGTTGGTAATGGCGAGGATGAGTGCGAAGGTCATCTGCGCCACGCTGTCTGTGCTGTAGGCAGGAATGTTGGTCACGACGATGCCGCGCTCTTTGGCAGCCTGAATGTCGACCACGTTGAATCCTGTGGCCTGTACGCCGATGTATTTGAGTCGTGGCAGCTGTGCGAGAGTTTCAGCATCCATCTGCACCTTGTTGATAAGAATGATGTCGGCGTCCTTGGCACGTTCCACCTTTTCGGCGTCGGATGTGCGGGGGTAGACGGTCACATCACCCAGTTGCTTGAGTGCATCCCAGTTGAGGTCGCCTGGATTTGAGGCGTAGCCATCCATAATTACAATATTCATAAGCTTTTTTTTGATAAAAACGAAAGAAGTTAAAGAGGCGCGCTGTCGGTCTCTTTAACTTCTGTATGGTTTATAGAGCTGTTGTCTGAGCCTTAATAGCTTCTTGCGATGATGACCCGAGCCACGGCAGGCTTGCCGCTTACCATGTCGACACCAGGAGTCTGCTCGTAGGCGAAAGGCACGCAACGGATAGTGGCCTGAGTCTCCTCCTTGATCTTAGCCTCGGTCTCGGCAGTACCGTCCCAATGGCAGAGGAAGAAGCCGCCGTCCTTGACACGCTCCTTGAACTCCTCGTAGTTGTCGCACTCGTAGACATGAGCGTCGCGATAGCAGCGTGCTTTCTCGAAGATGTTGTGCTGAATGTCGTCGAGCATTTCCTTCACGCGCTCCACGATACCGTCGAAGCTGACAGACTCTTTCTCCAAGGTGTCACGACGCATGATCTCGATGGTGTTGTTCTCCAGGTCGCGGCCACCCATGACGAGGCGTACAGGAACACCCTTGAGCTCGTAGTCGGCAAACTTGAAGCCAGGACGCTTGTTGTCGGAGTCGTCGTACTTCACGCTGATGCCCAACTCGCGCAGCTGGTCGATGACGGGCTGCAGCTTGGCTGTGATCTGCTGCAACTGCTCATCGCCCTTGTTGATAGGAATGATGACCACCTGGACAGGAGCCAGCTTTGGAGGCAGTACGAGACCGTTGTCGTCGCTGTGGACCATGATGAGCGCACCCATCAGACGGGTAGAGACGCCCCATGAAGTAGCCCATACGTACTCGGGCTTGTTCTCCTTATTAAGATAGGTGACGTCGAAACTCTTGGCGAAGTTCTGACCCAGGAAGTGGGAAGTACCGCTCTGAAGGGCCTTGCCGTCCTGCATCATCGCCTCGATGGTGTAAGTGTTGAGGGCACCGGCGAAACGCTCGGTCTCGCTCTTCACACCCTGGAGAACAGGGACGCCCATGTAGTTCTCGGCGAAGTCGGCGTAGACCTTCAGCATCTCCTGAGCCTTGGCCTCGGCCTCTTCCTTCGTGGCGTGGGCTGTGTGGCCTTCCTGCCAGAGGAACTCTGAGGTGCGGAGGAAAGGACGGGTACGCATCTCCCAGCGCATCACGTTGCACCACTGGTTGCAAAGGATAGGGAGGTCGCGCCATGAATGGATCCAGTTCTTGTAGGTGTTCCAGATGATGGTCTCGGAAGTAGGACGGATGATCAACTCTTCGTCAAGCTTGGCTGCTGGGTCGACGTCAACGCTCTTGCCGTCTTCCGAAGCCTTGAGACGATAGTGGGTCACCACGGCGCACTCCTTGGCGAAGCCTGCCACGTGCTCAGCCTCACGCGAGAAGAAACTCTTGGGGATGAGCATAGGGAAATATGCGTTCTGTACACCTGTCTTCTTAAACATCTTGTCGAGCTCTTGCTGCATCTTCTCCCAGATGGCGTAGCCGTATGGTTTGATGATCATACAACCGCGTACTGGAGACAGTTCAGCGAGGTCGGCTTTCATTACCAAGTCGTTATACCACTGGCTGTAGTTCTCAGCACGCTTGGTCAAATTCTTTAGTTCTTTAGCCATATTTATTTTTAGTTTATGTATTTTATTTTCGAATGTTATCTCCGAAAATCTCCCGAGAAACAAGAGTTTTAGGGATTCCCTCCCACTATAGTAGGAGTTTTCCCTTGGCTCTTTTTGCAATTAGCCTTAAATTTGCATGCAAAATTACAAAAAAATATTAGAAAAGACTCCATGTTGGAGAAAAAAGAGTTATCTTTGCATTTAAATTAACGAAATATATAGGAGAAAAGAGTATGAAAAAGATGAAATTTCAGGTAGCAGCCCTTTCTATGCTGCTGGTTTTGGGTAGTTGTCAGACTAAGACGGGTACAGGTGCTGCAGTTGGTGCTGGTTCGGGTGCGGCTCTGGGAGCTATCGTTGGTGGACTGCTCAACAACAGTCATCGTGGAACCGGTGCCCTCGTGGGTGCTGCCATTGGTGCTGCTGTAGGTGGTGGAGCCGGAACTCTGATTGGCAAACACATGGACAAGGTGGCTGAGCAGGCCAAGCAGGTGGAGAACGCCAAGGTGGAACAGGTGACCGACGCCAACGGACTGGCTGCCGTCAAGGTGACCTTTGATTCGGGAATCCTTTTCAAGATCAATAAGTTCGACCTCAACGCCAACGCCAAGAACGACCTTGCCAAGTTCTCTCAGGTATTGAAGAACAATACTGATTGCCAGGTTGACATCCAGGGTTATACTGACTCAACTGGTAACGACGGAATCAACCTGCCTCTGAGTGAGAACCGTGCCAAGGCTGTTTACAATTATCTCACCTCTTGTGGTGTGAAGGCAAGCCAGTTCAAGAACGTGGCTGGTTACGGCTCAAGCAACCCTGTAGGCGACAACAGCACCAAGGCTGGTCAGCAGGCCAACCGCCGTGTGGAGGTTTACCTCTATGCCAGCCAGGCCATGGTTGACAAGGCCAACAACGGTACTTTGAACTAATGAACTGAATCCAACGGGCCGTGGGGTGCATTCTTTGTGCTCCCCGGTCCACACATGAGTAATCATTACGATGATTCTAAAGAAAATAAAGAAAATATTGAAATGGGTGGTGGTGCTGTTTTTCAGTACCACCATTCTTGCTGTTGTGGCCTATCGTTTCATCCCGGTCTATATCACGCCCCTGATGGTGATAAGGTGCTTTCAGCAAGTGGCTGAGGGCGAGAGTGTTACCCTGCATCATCATTGGGTTTCGATGGACAAGATTTCGCCCCACATGCCCGTGGCGGTCATGGCAAGCGAGGACTCCCGTTTTCTGAAACATCATGGTTTCGACTTCAACGCCATAGAGAATGCTGCCCGCAACAATGCCCGTGGCGGAAAGGTGCATGGAGCCAGTACCATCAGTCAGCAGACGGCAAAGAATGTCTTCCTGTGGCCCGGTCGCTCGTGGACCCGAAAGGGATTCGAGGCTTACTTCACCTTCCTCATAGAGATGATGTGGAGCAAGCAGCGCATCATGGAGGTTTACCTCAACAGCATCGAGATGGGCGATGGTATTTATGGTGTGGACGCTGTGGCTGAATACCATTTCGACAAGGAGGCGAACGACCTCTTCCGTAGTGAGTGCGCCCTGATTGCCGCCACTCTCCCCAATCCCCGCAAGTTCAACTCGGAGCATCCCAGCCGCTACATGCGCAAGCGACAGAGGCAGATAGAGCACGAAATGCGCTTCATTCCCGCCTTTCCGAAGGAGGGAGAAGACCTTGACCCCAATACTGCTGTGGGAGGATATAAATAATGAGTAGTAAACATTAAAAGAATGGATTTATTGAACGACCTGTTGAACGACCTGAACGAATCGCAGCGCAAGGCTGTGGAATATATTGACGGACCTTCGCTTGTGATTGCCGGTGCAGGTTCGGGAAAGACCCGTGTGCTTACCTATAAGATCGCTTACCTCTTGCAACAGGGAGTGAAACCCTGGAGCATCATGGCGCTCACCTTTACCAACAAGGCTGCACGAGAGATGAAAGAACGCATCGGCAAACTCGTGGGACAGGAATTGGCGCAGCATCTCTATATGGGAACTTTCCACAGCATTTTCTCTCGCATTCTCAGAGCCGAGGCTCAGCACATAGGTTTCACCAACAACTTTACCATCTACGACGAGAGCGACTCGCGCTCGCTCATCAAGACCATCGTCAAGGAGTTGGGACTCGACGAGAAGGTCTACAAGCCTGCCTCCGTTCACAGCCGCATCTCTATGGCTAAGAACAACCTGATGAGTGCGGAGAACTACGCCCGCGACAAGGAATTGTATCAAGCCGACCAGCGTGCAAAAATGCCACGTGTGGGAGATATTTTCATTACCTATGTGCAGCGTTGCCAACAGGCCAACGCCATGGATTTCGATGATCTGCTGACTCTTACCTTCAAGCTCTTTCAGGAGCATGAGGACATCAGGAAGAAATACGCCGACAGGTTCGACTTCCTCTTGGTTGACGAGTATCAGGACACCAACCACGCCCAGATGCGCATCGTGATGCAGTTGTGCAAGGAGAAGGAGCGGGTTTGTGCCGTGGGCGACGACTCGCAGAGCATCTATAGTTTTCGTGGCGCCAATATCGACAATATTCTCAGTTTTCAGAGCCGGTTCAAGGGAGCCAGACTCTTCAAACTGGAGCAGAACTATCGTAGCACGCAGAGCATTGTGGAGGCGGCAAACAGCCTGATCAAGCACAACAGCAATCAGATTCCGAAGCACGTTTACAGCAAGAACGACAAGGGAGAGCGCCTGATCTACAAACCAGCCTACAGCGACAAGGAAGAGGCCCTGATCGTGTGTCGCGAGATCAAGCGCATCAAGCGTCAGGACGATTGCCAGTACAGCGATTTCGCCATCCTTTACCGTACCAATGCCCAGAGCCGAAGCTTCGAGGAAGAGTTCAGAAAACAGGGCATTCCTTATCGCATCTATGGTGGACTCAGCTTCTTCCAGCGCAAGGAGATTAAGGATGTCATCGCTTACTTCCGTCTCGTGGCGAATCCCGACGACGAGGAGGCTTTCAAGCGTATCATCAACTATCCTGCTCGAGGAATCGGCAATACAACCCTGGCAAAGATTGCAACGTGTGCGCTCGACAATCATGTGAGCTTCTGGCAGGTTATTTCCTCGCCCGAGCATTATGGTTTGGGAGTCAACAAGGGAACGCTTGCCAAGTTGGAGAGTTTCCGGTTGATGATCAGCGGTTTTGTGGAGAAGTCGGCGAGCATGAATGCCTTCGACCTGGGCGACACCATCGTCAAGGAGAGTGGTATTAGTGCCGATATTTATAAATCGGGAAGCCGTGATCCTGAGGATTTGGCCCGTCAGGAGAACCTGGAAGAGCTGTTGGGAGGAATGCAGAGTTTTGTGGAGGAATGTCGCGAGGAGGGACGTGAGCAGGAGGCTTATCTTACGGATTATCTGCAGGGCGTTGCGTTGTTGACCGATCTCGACAGCAAGGGCGATGACGACGAGCCCCGTGTGTCGCTCATGACCGTTCATGCCTCCAAGGGACTTGAGTTCCCTACGGTCTTTGTGGTAGGTTTGGAGGAGAACGTCTTCCCAAGTGCCATTGTCTCCACGCTCCGTGAGTTGGAGGAGGAGCGCCGTCTGCTTTATGTTGCCATTACGCGAGCCGAGAAACATTGTGTTCTCACGAGTGCGAAAAACCGTTTCCGTTATGGTAAGATGGAGTTTGGCAATCCCAGCCGTTTCATCAAGGAGATAGATTCTGCGTTTATTCAGGAGGATTCTGAAATGCCTCACGACGACAATGGTTTCGGAAGTAGTGGCTATGGAAGAGGCGGTTATGGAAATGGCGGCTATGGTGGAAGAATGCCCTGGGACAACCATTCCATCTCCTCGCAATTCAAGCCCGACAGAAAGGATTATTCTGACGGCGAGGATGATTTCAGAACAAACGGAAGGGGTGGCTATCGGACTTCCGGTCGTGATGATTTCAGAAGTTCTGGTCGTGATGATTTCAGAACATCGGGTAGGTCAGGTTCCGGTTTAGACAGTAGATTCAAGTCGGTAAGAGGACTGGAAGCTGCACGTCGTATAATGGGTTCTTCCACTTCTTCGTTGGGCTCTTCCTCTTCTTCGTTGGGCTCTTCCTCTTCTTCGTTGGGCTCTTTCTCTTCTTCGAGTGGTTCAGCCTTTGGTTCTTCTACCTCTTCGGCAGGTTCAGGCAGACTGGTAGAAGGAACCAAAATAGAGCATCAGCGTTTTGGCGTAGGAACTGTTCTTAAGCTGGAGGGCTCGGGCGAGAATGCCAAGGCCACTGTCCAGTTTGTCAATTCCGGGACGAAGCAGCTTCTTCTCAAGTTTGCCAAGTTTACCATTATAGGGTAGGGGGTGCTCGGTAAAGAGCGCTCCACCTTCTGAAAGTTTGACGTTGAAGGGTTGTTAATTTTGGATTGTTTAAACAAGGAGAATGGTTAAAAGAAATTAAATAAACGGATGGATACTTGCAAATTACATATTATATTTTTATATTTGCAATGTGTTTTTCATAGTATTAGATTTAAGGTTAACAACATGGGGTCACGGCGGTGGCCCATTTTTTTTGCCATTATTTTTACTTTTAAGACTTATTCCGACTTAATTTTATTTTTACTTTTCAAACTTAGCTTGTTTACTTTTTTCTCTTGAACTTGCGGTAGAGTTTCCATGCAAGGATAGCCCCATCGAGTGCGCCAGCACCCATGGACATCAGACTGCTTATTCGTTTGCTTGTGCTTGCCGACTTGGACAAGGCATCAGGCTTTTTGAAAAGCGAGTTCCATAGAGTTTTTATTTTTTCATCATCGGCATCAATATCCTTTCGCACCAATTCCTTGCGCAACATGATTTCTGCCAACGAACTTAATTCCTGTTCTTGATTATTTTTTGTCATTTTTGTTATGATTTTACTGAACTTGGTTCTATTAAACATTAGTAAGTTCAGAACCCTGTTCAATTAAACATTAAACACTAAGAATTAACTATTAAACTAAGCGCTATTTCAGGAGTAGGCTAGCAAGAAATCTGACCAAAGGTTTCTCAATCCATTGGTGCCTGTTGGCAACGAATAAGAGCAAGAGGAGAATGTAAAAAGCTGCCACGATGCAAAATCCCCATACCATTCCCAACCAGTTGCCCAGGGCGAAAGCCGCAGCAAACGACAGGTAGATGAGGACGATGGTAAGGAGCCCGAGCAACACCAGAGTGATGGTGAAGGCTGTGAGCAAGCGAACAACTTTGTCAACTACATCGAGCTTCAAATATTCCTTCTGAAGCCCGATGTAGTGCTTGATAGTTTCTACGAGTTGTCCTATTGTCTCAACGTTTTTATCGTTAGAGAACATCATATTATAAAACTAACTTTCGAATTAATTCAACTTTCGCATTTGCGAAACTTCAATTTATTGTTCAACCAATCCTGGTTGTGTTGAAAATATGCTAAAAGATGAAAGGGCAGGGAAATTAAACCTCAGTAGCAGCATCCTTGATGTCATCTACCAGGTCGTCCACATCTTTCTTGCTCAATTTGATGTCGTGCTTCTTGCAGAAATCATCAATTGCGCCAGAAATCTTGTTGCGAGTATCTTCACCTTTCTCAGGAGCAAAAATCAAACCGAGTGCGCCGCCGGCAAGAGCACCGCCGAGGAATGCGCCAATGTAACCTAATGCTTTCATAATTCTAATGTATTAAATGTTAAACATGTTATTAATTACACTTTGTCAAGTGGAGGAGTTGTTGTTCTTTCATTTCTCCGCTTGCTGAAGTTGATGTTGCAAATATACAAAACTTTAGGGACAAAACAAGTATTTTTGGCTTAAATTTTCCATAAAAATGTTGTTTTATATGGATTTAACAAACTTTATGCGCCCTTTTTTCCCTATTTGCGATATATTTTGTATTTTCGCCGGACAAAAAAATGATTTCAAAAGTTAAACAATAAATAAACAAAAGCACATGAAGAAAATTTCAATAATGAGTGTTGGCTTATGCGCAGCCTTGGCGCTCGCAAGTTGTGGAACATCTAAGGAGAGCGCTTATCGCAAGGCTTTCGAGAAGGCGCAGGCTCAGGAGGCTCAGCAGGCACAGCAGGCACCTGTCACTACCGAACCTGTCGTAACTCCTTTGGAGACAGCTCCAGCCACTCAGACAACAGTCACCGACGTAGATAATGCCGTGGTTCGCCAGGAGAGCGTTTCTATGGTTGCAGGTTCTGGTTTGCAGGACTTCAGCGTAGTAGTAGGCTCTTTCGGTGTGAAGGCCAATGCCGAGGGCTTGTACAACACCCTCAAGAGCGCAGGCTACGATGCTCAGATCGTTCAGGGCGAGCGCAATATGTACCGTGTTGTTGCCACCACATTCGCCGACAAGGCCAACGCTGTGAAGAGCCGCAACGAGCTTCGTGCCGGCAAGTATCCAGATGCTTGGTTGCTTTTCAAGAAATAAATGCGAATCCTTTCCATCGATTACGGGAAAAAACGCACAGGGCTCGCGGTAACCGACCCTCTTCAGATTATCGCTGGAGGGTTGGGTACCGTCGAGACTTCTGTGCTCTATGAGTATATAGAGGCGTACATCCAGCGTGAGCAGGTGGAGCGCATCGTGATAGGAAAGCCCATGCAGCCCAATGGTCAGCCCAGCGAGAACATGGTAAGGGTGGAGAATTTCTACAACCGTTGGCGCAAGGCTCATCCCGAGATTCCCATAGAGTATTACGACGAGCGCTTTACGTCGGTCTTGGCCCACCGTGCCATGATAGATGGCGGAGTGAAGAAGAAGACAAGGCGCGAGAACAAAGGTTTGGTGGACGAGATCAGCGCCACCATTATTTTACAAGATTATTTGCAGTCAAGAAAATGATTTTACCAATTTATATTTATGGTCAGCCTGTTTTACGAAAGGTTGCCGAAGATGTCACCCCAGAATATCCCGAGCTTAAGACTCTTATTGCCAATATGTTCGAGACTCTCGATGCCAGCAATGGTGTAGGTCTTGCAGCACCTCAGATAGGTTTGGCCATCCGTGTGGTGGTAATCGACCTCGACGTGCTGAGCGAGGAATTCCCCGAGTACAAGGGTTTCCGCAAGGCATTCATCAATGCACATATCTTAGAGTATGACGACGAGAGCGAGAAGGCTTCCTCTGAGGAGGGTTGTCTTTCCATCCCAGGTATTTCTGAGAAGGTGACTCGTCCTACCCGCATCCATGTGAAGTATCTCGACGAGGAAATGCAGGAGCACGACGAGTGGGTGGAAGGTTACCTGGCACGTGTGATGCAGCACGAGTTCGACCACTTGGAGGGCACCATGTTTATCGATCGCCTGTCGCCTCTTCGCAAGAACATGATCGCAGGCAAGTTGAAGAACATCCTCAAGGGAAAGTTCCGCTGCTCTTATCGTACAAAGATCAGACATTAATGCAGCTTAGGAAAAATTCTCAGAAGATAATTCTCAGGAGTTAATTCTCAGGAGATATTTCTCAGGGGATAATTTCTTAGGAGATAAGGACTGAAGTTTCGCAAAGAGGTTCAAGTACGGGCTGAAGGCCCAAAAGTTCTAAGCAGCACGCCCTGAAAGGGCAGAAGCTCTTAGCCCAGGGCAACGCCCTGGGTATAAT
>OIYY01001374.1_pt1 | contig 12876 bp, 14 predicted proteins | sample 1588341 | NCBI WGS metagenome assembly OIYY01 (sample SAMN03283287) | human gut metagenome | biome: human-associated habitat; material: feces | host: Homo sapiens | place: Peru | collected 2012
TTATCGAAAAATTTATCATCAACTTGTTCACAAGAATGTGTCTTACATTGAAGATTGTAACCATTTTCATCCGTTACTTTACCATTTTTATCATAATATTTTCCGTATTTATATTCACATTTATGAACTACTGGAGTAACTTTTCCATTAGCTTCTAAATTTACTGTTATTGGCGTTTTTACTAAGATAATTAAGTCTTGCCATTTACCACCGGAATATCTTTCATAAGATAATTTAGTTCCAGTTCCTTTAACTACTACTTTAATGTCAGTAGTGGAAGAAATATTATCTTTTGGTATTCTAACACTAAAATTACTACCATTAACTAGAGAAAGAGAAGAACCACTTTTATTAGAACTAATAAGAGTAGCATCTTTAGCTCCAGCAACTGTTGCTACTATTTCACTCATATTATCATGAGAAACGGTAATATTGTTTGAAACATAATAATTACCATCACTTGATTCACTAAAACTTAATGTAGAACTAGATAACTTTATAGTTGGATTAACTGAGTAGTTAGAATTATTCTTAGCAGTATTAGCTAAGTTGTTAACCGTATTAACAATAGTTGTATTCTTATTATAAGCAGCAGGTATAAAATTATTATTTACTTTCCAAATAGCAAGCTGAGTAATTAAACGTTCATTTTTAGTATTACCAGCATGACTAAGCAAATACAAAACAGAACCAGAATTAACAGTTTCACTATAATTTAGACTACTACCTTGTGGTCCTCCTTTTTTACTAGGAGTAATACAATAAGCTACCCCTTTATTAGTTGTAAAATATGCTTCATTTCTATAAGTACCATCACTAAAATTAGTTCTTATGTAGCTTTTATCAGTAATGACCATTTTACTTACTGCATAAACATTAGTTGTACAAAGTATAAGTGCCATAAAAATAAAGGCAAAATAAGATTTAAATTTTTTCATAATATATATCCACCTCGTTTAACTGTATATTATAATGAAAAAAACGAAAAAAATCAAGACTAATGCTATTTTTTTTGCTATACTTTTAATAGAGAAAATGAAAGGGGATTCCTTATGAATGATGAAATAAGAAAAAGCAAGATCAGTATTTTAAAAAGTTATGGAGAGAACTTTACTGAGAAAGAATATATTACTAATCCAGCTATTGGAAGAGAAGAAGAAATTAAGCAATTAGCACTTATACTTTTAACACCAGAGAAATCAGCCATTTTAATTGGTAAACCTGGTGTTGGTAAAACTGCTATCGTTGAAGGATTTGCTTATCGTATTCAAATAGGTAATGTACCAGATGCCCTAAAGACTTATCAAGTTATAAAGGTAAATACGTCAGCTTTACTTGGAATGGATCCGGATACTGGTGAGAGTAAAATTCAAATACTTCTAGATGAATTAAAAAACTATCATAACTTAATCCTTTTTATAGATGAAATTCATACTCTTATGGGAACTAAAGGAGAAGCACTTGACTTTGCTAATATGTTTAAACCAGGACTAGATAGAGGAGATATAAAAGTAATAGGAGCAACAACTACTGAAGAATATGAACAATATATCTTAAGAGATAAAGCCTTTGTTAGACGTTTTCAAAGAGTAGAAGTTAAAGAACCAACAAGAGAAGAAACTATAGCTATTTGTATGGGAACTTTACCTAAAATAGAAAAGAAAACAGGAGCAACTTTAATGTATGATCCTTATGTTAAAGAAAAGATAATGGCTTTTTTAACAGACCTTACTAGTGAATATAGAAGAGTTTATGAAACAGGAGCAAGATATCCAGATGTAACCTTAGCTATTCTTCAACAAGCATTTTCTTTTGCTCTTTATAATAACCGAAAAGATGTAAATATCTTTGACGTAAAAAAAGCTATATTAAATACTAAAAACGTCTATTCTGATGTTATAAAAAAAGAAATACCTAGATTTGAAAAAGAATTTAAACAAGAAATAGAAGATGGTATAGATAGAGGACTTGATAATGTTTAATAAAACAATATATTATCTTAGAATAGTTTCCTTTATATTATATTTAGTTATAACTATTTATTTACTACCCATTATTTTAAAGAGTGGTAAGACAGGAATATTCTTCTTAATAACTTTATTCTTATTTGTTGCTATAACTTTGTTTTCTATGTTTTCTAAAAAAGAAATATATATTAAGACTAAGAGTTATAATTTAATAATAATAGCCTTAGCTATCTACTTAGGTGTTGTTTGCTATAGAACTATCTTTGATAGTAGATTAGCTTTAACAGAGTTATATACAATAAGTTTAGATTACTGTAGGATGAATTTTATATTGATTGGATTAGTAATGATAGGAATAACTTTAAATACAGTAGTATTATACTTGATAGATGAAGGTGATAATTTATGAAAAAACTAGTACTTATTGGTGGAGGAGATGTTGGTAGAGGTAATACCTCTTATGAGACTGATGTAATTGATAGAAAGATAGTAGAACTTACGAATAAAGCTAATCCTAATTTTTTATTTATAGGACTAGCTAGTTCTTTTTCTGATTCTTATTATGATACAATGAAAAAGATTTATAAAGACTTAGGATGTACTTGTGCTTATCTAAAGAAGAAAAATATCTTAAATAATAGAGATATAGTAGAAAAGAAAATAACTGATGCTGATATTATCTATTTTTGTGGAGGAGATACTATCAAATTAGTAAATGATTTAAAAGAATATGATTTAGTATCTTTATTAAAGAATGCATATGATAGTGGTACTGTTCTTGTAGGAATGTCAGCAGGTGCTATAATGCTTTCTAAAGAAGGGTATTCTGATTCCTTAATGTTAAGAGATGAAGCTGATAAATACACATTTATAGAGGGATTAAACTTTATGGATATAGTAATTTGTCCCCATTATAATGATATTTCTAGAAAGAAAGAGTTAAAAGAAGATTTAGTTAATACTGATAAGAAAGTTCATGCTTTAGATAATGGTACAGCCTTAATAAGTATAGATAATGATATCAGTTTTATCAGTAGTAAAAATACTTCTAATGCTTATCTTGTCTATTACAGTAAAGATGGTTATAAAGAAGAAAGACTTATTGAATACTAAAACTTAAAAGTCATGACCTTTTGGTGATTATGACTTTTTTCTATTTATCCCGTATCTTTTTTCTTGCTTAATCCTTTATTTTTACCTGATTATTTAGTATAATGGTGGCAGATGGTGGTGATTGCATGGAGTTTAATTATAATGATAAGACTTACGATATAATAGTACTTAAGAAAAGAACCACTAAGAATTTGTATATTAAAGTTAAGGAAGATTTGAAAATATACATTACTTGTAATATATTAACTAGCGATAAAGAAATTAAAAGAATAATTGATTGTAATAAAAAAAGTATTGAAAGAATGATAGATAGAACTACTAGGATAGAAGAGAAAAAGAAAGATTTTTATTATTTGGGAAAGAAGTATGATATAGTATACACTAATATAGATGAGGTAAGACTAGGAGATAACAAAGTCTTTTTAAGTAGAAATATAGATATAGATAAATGGTTAAAGAAAGAAGCTTTGAGGATATTTAGTGAACACTTAAATGACTGTTATCAAAACTTTACCAGAAGTATACCAGAACCAAGTTTACGTATTAGAAAGATGAAAACTAGATGGGGTGTTTGTAATACTAAGACTCATGTTATTACGTTAAACCTAGAGCTTATTACTAAAGATATTAATTGTCTAGATTATGTTATATATCATGAACTTTCTCATTTAGTAGAAGCAAATCATTCTAAAAGATTCTGGTTGATAGTAGAAGAAAATTTTAAAGATTATAAAAAATATAGAGCATTGACAAATGATAGATAGGAGTTATATATGGTAATTACTAGTTTTGATAATGATAAAGTTAAATACTTAAAGAAGTTAAGTAAGAAGAAGTATCGAGATTTATATAATGAGTTTTTAGTAGAAGGGCGTCATTTAGTAATAGAAGCTTATAAACATAATATGTTAAAAGAGATAATCCTTTGTGAGGGTGAAGTTACTCCTTTTGATGTACCTTATACAGTAGTTAGTTATGAAGTAATGAAAAAGATAAGTGAAGTGGAAACTCCTCAGAAGATAATGGGACTATGTAAAAAACTTGATGACACAACTATTGGTAGTAGAATATTATTACTTGATGAGATACAAGATCCTGGTAATATGGGTACTATTATTAGAAGTGCTGTAGCTTTTGATATAGATACAATCATACTATCTAAAAACTGTGTTGATTTATATAATCCTAAAGTAGTAAGGTCTACTCAAGGAATGCTTTTTCATATCCCAATTCTTATCTATGACTTTGATGAATTATTACCAATGCTTAAAGAATTAAAAATACCTATTTATGCAACTAGAGTAGAGTATGGAACCGATGTATCAACACTAAAAGAAGATGAAAAGAAACGTTTTGCTCTATTAATGGGGAATGAAGGTAATGGTGTTCATCCAGGGTACTTAGAACTTAGTGATAAAAATTTATATATACCAATGAGTAATGAGGTTGAAAGCTTAAATGTTGCTATAGCTACTTCTATTTTATTATATGAATTGAGGAATAAAGATGAATAAATTGTATATCGGTACAGTAGTTTCTACTCATGGAATAAAAGGAGAAATAAGAATAATATCTAAACTAGATGAATCTTTAAAAAAGAAGATATTTAAAATAGATAATACCTTGTTAATAGATGATATAGAATATAAGATAAAAAGTTATAGAAGACATAAAAATTATGATATGGTTTTGTTTTTAGGCTTTAATAACATCAATGATGTGTTCTTCTTAATGAAGAAAAAGGTATATATAGATAGTAGTTATCTAGAATTAACTGAAATAGAAGACTTTAATATTTACTATAAAGAATATAGAGTTAATGGAAATGGTAAGGTTTTATCAATAGATGAGACTGGTAATAACTATAAAATAATAAGATTACTAATAAATAATAAGGAAGTTTTAGTTCCCTATAATGAACACTTTATAAAGAAGATAGATAGTAATAAAAAAACAATAGAAATAGAATTGCTTTAGGGGTGATGGTCATGAAAATAGATGTTTTAACTTTATTTCCAGAGATGTTTACTGGTGTTATTTCATCATCAATTATTAAAAGAGCGATAGATGATAACAAGATAGAAATTAATTTGCATAACTTTAGAGATTATTCTAAAGATATACATCATAAAGTAGATGATACTCCTTATGGGGGAGGATGTGGCATGATTCTTACTTGTCAACCTATCTTTGATTGTGTTAATGACTTAAAAGATGATGAATGTACTGTTATTTTACTAACTCCTGATGGTACACCTTATAAACAAGAGCTAGCTAATAACTTAGTAAAGTTAAAACATCTAATAATTATTTGTGGTCACTATGAAGGATTTGACGATAGAATAAGAAGTATTTGTGATATGGAGATATCAATCGGTGACTATGTCTTAACTGGTGGTGAGATACCTGCTATGGTCTTAATTGATTCAGTTACTAGACTAATAGATGGGGTTATTAATAAAGAAAGTTATCAAAATGATTCATTTTATAATGGGCTACTTGATTATCCCCAGTATACTAAACCAAGAGAATATAATGGACTTAAAGTACCAGATGTGTTGTTATCAGGTAATCATAAAGAAATAGAAAAGTACCGAATGGAAGCAGCTTTAGAAAAAACTAGAAATAGAAGATGTGACTTATTAAAGGAGAATGTTAGTGATGGAAACTTATAAGTGTATGGAAAAAAGTTTTTCCTATGATGGTAAACTAACTCTTGATAAGTCTATAACTATTAGTTATACTAAAGAGAAATCAAATATTCATGTAGTTGATTATATAATTAAAAAAGAAATAACAAAAAGACAATTAGTCAAAAGATATGAAAAATTAATTAAGCTTTTAACATTCTATTTAGCCAATGATGATGGTTCAGGTGTGGCTTATCAAGAAGCTTTAAATGAGATAACTAGATATAGAGAAATAATTAGAAATAAATATCGTAAATTTATTAAAGAAACTAATATAGAGAAAATAGAAAAGGAACTAGCTAAGTATGAAACTTTAATTAAAAGAAAGTTAATGTATTTAGAAAAAGAGAATACCGAGATTAAAGAAAGTAGGAGGAGTAAGTAATGGGAAAGATTAAATATCATTTAGAAAAGAAAGAAAAAGATACAAAGGCAAGACTTGGAAAGTTAGAAACTAATTATGGAACTTATGATACACCGATGTTTATGCCAGTTGGAACAAGAGCAACAGTTAAAGGACTTACTCCAGAAGAAGTTAAAGACTGCCATAGTGGAATTATCCTTGCTAATACTTATCACTTATGGTTAAGACCTGGTGAAGATATAGTAGCAAAAGCTGGGGGATTACATAAGTTTATGAATTATGATGGACCAATACTTACTGATTGTGGTGGTTTTCAGGTCTTTTCTCTTGTTAAAAATAAAGAGAAGAATATCTTAGAAGAAGGAGTTAAGTTTAAGAGTCATTTAGATGGAAGTGAATTATTCTTAACACCTGAAAAATCAATAGAAATTCAAAACAAACTAGATAGTGATATTGCTATGAGCTTTGATGAGTGCCCTCCTTATCCTGTTAGTTATGATTATATGAAAAAGTCTATTTTAAGAACACTTAGATGGGCTGAACGTGGAAAGAAAGTTCATAATAACCCTAACCAGTCTTTATTTGGGATTGTTCAAGGAGGAGAGTTTACTGATCTTAGAGAACTAAGTTGTAAGGAAACAGTTAAGATGGATTTCGATGGTTATAGTATTGGTGGTACTAGTGTAGGTGAGAGTAAACCTGTTATGTATAAGATGGTTGAAGATGGTGTTAGATACTTACCAGAAGATAAAGTAAGATATTTAATGGGAGTAGGAGATCCAATCGATATTATTGAAGGAGTTATCAGAGGAATTGATATCTTTGACTGTGTTTTACCAACTAGAATAGCAAGACATGGTCAAGCTTTTACAAGAAGTGGTAAGATAACTTTAAAGAATGCTAAATACAAAGAAGATTTTACACCAATTGAAGAAACTTGCGATTGCTATGCTTGTAAAAACTATACTAAAGCTTATATTAGACACTTAATCACTTGTGATGAGATGCTAGGAGGAAGACTACTATCTATTCATAACATTAGATTCTTAATAAAATTAACAGAAGAGTTAAGAGAAACGATAAAAGAAGATAGACTATTAGAATACCGTGATGAATTCATAAATAAATATCAAGGGATGTGAGTTTAATGGCTAAAAAGTATGAATTAATTGGTTGCTATTATAATAAGTATGCCAAAAATAAATATCAAAATGAACAAGTTATTAAAATAGATGGAGTTAAACTTGATAGTTTAGAGTCTATTGATAAATTTACATCTATGTATACTTATCAGCATTTTACTGATATGCTAGATAATATTTATCCTGATAAAAATATGTTTTCAATAAGAGTTAGTTATTCTAAAGATGATAAGAATTATTTTTTAAAGACTATTTATGATGATAAAGAATTAAATAGAGTTTTAGGAATGATTACTAAAAAGACAATAGATACAGCAACTGGTAAGAGAACAGTTAGTTTAGTACCATTGAGAGAAAAAATAGTCTATCAGACATTCGCTCCTATTAAAGAAGCTTTGGTTAATAAAGATTATGATAAGATTTCATCTCTTATTTATACTAGAAGTGATTACATGTTTAAGTTAGAAAGATTTTGTAAGGCTAGTTATGATGAAGGGGAAGCTGATAATGAATTATTACTTTTAGAAAGAGAGTTTTGTGATTACCAAGTTTTTCGTGATGCTTATTTACCAAGAATTAAGAAAAAAGTCGATAATTTGGTAATTAAGACTAATAAGAAGCCAGTATTTACTAGCAATATAACAGTTAATAAAGAAGTTCAGTTTACTGAACAATTAGTGAGATTCAATCAAGAAGAAAAAGAAGAGTTTTTAGATGAAGCTGAATACGAGAAGGCATATGGTGATAATGCTCCTTATCAAGTAGGTAGTAAATGGAAAATTTAGAGTATTATCTTGAGTATTTAGAATATCAGAAGCATTATTCTACTTATACTGTTGATAATTATAGGGAAGACTTAGAAGAGTTTTTTGCCTATCTTGATAGAGAAGGACTCTCTTATTTAAAATTAGAGTATAGTGATATTAGACTATATCTTATGTATTTAAAAGATGAGAGAAAACTAAAGGCTTCTAGTATAGATAGACATTTAAGTTCTTTAAGAGGTTATTATCAGTATTTAGAAAAAGAAAATAAGGTTAAGAGTAATGTTTTTTCATTTATTAGAGGACCGAAGAAGGATAAAATACTACCTCACTACTTTGAATATAATGAAATAGAAGAGTTGTTTTCAATAAATGATATGAATAATTCTTTAGGAGTAAGAAATCAGTTAATTCTAGAACTACTTTATGGTACTGGTGTTAGAGTTAGTGAATTAGTTAATATAAAAATAAATGATATTAATAAAGAACAAAGAAAAATTAAGATATTTGGAAAAGGTAGTAAAGAGCGATATGTCCTTTATGGTGATTATGCTAGTGATGTACTTGATAAATATTTAAAAGACATTTATCCTAGTTTGAGAAAGCAAGGGGATTATTTAATTTTAAATAGTCATGGTGGTAAGATAACTACTAGAGGTGTTGCTTATCTTTTAGATGAAATGATTAAAAAAACATCCATTCATAAAAATATTTCTCCTCATATGTTAAGACATACTTTCGCTACTCATTTATTAAATGAGGGGTGTGATATTCTTTCCGTTCAGGAGCTACTTGGACATGAGAGTTTATCGTCTACTCAAGTATATACCCATGTTTCTAAAGAAAGATTAAAAGAAGTTTATGAAAAAGCTTTTCCAAGAAGATAATTATTTCTTCTTCCCATTATTTTTCTTAAGCATTAGTATTATATAGATTATTATTATGATTAAGACTAGATTACCTAAATAATTCATAGTTTTCACCCTTTCTTATTTTATTATAATATTAATTAAATAAGTTTTGGGTTAACTAGGTCATATTTTAACTTTTCCCGTACTAGTTTTTTTATCAAAGTAAAAGATGGATTACAACAAACCCATCTTTTTGATTTTTTCTAAGGATATTCCGGTCATTTCTATAACTTTTTTAGGAGTTATACCATTTTTAAGCATAGTAAATATAATAGAAAATTGACATTCTTCACGTCCTTCTTCACGACCATCTTCCTTAGCTATCTTATTATAATATGCTATTTTAGATTCTTCTTTCCACTTTCTATCAAGTTCAGCATCATATAACCCGATAGTATTGATATCAAAAGTAGCATCTTTGATTCTTTCAACTGCTTTCATTAAGTCATCATCTCCTCGCCACTAATCTATCATAATAAAAATTAGAAAGCAAAAAGGGAAAATTATAAATTAGACCCGTTTTACCATGCCAATTTAACAAATTGAAGGAGCAATTTAATAAATCTTCTTATCAAACATATCAGAAAATACAAAATCTCCTTTTAAAAGTAGAAATTTAAAAAAAGTGAACTTTTTTAATTCACTTTATTCATTAGCTTTTAAACTACTAACCATATCAATATTATCAACCCTTTTAGCTAAATACTTAGAAACTAGATAAGATACTAGATATGTTCCAATACTAGCTACTAAATAAGTCCAAAATTCAATATGAACACCAAAGTCAAAATTATCATCTAGACAAACTTTAAATAAGTAAGAAGTTAGAAAGTAACCAGTTGGTAAACCAATAATAATAGAGATAATAGTAATAATACTATTTTGCATCATAAATATCTTTTTAATCTTCTTATCAGAAAAACCAAGTACTTTTAAAGTAGCAAATTGATATTCCTTTTCTCCAAAAGATAAGATACTCATATTATAGATAATTACAACACCTAGTAAAACTGCAAAGACAATTATTATAATTATCATTTGTCGCATCATAGAAAGCATATTAGTAATAGAATCTTTTAATTCATTGATATTTTGAACTATTTCAACACCTTTAATACTTTTAGTCTTTGCTAAATTCTTATTAGTATAAATAGCATCAGGTTTGTAATTAATACCTAGACTTTCTATATACTTACTAGTAGCCGATAATCCTTGTACTTGGGGATCTTTATAAAATCCTACTATCTTAGATTTATAGTACTTCTTATCACCATAGATATGCCAAGTAATAGTATCACCTAGTTTTAAGTTATTACTATCTCTAAACTTATAAGTTACATAAACCCCATCACCTTTTGTTAATTTAATAAATTTATATTTACTATCAATAAATCTAATATAGTTATTAGCTTGATCAACAAATATTGTATTATTAGTCTTTTTACCATTAGCATCTTTTATTTCTACATTTAAAGTTTTACTAGTATTATTTCCATACTTATCAGTTAGCTCATTTAATCTTTCATTAGAAATATCATCTTTTAAAGAAAGTTTATAATTAAAATTATAAAGATCATCAAATTGTAGTTTAAAAAAGTAATTCATACTGTTAAGCATCCCTAAAGCACATATTATTAAAGTACAACAACCAACTATCCCAATAACTCCTGTTACTGTTCTAAATTTATTTCTTAAGATATCTCTTAGATTCCATTTACTAGCAAATCCTAATTTTTTAAAAATACCTTTAGTAGTAATATTTAAACTCTTATTATTTACTTTTGGTAAGCTTATTCTTAAACTATCAGCTGGTCTTTTCTTTAGTTCTTTGTAACAAGTAATAAAAGTTATTAAACTTACTACTAAAACAGTAAGTAAAGCTACTAAATAGGTAGAATTATTTATAAATACTTTTCCATTTGGCATTTCAAAGAAAGACATCTCTAGTCCTAAGAAAGTACTACCTAAAAAGTATCTTCCTAATAGTATTCCTAGTATTGCTCCTAAAATAGATATATAAAAGCCATAACTTATATAGTGTTTAGTTATCTTAAGCTTAGAAAACCCTAAAGCTTTTAAAGTACCAATTTGTAGTTTTTGATTTTTAACCACTCTAGTCATTGTTGTTATAACAGATAGTAAAGCGATAAATAAGAATAAGGAAGAAAATATACCAACATAAGCTTTTCCTTCATCAATTTCTCCTTGATACATTTGGTAACTAGCACTATCTTCTATTTTTAGAGTAGCAAGAGAGTTATCTATCTTATCATCTATTGCATTCTTTACTTTATCTACATTACTCTTCTTATTAACATCAACCATTATATAGTTAAAAGGTACATAATCTAGATAATTAAAATCACTATTTAATTTAGCAAAAGTATCATCGTCTATCTCTTTATTCAACTTTTCGCTAAGTTCAATCTTCATTTTGTCTTTAACATAATTTTCTAGTTCGTTAACAGACATGTAAACAAAACCATAAGTCTTATGATTAGGCATTAACTGAGAAGCATCTTTTACATCATAGACATGATCTGGTACATAAATAAGACCAAGAATCTTTTCTTTAAAGGTATAGTCTTCATACTTGAAAGAAAGAGTATCTCCTACTTTTAAGTTATTTTCTTTGGCATAAAAGTAATCTAACCAAAGACCTTTTTTATCTTTAGAAAACTTAGAACCATCTTTTACATAAAACTTACTTATTTTATTAGAAGAGATAAAAGATACTAGGTAAGACTTATCATCATTCTTACTATCAGTCATATTGACAACTAGTTTTTCTTCAGCATTAACTACATCTTCTATATCTTTTATTTTTTCTACATCATGGTTTTTAAAAGATGATCCTAAAACATTTATATCTTGAAGATTATTCTCAGTATAAAATCTATCTGCTGTATATTGCATACCATCCATATATGCTTCTATACCAGAAAATACCATAACTCCAATTGTTATCATTAAAAGTATAGTAATAAACTGTGACTTATTATTTAAAATGTCACGTATCATTTTTCGTCTTAGCATATTTACCACTCTACTTCATCAATGCTTTTTGGATGTTTATTTACAGTAACTGATTCTAATTTACCATTCTTTAGTCTTATTACTCGGTTAGCTATTTCGGCAATTAAAGAGTTGTGAGTAACTATAATAACTGTGTTTTCTCCATTATTGGCATCACACTGTTTCTTTAAAAGTTTTAGTACTTCTACTCCCGTTTTAGAATCAAGGGCTCCGGTTGGTTCATCAGCTAGAATAATGCTTGGGTCTTTATAAGTTGCTCTAGCAATAGAGACTCTTTGTTGTTCTCCCCCTGATAACTGATTAGGAAATTTATTAGCATGTTTTTCTAGTCCTACTTCTTTTAGTATCTTCTTAGCACTTTTTTTAGTCTTTACAATATCCCTAACTAACTCGACATTTTCTAAAACAGTAAGTGTAGGTAAAATATTATAAAACTGAAAGATAAAGCCTACTTTTTCTGCCCTATACTTAGTAAGGAGACTATCACTATAGTCTGATATTACATCATTATCTACTATAATCTTACCACTAGTAACCTTATCCATTCCTCCTAAAAGATTTAGTAAGGTAGACTTTCCAGCTCCTGATGGTCCAAGTATTACAACGAATTCTCCTTTAGGAATAGAGAAACTAACACCATCTAAGGCTTTAAAGTTCACATTCCCTACTTCGTAGCTTTTAACTACATTTTGAAATTCAATTTGTTCTTCCATAAAACACCTCTCATATATGAATTATATCTCATATTTAGATTATAATTCTAATTATTTAGTCCGTCAACAAAAATATGAATATTTGTTCACATTTTCTTTTGAATATTGTATAATTAATATTGGAAGTGACTAACTATAAGAAGTCAAGTCAATTTCATCAAAAATCTTAAAAAGAT
>OIYY01001376.1_pt1 | contig 12864 bp, 9 predicted proteins | sample 1588341 | NCBI WGS metagenome assembly OIYY01 (sample SAMN03283287) | human gut metagenome | biome: human-associated habitat; material: feces | host: Homo sapiens | place: Peru | collected 2012
CTTGAACCTGCGACCTCCGGGTTATGAGAAATCCAAAGTCAGTGCGTCACCGTGCTTTTTTGTGTGGTATGGTGGTATTCCATCCCACACCTCCGCATGGATTTTGTCCTATGTGTACTAATAATTCCTCACCGTATCCTCCTGTCCCAAATGCTTTTGGGGGCAGTTTTGGGGGCAAAATCAGGCTGTTATTCAAGGGAAGTATTTTCCCCCAGCGCTCATTTATCTGCGCAGCTTTGGTCTCATTGTGAGCACAAATTTCTTTGGGTTCATACAAGGGGGCAGAGCCTCGCGATATAAGTAACAACTTCTATTTTCCAGTATCAAGTTGTATGCCGTGAACATTTCAACCAGCTTTTGCAGCGGTGCCATTGTCTGCCTGCACCATTGCCCATCACAGCCCATGTTGCCGCGAGAAACGCCCCTGTTTGGGCGATTTCCAGCCTCATCGGCACCATGCCCATCCCATCACTATAACGCCTGAAATTCCCCGTTTTGCGGGGATTTTATTATTCCATAACAGGGTTTGCCTGTGTGGGATTTTCCTGTGCAGGTAAACCCCGCACAACTAAATAACTAATAGAACTAAATAAAGACTAAACAATCTTATCCTATCCGCAAAAAGGATTTTTGCCCTTTAATCTGCTACGAATTTGATAGGGCATGAGTACAAAACGATACTGGACAGCACACTCTACTATTGCATCTGTGTTCACAAAGGCGGTATAATCATTTTATGCCGACAGCATCCATCTTTTCTCTCAATACTACTCTTCCGTTCAAGCCCGATTGTGAGTGCGGCTTTTGTGCAATCATCTTCTGATATCCAGATAAAAGCGGGTACATTTTGCGTTCCAACGTAGTGGCCACTTCAATGGCAAGCTGATTATCATGCGGTTTCACTTTGCCAGACAAGTCGTATCGGAAAGGCGGGATTAACTGCAGTCCCTGGCTTTCTCCATTCAGGAACACCTCAACACATTCCCCTGCATCTTCAATATCCAGTACGCAGGAAGTATTGTCCCACTCAAATACGGTCTCGTACCGCACAAAGCCAGAAAATTTCGGCCGTTCTTCCGCCAGCCTATCGGGCAACTGAATTTCTTCAGCACACGAAAAGTTCGGGTATTCAATAGCGCTGCAGGTCTTTCTGGTCCAGTCCCTCAGTTCTGTATATGATTTTGACAAAGTGGTCGCTTTTTTCAATTTCTCATTCGAGTTGCCACACACAATTGCAAGACTATGCAGTGGTTCCAGCGTCAATTTCACACGGGTGTTTATTTCTGTGGTCTGTGCCAATTCCATACATTGATTTTGCAACGCATCATAACCGAAGAACTTCCTGTTTCCCGGTAAGGTCAGGAAGCCGTCATACGTTCCTGCTCCTTCATTTGTCACAAAATAGAATTTTGCCGGTTCACCAACTTGCAAAATACGGATTCTGTTATCGGCAGGCATAAGTTTGGGATGCGAAATCCTATATTCCAACACTTTAGGAAGCAATTCATCCAAACTGACTGTTGGGCAGCTGTTCCATGTTACACTTGTTTGTTTCTCGGTTTCAGCAATCCACCGGGGCTTTTTCCCAACAAATAAAACCGTTACGCCCCTCTTTACAAGCTCATCTATTCCTTTTGCTGCAGCTTCAGATATAAATGTCGATCCCGGAACAATAAAGAGCGTGTATGTATGGCCGTTAACCTCCAATTTGTCGGTGATTCTCGTATGATAACGCTCTGTTTCTGAGAACACATCTGCAGGCAAAATATGGCAGTCAATCTGCGCATCGTAAAGTTTATGCAACGGTTTTTCTATTGGCATAGCCGAGCAATCCGCCCATTCCTGTTCACCATGATAGAGTATAGCAACATGGGCAATGTGTAAATCAGCGGATGTAATCGTTGCAACACGGTTCATGTAAGCCATTAATTTTCCAAACCATCTGTACTGCGGGTTATGGCCGTGTGCATAGAAATGCGGCGGGCAGTCCGGATCCGGGAAAGGGGCCGCACTGAATGCATGTGGGACAAACTGCGTGATGCCCCTGACCAACAAATGATCCGCCAGATATTTTTCCAGTCTGATTCCTTCTGCCCAACCATAGTTTCCAAAGACCTCACACATAGCATTTCCATGCTTTTGAGGCTCAATCTGTGCCGCCGACTCTGCCAGCTTGGCAAGTCCGTAATGATAAAATTCTCCGTTGCGCGGACTGCCAAGAGAATTTTGTTTCGGTTCTTCCTCGCCTTGCGGCAGAATCTGCCCGCCAATATCATCAACGCCGGACATATCCTGTCCCTGTAGGCCTCGGAAATAGTGACCCAGACCAGAGCCAGTCCGGCAATGCTGACCTTCATCCTCAATCATATGACCGATATACTGTACGCCGTGTTCTCTGCACCAGCCGCCAATTTGTTCGCTGAATGCGTTTCTGACACGCTTTGTCAAAACATCCATATACACGGTGCGCACCATAGCAGCGTTTTTTCGGACAGTGAGACTGTCCGGCAGGAGTTCGTCCCACAACATTGGCAGCATCATTTTCCATTCTTTGCCCAATCTTGCTGACAAATCTGCTTCCACACAGTCACTCCACGGGAGATCCTGATCACAGCCCATCACATTTCCTTTAATGTACAGTTCTGCATTTCCCAGTTCCGGCTCATCAGAGAAGAAACCTGCGATGGTTTTCCCAAATTCCTCGGAATAGTGTTTCCAGTGTGGCTCATACACAGTTTCCAGAAGAATCTTACAGCTTTCCGGGCTTGTCATGTTAATATAGTCACGGTGCGGACCTGCATTTCTTGTTTTACCGCAGACACACAGCGTCCACTCACCGGCAGGCTTTTCCCAGCGCAAAACTGTTCCGTCAACACAGTCTGTCACATCAACGGATTTTCCCCCGCGTTCCTGTAATGTTATTCCGATGATACTGTCATCATCAAATGTACGCGCAGGCTGTAAGTTGAGAAATGCCGCCATTCCGGTCGGTTTCTTTTCTTTCATGGACAGCAGCTTTTTCTCAGCAAGATTCAGCGTTCCGCTATAATCCTTTCCCAGCGGATACTTTCTTACATAAATACTTTGTCTACAGAGCGAATCTGGCTTTTCTTTCAGCGCACCATTGGCATATCCGGTAGGGAAATGACTGTCATCCAGTATCCAAACCTTCATACCGCGTTTTTTGGCTTCGTCCAGAATGATGTCCATATCCTGCCACCATTTCGGGCCGCAGAAATCGGGGTGAGGGCGGCTTTCTACGCAAACAGCTCCACAGTTCGCGTTTTGTATCGCCCCCATATATTCACGCAGGGTGGCCTCATCCTCGCCATGCTGCCAGAAGAACGGCATCATGTGATTTTCTTCTTTATTTTCAAGCAACGTCTGAATCAGCTCGTTATTTGTACGCATCGCATTTCACTCCAAAATGTTACCCGCGAAGGTTTGCAGAAAAGGCTTCTGCTTTTTGCTTTCCGTAAACAGCATAGTTCCCATTTATAAAGTTTGGCAATGCCGTTTCTGCAAATTCCTGCCAGCTTTCGGCTTCATGTCTGACAAGAATCGGGTAGAACTGCACCCCGTTCACTGCACTTGCATCACGGTCGCCGGGGGCATCGCCCACCATAAGGATATGGTCTTTAGCATATCCTTTGCGGGACAATTCCTCAATGCAGTGCGCTTTGCTGCCAACATCCTGACAGCAAAGTACGTCTACGCTCTCCAGCAGGCAGCAACGCTGCCATTCTTCTATTACGGCTTCAATATTTGCGCTAGAAACCACTGCGACATCGGCCACACCATGTGCGGCCATAAGTCCTTCTTTTGCGTAAACAAACGGCTTCTTCTGCCCAAGTGGCAACGCCGTTATAGCTGCATTTACCTTCTGCGACCAAGAGAACGCTTTCTCCAAACAAGGACCTGCTGCCGTTGCTGCGACAATTTTAACAGCCTTGTTGGAAAGTTCCGGACTTTTATTCACCCATTCGATTAGTTCATCAATACCATCAATCGGGCAGTATTTTTCATTGATTTCTTGCAGTGCAATCGCAAGACCTTTAAATCTGTTGATTCCACGCGTCTCTGTGAAAAGATTAATTTCGTTCCACCGTTCAAGGATTTCTTTTTCCCAGCGCTGCAAACCCCATTCTTCCACCATACAGGGGCCGAAGCATTTTATATGCTTAATGTTCATGGTATCCATTGCGCAGCCATCCGAGTCAACACAAATCAGATAGTCCTTTTTCTTTTGGAATCCCTGTAAGCTTACCGGCATCTTAGTGCCTCCTTTACAATTTTGTATCCCAGCGGCCGCAGAAAACAAGTTCGTTGGCCTTTCCTTTAAATGCGCTTTTCCCTGTCATTTTTTCAATTGCCGCACGGATATGCATCCGTTCCGGGGCATACGCATTGATGAAAGTATGTAGCTGGGGCACATCAATCAAATGATTCGTATAGTTCAGGCTCATGCCAATGGTAGGGACTTCCTCATTATACCACGGCAGCTCACAGCTGTGGTTGATGCTCCAGCGTACCCGCACGTTGTTTTCCTGTGCGTAGCCCTTTACATTAATAACAAGCAGGGCAAAATCATGATTGGTTACAAATTCTGCCCGCGTACCCTGATGAAGCATCCTGATGAAATTCATCGGACTCACACCGTTTTCCACTTCCAGATCATGATAGTTCGGGCAGACATCTACTTCAAATCCAGCCCTCTGAAGTTCTTCTATCACAACCTGTTTAGTGGGATCTCCGCTATAGCCTTTGCTGGTGGGCGTCGACCCGACATATACCAGAAAAACCCGCTTCTGCTTTTCCGGGTCAATCGGCAGATATTTCCGCGTATCCTTTACCAGTGTGATACAACTGTCTGCCGCTTGAACAGTAAAGGCATGATGTTCTTCACAACCGATTACCTTCAGATTTTCTTCTTCCGGGCAGCGAATTGCTTCATCGTACAGCTTCAGATGTGCTTTCAGCCCCAACACACGGTGCAGCGCGTCCGACAAGCGTTCCTCGGTAAGCAGTCCCTTATCATAGGCTGCTTTCATAAAACCGATGTCCTCTTCAATATCATTTGCGAAGAGGAACATATCGCAGCCTGCAATAATCGCCCCAGGTACTGCATCGCAGCGTTTGCTCATCGCTGTCATCCCAATCATGTGGGAGGCATCTGTAATAATAACACCATTAAAGTCCATGCTCTCGCGAAGAAGCCCCGTCAACAGCTCCGGCGCAAGGGTGGCGGGCATAATCTCGCTGTCCTTGATGCCCGGTCGCAGCTTTCGGCTCATCTCTGGCAGGGCAATATGCCCTACCATAACAGCCTCCAGCCCCTCATCAATCAGAGTGCGGTAAATTCTGCCGTAACTTGTCTCCCATTCCTCAACAGGAAGATTGTTGACACCAAGCGCCAGATGCTGGTCCAATTCCTCAACGCCGTCACCGGGAAAATGCTTTGCGGTGCAGGCCATATTCGGATTTGCATCCTTAACACCCTTGATGTATGCACGGACATTGGCAAGAACCGCATCCGTATCATCGCCGAAGCTGCGTGTATTTACGATGGTATTACGCCAATTTTTGTAAATATCCGCCACCGGATTGAACATCCAGTTGCACCCCAGTGCACTCGCTTCACGGCCGGCCACATAACCGAGATGATAGGCGTTGTCGGTGCCTTCTCCGGAACCGCATTCAGCAGCAGTAGCAACGAACGTTCCTTCCGGGCAACAGCCGTTTCCACCGTCATCGCAGTTGGCTGCAATCAGCAACGGAACCTTGCTGTTTTTCTGATAGGTCATATTTTGCTTATAGACGGTTTCCTTGTTCCCACCCTGCCAACGCAGCCCCCCCTGATGGCTCTGTGCAAGCGTTTTTTGAATGGCTTTTTCGTCCACACCAGGGGTGGCTTTTAAAAGAACAAACAGTTGACCGAATTTTTCTTCGAGCGTCATATCGCGGATTGTATTTTCAACCCACGCAATTTGTTCATCGTTCAGATAAAAAGGCTTTTTTCTGAGATTTACCATTTAGCCCATCTCCTCTGTCTTTAGATACTTAAAATAAGGGCGCAGACATATTGGTCTGTGCCCTTTGCAGGAAACGGTTTTAACCTACGCAGTGTGCCTGCTTGTACGCCCTTGCTTCCGCAATACGAGCCTTATCCGACTTGTACTGATCCACGCGATAGGCATTTGCCTGATACACAAGGAAGGCAATAAATAGCAGCATATTGATGCAGCCACTCATGGCATCGGACACATGGAAGCAAGTCAACCCCATGCTAAAAATTTTCAGTGCAACTGCAGCGGAAACAATACCCACAGACTGGTTTACATACTTAGACAGGAGCGTACCACCAATCATCATGGCAAACATATTGCTCATAATGCTGTTGTTGCTCGTCAGGCCCATTGCCGCTGCAATAGAACCGGAAAATGCTGCATCCAGCACTCCGGAAACTGCCACCAAGGCGCCTGCCAATGTGTAGCAGATTGCAACATTGACAAAGACATTGATGCCTGCATTTCTTGCTATCTGCTGGTTTCCCTGCACTGCCCGGAATTTGTAGCTGAATTTCGTGTAGGTCATCAGAATGAACATCAGAACCACAATAATTGCCACTACAACGATTGTAAAGTTCACATCCGCCAGCATTGCTGCGCCGTCTGTACCAACCAGCCGCAAACCAACGCCATCTGTGACTGCAAAGCCGATACACTCATAAATGCAGGCAATACCAAGGCCCAGTACCATTGGCGGAATGCGCAGGGTAACATACAGGAAACCTACGACAAAGCCCAAGCCCAGTCCAAAAACGACTGCAAATATCATAATCCAGATACCGCCCAGACCAAGCTGCGCAGCCAACACGCCGCCCAGAATCGTTCCTGTAATTCTCTGTGAGCCCAAAGAAAGGTCCATTCTTCCGCTTGTCATGTTCATTGACAGAGCAAACGCAATCGCAGCCGAAATACCTGCACCCCGAATTAGATTCTTTACATCGAGCCCTGAACTGATTACATGAGTTCCCTGCGTTGTAAAAACAAGCAGTTCCATTACAATCAAAACCACTGCAGGCAGCGCCAATGCAACGCCGATTCCCTTTAGCAGCCTGATTGCCTTACTGTTACTTTTCATACCTGTCCTCCATTTTCTTATGGAAGTATCAGCCAAACTTTTTCAAAATGTTCTCAGTAGTCAAGGAAGCACCCAGTTCATCGATAGAATGGAAAGTAGCATCAGCATTGCACTGGCCAACAACTTCATCAACCGTCACAAAAGAGAACGGCATATCATCACCGGACAGAGCGTTATATTCCTCGGCAGTGGTAACAACCAGAGGAATCTGACCGGGCACACGGCTGCAATGGTCGCCATCACGCATGGCATCTGCATGACCGTCAAATGCGTTGCGCAGCATCATGACTGCTGCCAGATGCTCATAGGTACCATTCAGAACGATGGCATCAATAACCTGGCTTCCCTGAGAATCGGTGGAATTGAATGCTGCTTTGGTGGAATCAGAGAACATACTTCTGGTAATAAACTTGATGTCCTTGCCCAACGCCTTTTCTACTTCATCCACGGCAACACCAAGAGAATCGTAAATGTTGGAGGTGCCAACCAGCACATCGTAATCGCCACTCTGCAGCAGCGGAGAAACAGTAGTTGCAATATCCTGCATACCGGGGCAGACCGTAATTTTAATGCCCTTATCGTTTTCGGCGTCAACCTGCGTGCTGGAAGTTGCCAGCGCGTTAACATCCTCGGTGTAGGTCAGGCCGTAAATATCCTGCAGAGCCCGGAGAGAGCCTGCAGTAGCCTCGATGAAGGACGTTGCCCCGTAGCAGGCAGCACCGGACAGAATCAGGATGCTGTGCTCTGCACCGTCACCGATAACTGCATTCAGTGCGTTGGCATACGCCTCGCCGTAGCCCTCTGCAGAGGCACCGGCTACGCCGACATAATAGGGCATCTCCATGTTCTCCTCTGCACCGGCGGAAGAAATACCCACGAAATACATTCCCAGATCATTGCAGACGGCAGCAGCCTGATCAATGCCGCCGGTAACGTTCGTATACACTGCGTCGCAGCCGGAAGCATACGCATTCTCGATGAAGGTATTCAGTGCACCGTTATCACTGATCGCCTCAGAGAACATGAATTCAATGTTCAAAGCGGGTCCAATTTCGTTTTCCAGTGCATTTTTCGCCTCGACGAAGGTTTCGTCAACTGCCTGTGCTGCAAAAGCAATTTTCATCGGCTTGTAGCCTTCGCTGCTCTCTGCTTCGGTAGTTGCCGCCTCCGATGCGGTATTGTCAGAGGTACTTGCTGCAGAGGAAGCAGCCCCACCACAGGCAGTCAGAGTCATAGAGGCAGCCATCGCAACTGCCACAGCGGATATGAGTTTCTTTTTCATTGTTTTTTCTCCTTTTTTATAGTTATTTCTTGTGGAAAAATCACTTAGCCATCACGGCTCGGTAAGCCCTGCGGGCGCTTCTGGCTCGCGCATACCAGCACAATAAAAACAATACCTCGGATTGCCTGAATTACTGTGCTGGAAACGCCGACCATAAGCAAACCATTATTCAGTACCGTAACAATCAAAGCTCCTACAATACCAGAATAGGTATTGGAACGGCTTCCGCCAAAGCAGGACATACCGCCCAGCACGATGGCCAGCATACAATCCATATTTAAGGTTGCGCAGGTATCGGTTGTAATGGAGCCGCTGCGTATAATTGTCATAATCGCGCCCAAACCCACGCCGATGCCCGCGATTGCAAAAGCGATAAACAAGTATCGACTTTGCTTAAACCCGGTAAGTTCCGCGCAAATTTCGTTGATACCAATGTATCTGAGCTTTCTGCCAAGTGCCGTAAAGTGGAACAACACCGTGCAGAACAGAAAGAACAGCACAAAAATAATTAGCGGAGCATTGGCATCATTCAGTGCGCTTGTCACTTCATAAGGGATTTTCAATGTGTTGCTACCAAGAATTGCTTTCTGAATCGAAGCCAGCAAGGTCATCATAACAACTGTAACAAAAAGAACCCGGACATTCAAAACTGTACTCAGCAGTGCGGTCAGAGAAAGAACAACCACACCCGCTATCACCGCCACCGCAAACATAACCGGTAGTGAACCGGTTGCCAGATAGGCATTCGCTGCAATCGTTGCGACCAGTGCGGTTGCTGCACCCATTGAAATGTTGACATTTCCTGTTGAGAAGATAAACACTGCTCCCGTCGCAACAGTTCCAACAATAAGTGCCTGCTGCAGAACAATCGACAGGTTTCTGGCATTGCTAAATCTTCCGCCGGTAATAATCGAAAAGACTACAATCAAAAGCACGAGGATTGCCGGAGAAAGCAACCTTGTTGTCCACCGGCTCTCCTTGATTTTCAGTGCAATGGTCTTCACAGCTTTCACCTCCTCAAATCATATAATTAATCAGGTCATGCTCTGTCGGATGTTCGCTGCGAAGAACCTCATGCGCCACATGACCGTCTTTCATAATCAGGATTCTGTCTGACATACCAATCAGTTCCGGCAACTCCTCGCTGATAAGTACAATCGAACGTCCTTCTTTTTTCATCTTGTAAATCAGCTTATACATGGCCGACTTGACACCGATGTCAATTCCTCGCGTAGGGCAGTCCAGAATCAGAATGTTCGCATCTCCGCCAATCCATTTTCCGAACACCACTTTCTGCTTATTGCCGCCGGACAGTGTACTAACTGCGTGGTATTGCGATGCACATTTCAGGGACAATCCATCAATCTGATTTTCAACATATTTCTTTTCCTTGCGGAAAGAAATAATCGGGCCAAACAGACAATTTTTCAGATAACCTGTGGAGGCGATATTGTCCCGAATGGTGCCGGAAAGGCCAACCGATTCATGATCGCGGTCCTTCGATGTGTAGGCCATGCCGTGCGCGATAGCAGTTTCCGGATCCTTCACAACCACCTGCTCAGAACCCACCAGCACTTTTCCGTCCAAGATTTTTTCATATCCAAATAGAGCTTTTCCTAAGGTGTGCATACCGCACTCCGAAAGTCCGCCAATTCCCAGAACCTCGCCTTTATGCAATTCAAGGTCAAAGCAGAGTAAATCTTTGCGTGTGGTAATGCAATCGGCTTTCAGAACAACTTCATCACTGTAGGGGTCATTGTCATTGCGGTAATAGTCACCTTTTACCTCGCGGCCGACCATCATCTTTTTCATTAGCTCACCGTCAAATTCATCTTTGTTCAGCGAACCGATAATGTTTCCGTCACGCAGGACTGTAACCGCATCACATTGAAGCATCAATTCCTCAAGGTCGTGGCTGATGAACATAACGCTGCTGCCTTCGTCTGCCAGCTTCCGCATCAATTTGTACAGAAGCTCACGGCCTGTTTGAGAAAGCGCCGTAGTCGTTTCATCCACAATCAGAATTTTGGGGTTCCAGTATATCGCTTTCGCGATTTCAATCAGTTTACATTGCTGCAAATCCAGTTTTTCTGTGCGCATCGAAGCATCTATTTCGATTCCAAGGCTGTCGAACAATTCCTGTGCGCGTTTCACCATTTTAGAGTGATCCACAAAAGGGCCTTTTGCAAACAATTCCTCATGCCCAAGAAAAACGTTGTCCGCCACCGGAATTGTTGGAATTGTTCCAGCCTCCTGCACAATCATACAAATTCCATTGGTTTGTGCTTCCAGCGTATTGGAAGGGTTCCAAGGTTTGCCATCGTACACCATTTCGCCGCTGGTTGCTTTTTGCATACCGGCAACAATAGACGATACCGTAGACTTTCCGGAACCATTCTCGCCGATTAACCCTCGGATTTCTCCGCTTTTCAACGTGAGATTCACATGATTCAATGCAACGGTGACGCCGAAATTTTTACACATATCCTTGACTTCAAGGATTGGAGTGTCTGCTGACGTCATTCTTTTTTCCTCCTTCTTGTATAAGAGCAGCGCCTTTCCTTCGTTGACCTCATTATAGTATTTCTCAATCCGTAGTTATAGAAAAATACTGCACAAAATTAGAAATTATGGTATAATCTAATGAAAAGAAAGGCACTTTATGAAACCTCTATAGGCAATCTGTACAAGTAATTTCAGGGAGGTTTGTGAAAAATGACAAATAATGACTCTTTCACTCTTCTCAAGAGTGTTCTGCTTGACGTTGAAAAGCTTCAACTCATATATTTTGAGGACTGGAATCAGGATATTTCTCAAATCGACCTGCATTTGCGCGCTAAAATGGATAACAATGGTGTCTTGTACGACCATTTTCGTTCTGTCATAAAAAAGATTCCTTTTGGTGTCATTTTTACCGTACACGACCTTTTTTTGTTGAACTACACCCTTATCCGCGGCAATAACAGCAGGGATTTCTATGTAATTGGTCCCTATCGGTCCCTCATATATGATGAGAAAGACTTTGCTGTGCTGAGCCAGAAGAATCATCTGACGACCGCTCAAACGGAGGAGTTGCGCCTTCTTTTACAGGATATTCCCTGCACCATCACAAATTCTTCCGCACAGTTGATTGCGAAAAGTATCCTTTCCCATTTTTTTGGAATTGATAATCCTGCCACGCAGGAAGTCAATCTCGAGCACACTTTGGCGCATACTCCTTCCGTGGCCTCTTTACAAGACTTGAATCAACATGCCCGCTGGATTGAAGAAGTCTATCACCATCAGCATTTATTGGCTCTCTACATATCGCAAGGAAACTTTGAACGAGCTTATGCCGAATCCCGCTTTTTTTCAACGGCCACTTTGAATCGTGGTACACTGGATTCCCGCACATCCCATCGCTCCTATCTGTACGCTGCCAACACTTCTTTTCGAATTGTTGCTCAGCAAGTTGGAGTTCATCCAGTTTATCTTGACGATATATCCAATCTTTATGTTCAAAAGCTCGCCAACTGTATCAGCCACAATCAGCTCGATAAAGTATACCAAGAAATGATAGAAGCATATTGCAGCCTATGCCGCGAATATCCCAACCGAAAGTACAGCCAAAATGTCCAGACAATCATTAACTATATTCTTATAAACCTGTCAAATGATTTAACCCCGCAAAGCATTGCTGCTGCCGTAAATTTTTCCCCAGGCTATATTTCCCATAAGTTCAAAGAAGAAACCGGTATGACGCTTGTCAACTACATCACACAGCAGCGCATTCGTATAGCCAAGCAGATGCTTGCGGATACTGATATGTTAATACGAGATATTTCCAGTTATATAGGAATCCCGGATTCAAATTACTTTGTTAAAATCTTCAAAAAAGAGGTTGGTTTAACACCAAACGCATACCGGAAAAAGCATACTGCGCAACATACAACCGGTAAGCCATCTAAAAATCCATCATTACAGTAAGCCTACCGCTTTATTTCCAGAAAGTGAATCAACGTCTGATTCACTTTTTCGAGTCAAGATTTTTGAGTGAATCTGTGTGAGATTCACTCTGATTAGCCGAACGGCCTTCTGGGATTTACAGGCTGGAACGGTTTCTGTGCTGGAATAGGTCGCGAAAGTGTACTGCTAGCATAGCGTTTGGATATCCACAAACGCATTTCTGGGGCGTACCCCAGACCCCCGGCAGCATTCTTGCGTGACGATAGTGACGCTGATGACGCTTGTGACGCTGTTTTGAGGATATCCCTATACCATATCCCAGATTCAGCGTCATTAGCGTCATCTGCGTCATTCTGATTTTGTGTTTCTCGTAATATCATTATTTTTGTTTCGAGCAGTAGTAAACTGCAAGCGTCATTTCACTATAAGCGTGACGGTGGTGACGATGGTGACGGTCTTTCTTGCATACCCCTACCCATATCCCATAACCATCG
>OIYY01001380.1_pt1 | contig 12839 bp, 18 predicted proteins | sample 1588341 | NCBI WGS metagenome assembly OIYY01 (sample SAMN03283287) | human gut metagenome | biome: human-associated habitat; material: feces | host: Homo sapiens | place: Peru | collected 2012
CCTATACCTTTTCCTCTATAATTCTTGTCAACCACTAACTCAGTTATTCTACCTCTTTTTGGTACATCAAAGTCAAAGGTTGTAATTTTATCATTATTAATAATTCCAGCAACTAAACCTATTATCTTTTCATTTTCTTTATATAAAAAAATTTTACCAGTTGTTTCATCAACATTTTTTAGCATTTCTTTAAAATATTTTTCTCTATATTGATTACCAACTATATTATACCCTTCTATATCAATATTTGATATATATTTTTGTAACTCTACTAACAAGTCTTTCACTTGTTCACTATATTCTTCACTATAATCAACTATCATAATCCTATCTCCCTTACCGTTGAGTGTTCAGTCATTTATTTAAGTTTATTTTTTCTTTTAAAATCATTTTTAACATTTTATCTTTATCAATATAAATACATTTTATTTTCAAAGGTTTCGAATTTGATGCCTTTGAAATTTTTGTTAAGTCTTTTTTCAAATAGTTTCTCCTTCACACTTTTATGAAGTTTTGCACCTGCCTATCCTTCACACAAAATGGGAAATTTTGAAAAACTTTTCTTACTATCACTATTTTCTTTTTTGTTACATATCCATAAATTTTCACTTTCTTTATAAATCATATTTTAATTCGATAACTTCATTGTTGGGATAACTATTTAAATAAATATTGTTCTCATTTTCAGTATCAAAAGAAAAGTTAAATAAAGTAATATAAGGATCATCTTTTGTTTGTAATATTGATTCTTCATATTTATTTTCATCACATCTATAATTCAATATATTTTTTATATCGTCTAAATCTTTATTACTTTTACTAAATAATTCTTTTGCTTTATTTAAAACCTTCAAAAAATTTCTCCAATCTCTGTACTCTAATGCTTTTTGTAATTCGCGTGCATACCAAAATTCATTACTATACTCATCAACATGCTTTATAATTTAAACAATTTTATCGATATCATTTTATTTGCTATTCTCATATATTACATTCCTACTTTAACTCTTTTATTTTTATATTTACAGCATCAATATCAAATGTATTTGATATTTCATTAAGTATCTTAGAATTATTTGTCATATTGGTATATCTCATCTTCATAATATCATTAGTTATCTCATATCTATCATCAGTGCATAATATTTCATAATTAATACCAGTATCTTCATAATATCTATTAATATCATAAAAACCATTTCTTAAATAAAAATTTTTACGTCTAATACTCATACTATTATTCGGTTCATCAATTGACAAAAACAATAATTTATATTTTTCTTTTAAATCATTTAATATTTTAGAACCGTAGTTTTTATTTCTCAAATGGGGTTCTACTGCTAAATACATGAGATAGTATGCATTATCACAATTAACAATATAACACATTCCAACAAATTTATCCTTATCAATAATTCCATATAAATCAGAGTTATTTTCTTTAGAACATTCTTCTAGTATTCCAAAAGAAAATCTTTCTTCTTCTGGAAAAGATTTTAGATATAATTTTTTTATTTCATCCATATATTTGCCATTATTTATATATTTCAAATCCATATTCTATCACTTTCTCACTATCAGTATCAGCATTTTACTAGTAAAACAACATATATAATTTTATCTTCTGGAAAAGACTTTAAATATGCCTTTTTCTTCATTTTCACCATAAATATTTTAACATAAAAGCAAGTGATTTTCAATTACTCACTTGCTTTATATAAGTTATATACTGTATTTTGCATTAATTTAATATAAATTATTTTTATTATCAGTTTTATCATTTATATCTGTAAAATATCCTTTTACATCTTTTGTACTTATTATAGCATAATCTTTTGATATATTATCACTATCAAATTTTGTTAAGTACTCGCCAGCTCCATCAACTAAAGATACACTCTCTTTAAATACCTTACTCTATTTTAAATCATTTTTTATATTTATATAGAACTAAAATGATACAACAAGTAACATCTTAAATCTTTCCTCACCATATACTGCATGAGGAATATCTTTAGGCATGATAATTGTTTTTCCCTCTTCTAAGATAAATTCTTCTCCCCCAATTGTAAACTTTCCTTTTCCTTCTAGTACAGTTACCATAGTATCCCCGCCTGCTGCATGTGTTGATATTTCTTCATCTTTATCAAAAGGAAAAAATGTAACACTTACAAGTTGATTTTATACTAAAGTTTTACTTATTACTTGACCTTCTTGATAATCCATTAAATTTTTTAATTCTAAAATTTTTTCTTTTCTATATTTTTATACATTTATATATTCTCCTTAATTTTTAAGAACTTCTGCATTTTCCACACCATCTACATCCATTACAACTAAATCTTCTTTTACAATTTTTGCATTTTGGTTGAATCTTTACATCAGTATATACTAATGGATTTTGTAGCTTTGATTTAAGAGCCATAACATTTTGATAAGCTTTTGGAATGTGATAAGTTTTACCATCTTTTATAAAAACATTACCAGTTCCAATAAATCTAAATTCCACATTATATTTAATACATTCATCATATAGCTTTTTCACCCAATCATAAAAAAGTGGTCTGTTTCCATCATAATTTTCCCCATCTACTAATACAACCTCAAATTGTCCTGTCTTTAAATAGCTATCTAGTGTAATTTCTCCAATCATCGGAGCACACATTATTCCTTTATGTTTAAAAGGTAAATCTAACAAAATCGGCAATCTCTCATCTGCTCTTTTCTGATTTTCAGCGGTAAAAACCATGATCACATTCTCAAGACCATCTCCCCAGTATTCTGGTAAATTATCTTTAACTCTGTTTGCTCTTTTAGTTTGCAACCAAAAGTTAACGTCTTTTCTTAATTTTATCATATTCCAAACTTCTTCTCGCCACTCATCAGCTTCCTCAAGGAAAAAATCACTAGTCATACATACTCTTATTGTGGCACCACTTGGAATTTTATATTCGCCACTTCTAGTCTTTTTTAAAGGTAAATTAAAATTATTTTTTACTTTATATATTTCACTCCCATTTTTCTCTCTTTTTGAATCAAGAAAATACATATAGCAATGTTCACAACCTTCACTATATTTATGACATCCATGCCATGGATTCCAAATATCATTCATTTTATTCCGCCTTTTCTACTTTTTTAGTATTTTTTCTATAAATTAGTGTTAATACCAATATAAGTAAACAAGATAAAAATTCTAATGAAGTTTCAAATCTTAACATAAATTCATCTGAGCATAAATAAGCATATAATGTATACGAAAAGCTACTTACAACCCATAATATCCAAGAATATAAACTTATCTCATCTGATTTTTTTAATAAAATTAATTTAATAGCTTGTGGTAAATAAGAAATTAATGTACATAAAGACACAATTCCTAGTAATATATCACCTAGCATAAATCCTACTCTCCTCTCGTTTATAGCAAATTTTATTTTTAAATATTCATAGATTTTTCATCATATGTTGTAATACTAGGAACTATTTTTAGAATTTCTTTCACTATTGCTCTAGGACTTTCAATTCCCCAAAACTCTATGCTTTCCTTTATTGATTCACTTATATTATCCTCTTTAAAAGTAAACATCATATTTCCAAAATTATTTTTTTCTCTTGAAACCCCTACATACGAAATATCTGCTATATTTTTTTCTATTGCATCGCAATTCATGTATTTTACTATGATTCTTCTATCAGTAATTAAATACTGAGCCCCTTTATTTTTTTTCATCAAAGAATAATTATGAAATATGCTCCATATAATCACTACTAGCATTCCAATTAATATATTTGTAATTAATACAACATTAAAATTCTTATTATGAACAAAAATATAAAACATTGCTACTAAAGATGCAATTAATACAACTAAAAAAATAAAATACTCTTTTATTTTTTTATCTACTTTTTCAACATTTGCTTTTCCCTAAAAAATTATTTCTTCATCATTATATAAATCAATATCCATTAATTTCCTCACTTTTTAAGCATTATCAGCTATAAATTCAACGACATCATCTTCACTAACATTTATTAATTCTTTTTCTTCTTCTGTCAACTCATCAGTAAAGTATTTATCCACTGCTTTATATTTAGAAATAGAATTTAGCGGATATCCTGGATTAATTTTATCAGATACAATATCTGTCATATAAAAGTTTCCTTTAGACCAAGAATATGTACTTTCATTGCCATTTTCATCAATTACAACCATACCATATATCCATTTACTATTAAGAATGCCATTCTTTCCATATTGTTTTACTAATCCTACATAATGCTCAATCATTTCATCATCATTCAAAGTTTTTCCATTAACTCTTCTAACAAACATTCCTGGTTGCATATCATCTGGCACATTTTCTAAATACAAGTTATCATCCATCCCTATAGTAGGCATATGTGTTTTTTGATAACATGCTCTAGCTTTGATTCTTGCATTTTCTATAGCATTCTCGCCATTTTCTTCAACATCTAAAGTAATTTGTAAATCTTTTAATGAAAGTACTTCTATATCTTTTTTTAACAATCCTTCAGAAAATCTCTTAGACTTACTTTGGTTTCCTGTAGCAAATACTACTTTTTTCATAAAATCACTTCCTATTTCTTTATATTATAACATTTATTTTCGTAAATTCAAATAACTTAATAAAAATAAAAAAGATAAATGACATTTTTACAAACATCATTTACCTTATGCTATTTTAAAGTTACACTTCCATCATCATTCATCTTTAATGTAACATTAGAATTTAAACAAACTATTGGTCTAATTCCATAATTGTATGAATCATAATATCCATAGTATCCAACATTTCCATGAACATCTGCAAACATTATGCAATCATTATAAGCAACTGAAGGGGACGCAATACACATTCCGTTTGCACCACTCTCAGAGCTTTTGGGTAATACATATAATTTATCATTTACGTCTAATATTCCATCTTGGTAATCAGCATAGTTAGAATCTCCATCTTTGCTTACTCTATATCCATAAGAGTTAACTACCATTGATTTATAATTTTTATTATACTTTTTATTATATGAATCAAAAAACATTTCTATTGTTGGAGCACCAATTGCATATTCCGCTTTATCTGCAGCATATACATTCCACACACTAGTATCAAGTAAATATGCTACAGTTCTCATATTTGTATATGAACTATTTTGAGTATTTAAAAAGGATAGCCATTTTCTGGCACTATTGTCACTAGCGATGCTTCCTGTTCCACTACTATAAGTAGAATCATTTATTGCTGGATAAAAGTTTGTTGAACGTGGACAACTTCCAATTGAAAATGTATTTCCTTTTTTAGTTGCAGGTATTTGTGAAACTTCTAAAAAGTTTGTAGTTATTAAATATATATTTGTTCCATCTGAGTGAAATACTTTCCAAGAATCTACGCCATTTGCAGCATAATTTGTTACTGTAGCCCCATAATATGTTGAAGCGTTATTTGCAACTTCTTTTGCTGATACCTTACTTAAATTTTCACCTGTTATTACAACAAATTTATTTAAAAAAGTATCATCTATGTTATCTGACTTATTTAACATCCACTTTGGCATGCTTTCTTTTTTATCATATACTAGATAAACTTTACCATTTCCATCTACGTACCACTCACCATTTGATGTTGGTGTTGATGGTAAAGTATCTATTTTACTTTCAAATTTAGTTTTATCTATATTATAAATTTCTTCTCCATCTTTGTTTGTTGTCTTTTCATCGCCGATTATACCGTAGCTTTCTGTCTCAGATCTATTTCCTGTTATTAACTCTGTTACTGTATAATATCCTAGAGTTTGCGACTCTGCCTTTCCAGTATAAGCTAAAATTGATGATTCAATTCCATCTTTTGTTTGATCTAAATTAGCTATTCTTGCATTATTAATTGGGTTATTTCCAGATAAGGACAATATTACTGCTGCAGCTAATATAATTACTACAACAATTGTTATTACTAGTACTATTAAACTTATTCCTTTTTTATTATTCATATGTACCTCCTAAATTAATTAAAAAAATCAAGTACATCACCATATAGATGCTGTACCCATTTTGTTTTTATTATTTAGCATATTTATTTAAAAATTTAGCAAAGTTTTCTTCATGATAAGGAATCGTTTTTTCACTAACATAAGCATATAGTCTGTGCACTTTTCTGTCTTTTAATTTAATTGTAATCCTTTTTGTTTTAGTATTAAATATTGCAAAATTTTTAACTTCAATTTTATCAATATCATCATTCTTTATAAAAAAGTATGAATGTTTTATTACCTTTAAATTTGAAATTAAAACCTGAAGTGAAAACTTTTCTTGATTTAAGAAAAATACTCCCAACCCATCTTCTGTTTGATTAATTAATAATCCATAATAGGGATATTCCATTCCGTTAACCATTCCTGAAGATTTTTGAAAATCTTTATATGTTACAAAATAACAATTTTCTTTTCCTTCACATCCAACACTTTTAAATAATTCTTTTACTTTTTCTAAGCTATCAAACTCTTCCATTTCTTCCTCCATAATTATTTTAATAAATTAGAGTCTACCATAATTCCTTCGCTAGTAACTTTTAATGTAGCCTCTTTTGGCATAATATCATTTATAGTATTATAACCATAACCTTTCATCTTTAAGTTTAAACTTCCTTGATTTTCATAAGCTTCACCAAAATAATAATCCCATGTATTTTCATTATAACCAGTAATCATAAATTTATTTTGATTTGCTACTCCAAATTCAGATAAGTTATCTCTTACAATTAATAAAGATGCAAAATTAATTGTATTGTCTCCAAAAATTGAAGGTAATGATGATAATGTATCATTGCTATAAGCTGATGCAATTCGATTATCTATCATTAATTTATTTCCATCTAATATAGCATAATTTCCATCTACATATATTTTTATAGTGCTTGGTATCTCATAATTATTATAAGTAGTTGTTAAAAAATTAAGCACTAAATTTTGTCCATCTTCGCTATAAGTTCCAGTAAATGTTTCAAAAGTTTCACCATCATAAGTTGATATAACAAATTTATTTAATGTTGTTCCTTTAAAAGATAATATTTTATCTTCTTCCAAAACTAAACTTACATACTTTTGTTTTTGACTTGAACCTGTTAAATTAGTAAAGTATCCTGCAGTTTCCATTTGATTTTGTTCATTAAAAACATATGATGAAACAGTAACTGTATTTTTTATTCCTAGTACTTCTGATGATCCATCATTTTGATTTGTCTCATTTTGAACACTTTCATCTTGTACATTATTATTAGAAATAATTTTTGCCTTTACAAGTAAAAATACTAGTAATAGAAATATAAATACTCCTATTAAAATAATAAGTGTCTGTGATATAACAGATTTTCTTTTATAATTTTTCTTTTGTTTTACTTTACTCATAATACTCAACCTCATATAGATTTTATATTAAAAAGAAAAATATTGCAACATTTTATAAAAAATAATAAAAAAAGAGTTCAGATATTAAATATCTAAACTCGAAAAATACTATTTTTCTTTAGTCTTAGCAGCTTTACCTACTCTATCTCTTAAGTAGTATAATTTAGCACGTCTAACTTTACCTTCTCTAGTAACTTCTACTTTTTCTATTTTTGGAGAATTTACTGGGAAAGTTCTTTCAACACCAATTCCGTTAGAAATTTTTCTTACTGTGAAAGTTTTGTTAAGACCAGAATTTTGTTCTTTTATAACAGTACCTGTGAATACTTGGATTCTTTCTCTGTTTCCTTCTTTAATTTTTACGTGTACATTTACTGTATCACCAATGTTATAAACTGGTTTTTCTTCTTTTATATATTCTTTTTCTATAGCTTTAATTATGTCCATTATTTTCGCCTCCTTTTAAATTTATTACTTTTTCAATTTCATTTCTAGATATTAATTTTTTATCTAGTGCATCATATATTAGCTCAGGTCTATTTTTATAAGTAACTTTTATTGACTCTAATTTTCTAAATTGATTAACCTTTTCATGATTTCCTGAAAGTAGTACCTCTGGTACTTTTCTTCCTTTATAACAAACTGGTTTTGTATATTGTGGATATTCTAAAAGATTATTTGTATGTGATTCTTCTAACAAAGATTCTTCATCAATAACACCTGGAATAAGCCTTATTATAGAGTCCATTAGTACCATAGCTGGAAGTTCTCCTCCAGTAAGTACATAATCACCAATTGAAATTTCTTCAATATTATATTCCTCAATAATTCTTTCATCTATTCCTTCGTAATGACCACAAATTAAAATATAATTCATGTCTTCATCGGCTAAAATTTTAGATTTAGAATAATTTAAAACTTTTCCTCTTGGAGATAAATAAATAATCTTAATTTTTTCTATATCTGAATCAATTAAACTTATTGCATGGTCTATCGCTCTCCCTAAAGGTTCTGCCGACATAACCATACCAGCTCCACCACCACAAGGCGGGAAGTCTACCCTTTTATGTTTATCTAATGTAAAATCTCTAATATCTATAAGATTAATCTCAGCTTTTTCAGCTTCAATTGCCCTTTTAATTATACTAGTTGATTTAAACTCATTAAACATATTAGGAAAAATTGAAAGAACACAAAATTTTATCATATTAATCCTTTCATAAGTTCAACATACATTTTCTTTTCATCAATATCTACTTTTTTAACTACCTGTTTAATTGCTGGCAAGTAAGCTTTTTCCCCATCTTCTAATAAAACTTCATATATATCATTTGCTCCCGTATTAAATACGTAAGTGATAGTTCCGATAGCTTTATTGTTTTTAATATCTACAACTTGCATAGATAATAAATCATCAACATAGTAATTATCTTCCTCTAAAGAGTCAAGCTCTTCTTTTAAAACGTATATATATTTATTTCTTAGTTTTTCTGCTTCTTCAACAGTATCAATTTTTTCAAATTTAACTAAAAGCATATTTTTTTGAATTCTACATAAATTTATATTTATTTTAGATTCAATACTTTCATCTAAATATACATATTTTTTCTTAGATAAATTTACTATATCATCAGTATATGGATAAACTTTAACCTCGCCTTTTATACCATGAACATTTACAATTTGTCCTATCTTTAAAAATCTCATAAACTATTTTTGTTCCTCAACTTCTACAGATACTTTTATTTTTTCTTTCATTCCATATGATAAAATAATTTCTCTTATAGCACGGATTATTCTTCCGTCCTTTCCAATTATTCTACCCATATCTTCTTTTGCAACCTTAAGTTTCAATATTTTTTTAGATTCATTTTCAGTTTCTTCTATTGAAATTTGGTCTGGATTTTGTACAAGATTCTTTGCAATATACTCTAATAAATCTTTATACATGCGTGTCTACCCCCTTAAGCCTCTATACCTGATTTTTTTATTAAAGCTGCAACAGTGTCAGTAGGTTTTGCACCTTTCTTTATCCATTCTGCAACTTTTTCGTTATCAAGTTTTAATTCGGCTGGTTCTACCATAGGATTATATGTTCCTACTTTTTCAATAAATCTACCATCAGATGGATATCTTGAATCAGCAACAACAATTGTATAGTATGGAGCTTTTTTAGCACCATCTCTTCTTAATCTTATTTTTACCATAGTATATAAGTCACCTCCTTACAACTAAAATTTATATTCACATTAAAATAATGCTATATACTATTAAAATTTCATGTTATTTGGCATTTTAAATTTTCCCATACCTTTTTTACTCATCATCTGCTTCATCATTTTTTGCATACTACTAAATTGTTCCATGAAACGATTTATATCTTCAACTTTATTTCCACTACCTTTAGCAATTCTTATTCTTCTTGAAGCATTAAGAATTTTAGGATTTCTTCTTTCTTCCTTAGTCATTGAAGTTACTATAGCGTTAATTCTATCAACTTTTGACTCATCGATTTCAGCATCTCTTAACTCTTTCGGAATTCCTGGAAGCATCATCAAAATTTGTTTGAATGATCCCATTTTCTTAATTTTCTTCATTTGGTCTAAGTAATCATCTAGTGTAAATTCTTGTTTTCTTAATTTCTTTTCAAGCTCTATTGCTTGTTCTTCAGAATAAGCTTCTTCAGCTTTATCTATAATAGAAAGTACATCTCCCATACCTAAGATACGTGAAGCTACTCTATCTGGATAAAAAGGTTCTAATTCATTTAATTTTTCACCAACTGAAGCAAATTTTATTGGCTTTTTAGTAATACTCTTAACTGATAAAGCTGCACCACCACGAGTATCAGAATCAAGCTTTGACATTGTAATAGAATCTATTCCAACTTGATCATTAAAACTTTGAGCAACATTTACTGCCTCTTGACCAGTCATACTATCTACTACTAACATAATTTCATGTGGCTTAATAGCTTTTTTTAATTCAACTAACTCTGCCATAAGTTCAGTATCTATTTGAATTCTACCAGCTGTATCTATTATAACTACATCGCATAATTTTGATTCAGCTTTTTTAATACCGTTTTTAGCAATTTCTACTACATTTTTGTTGTCATCTTCGCTATAAACATCTACATTTAAACTAGCTCCCAAAGTTTTTAACTGTTTTATGGCTGCTGGTCTATAAACATCACATGCTACCATCATAGGTTTCTTGTTTTGTTTTCTTAAATAATTACTAAGCTTTCCAGCAAGAGTTGTTTTACCACTACCTTGTAAACCAACTAACATTATTATTGTAGGTGGATTAGAAGAAAAGTTTAGTTTTGACTCTGTACTACCAAGTAATGTTACAAGTTCATCTCTTACAATCTTTACTACTTGTTGCCCTGGTGTTAAAGATTTCATTACATCTTCACCCAAAGCTTTTTCTTCTATACTAGCAACAAATTCTTTAACGACTTTATAGTTAACATCTGCTTCTAAAAGAGCAAGTTTAATTTCTCTTAACATTAACTTCAAGTCTTTTTCAGAAATTCTAGCTTCACCTTTAATCTTTTTTACAATTCCTTGTAGTTTATCTGATAAACTTTCAAACATTATATATCATCCTCACCAACATCTAAATTCAATTTATTTAATATTTCTTGTCTTATGTTGTTTAAATCTTTTGTTTTTTCTATTAAACTATAAACACTTTCCACTCTCTTAGATAGTTCAAGCATTTTAACATTATTTTCAAAATTGTTTAACATATTTTCGCTTTTCTTTATACTATCTGCTACAGCTTGATAAGATATTTCTCTATTATTAGCAATTTCTCTTAATGACAAATTATATAAATAATATTCTTCAAAAATTTCACTCTGCTTTTTTGTAAGTAAATTTCCGTATATATCATATAAAAGCATCATTCTAATATTATCATTCATAGCATCACCTTAGTGTAAAGTATTTTTACTTGACACTAATTATACTAAAGTTTTTACTGTTTGTCAACTTAAAAGACTAAAATTTATTATAAAACGTTGATTTTTTGGCCACTTTGTACTATAATTTATAAAACATTTGTTATCTAACACCATAATTGGAGGTTATTTTTATGATACTTTTCTATATACTATACGTTATCGTTCTTATATGGACATTGATAGGATTAAAAAAATCAATAGAAACTATGTGCATATCTTCTATGACAAAAAAATTAGATGAACTTGAGAATTCTTTCAAAACAATAATAAACTTTGGTGCAAGTGAAAATCGGTTTGAAAATATTGACTCTCTTTTGAAAAAATGTGGTAACTATGAAAAAAATTTAATTTACAAAATTTTTGTAAGAAAACAAACTCGTTCCCTATTCAATCTAAAATATACTGTACTACTGATATCTATTGAACTAATACGTAGAGATGAATCTATAATTGAAATGCTATCAATCCCAGAATCTGAAAATTAATAAGAAAAAAACTAGCCAAATCCTCATTAATTTGAGAATTTTGACTAGTTTTATTTTTAAACTAATTATTTCAATGATACACTACCATCATCATTTCTTTGAATTTCTACATTTGATTTTAAACATACTACTGCTCTAAATCCAACGTCTCCATTATTATAATCATAATAACAAGCACTTCCATAATAATCTATAGGTATCAAATGTTCAGCAGTGATAGTAGATGGAGATGCAAGCCACAAAGCATTTGCTCCAGAATTGGTTCCGCTACCTAGTACATATAGTGTATCGTTTTCATTAAGCATAAGTGAACAATAATCACTCCAACTTGATCCTCCATCTTTACTTAAATGATAACCTATTACGTCCTTTGCTTCTGCTTTAAAATTTACATTATATTTCTTACTATATGACTGCATTAGCATTTCTACTGTTGGTCCACCAATTGCATAGTCCGCTTTATTTGTCTTATATACATTCCATACAGTAGTATCTAACATATATGCTACTGCTCTCATATTTTGATTTGAACTTTCATAATTATCAAGGTATGAACTTAGCCATTTTCTTGCTGGATTTTTACTTGATATACTTTTACTTCCACCGCTATAATTTGAATCCTCAACTGCCGGTGTTAATGATGTGCTTTTTGAATATGTCCCTTTAGAAAAAGTTTTTCCACCCTTTGTTGCTGGTATTTTATCTATTGGCAAAAATTCACTTGATATCAAGTATATATTTTTTTCATCTGAATGAAAAATTTTCCAGTTACTTACACCATTGGCAGTGTAATTTGTCACAGTTGCTCCATAATATGTTTCAACATTATCTGCTACTTCCTTAGCTGATCCTTTTGATATATTACTTTCATCTTTTATTACAACAAATTTATTTAAGAATGTATCATCAATTTCATCATCTTTATTTAACATCCACTTTGGCATACTTTCTTTTTTTTC
>OIYY01001382.1_pt1 | contig 12830 bp, 9 predicted proteins | sample 1588341 | NCBI WGS metagenome assembly OIYY01 (sample SAMN03283287) | human gut metagenome | biome: human-associated habitat; material: feces | host: Homo sapiens | place: Peru | collected 2012
AAATGGTATTAGATGGACCACACAGAAAAGGTGATTTAAGAAGAGCTAGAGCAGCTGCTGTAAATATTGTTCCTAACTCAACAGGTGCAGCAAAAGCTATAGGATTAGTTATTCCAGAATTAAACGGAAAATTAATTGGTTCAGCTCAAAGAGTTCCAGTTCCAACAGGTTCTACAACTATATTAATAGCAACTGTTAAAGGAAATGATATAACTCCAGAAGGTATAAATGCAGCAATGAAAGCTGCTTCAAGTGAATCTTATGGATACACAGAAGAACCATTAGTTTCTTCAGATATTATAGGAATTACTTATGGATCATTATTTGATGCAACTCAAACAATGGTTACAAAAGTTGAAGATGGTTTATATCAAGTTCAAGTTGTTGCTTGGTATGATAATGAAAATTCTTACACAAGCCAAATGGTAAGAACAATTAAATATTTTGCTGAATTAGGTGAATAATTAGAAAATATTTATTAATAAAGTTTATGTTTATAGGGACCGTTTATGGTCCCTATAAGAAAATATTAGACATATATATTTAGAAGGGAATGAAAACAAGAATGAATAAAAAAACTGTTAGAGACATAGATATTAAAGGTAAAAAAGTTTTAGTTAGATGTGATTTTAATGTTCCATATGATTCAAATAGAGTAATCACAGATAATAGAAGAATTGTAGCAGCATTACCTACTATAAAATATTTACTAGAAAATGATTGTAAAATTATTTTATGTTCTCACTTAGGAAGACCAAAGGGAGAAGTAAAACCTGAATTTTCACTTGATATAGTTGCTAAAGAATTATCTAGATTATTAGGTAAAGAAGTAAAATTAGCTTCTGATGTTGTTGGTGAATCAGCTCAAAAATTAACTTCAGAAATGAAGAATGGTGAAGTTGTTTTACTTGAAAATGTTAGATTTGAACCAGGTGAAGAGAAAAATGATCCTGAATTATCTAAGAAATTTGCAAGTTTAGCAGAAGTGTTTGTAAATGATGCTTTTGGTACAGCCCACAGAGCTCATAGTTCAACAACTGGTGTTGCTGATTATTTACCAGCTGTATCAGGCTTCTTAATTGAAAAAGAATTAAAATTCTTAGGTGATGCTTTAGAGAATCCAGAAAGACCATTTATGGCAATTTTAGGTGGAAAGAAAGTTTCTGATAAAATTGGTGTTATTGAAGCTTTACTTGAAAAAGTTGATGTATTAATGATTGGTGGAGCTATGGCATACACATTCTTTAAATCAATGGGATATAATGTTGGAAATTCAATTTGTGAATTAGATAAATTAGATTTAGCTAGAGAACTTATGGAAAAAGCTAAAGCTAAAGGTGTTAAATTAATGTTACCAGTTGATACTAAAATTGGTAAAGAATTTGATCCTAATACAGAAAGTAAAATTGTTAAATATACTGAAATTCCAGATGATTGGGAAGGTTATGATATAGGACCTGAAACAATAGCAATGTATAGTGATGAATTAAGAAATGCTAAAACTGTTATTTGGAATGGACCAGTTGGATTATTTGAATTTGATCAATTTGCTGTAGGAACTAATTCTATTGCAAAAGCATTAGCTGATGTTGATGCTGTTAAAATCATAGGTGGTGGAGATTCAGCGGCTGCTGTTGAAAAAGCTGGATTAGCTGAAAAATTCACACATATTTCTACTGGTGGTGGAGCTTCTCTTGAATTTTTAGAAGGTAAAAAATTACCAGGAATAGAAGCATTACAAGATAAATAATAGAAAGAGAATTTTATATGAAAAAAGTAGTAATTGGATTAGTTATTGCTATATTAATTGTAGCAAGTGTAGTAGGAATTTTATTTTACAATGGAAAAAAGAGAAATGAAGCACAAGAATCTAATGAAAGTGCAAATGTAGAAGAGTATTATGGAAATAGGGGAAATATTTCACAAGTTGAAAAGGTTAAATTTTTATCAAAAAATGATGAATATTTAGTTGGAATGATTGGATTACCTGGTTCAAATGAACTTAAAAATTTTTCAGATGAGGAAATGATTAGATTTGCATTAAATATTGCAGTTGAAAGATATTCTACTGTACTTACACAGAAAAAAGATAAAACTGGAAAAGAGTCTTATTTAGTTTCTAAAGATATGGTAAATAATATAATTGAAGAATATTTTGGATTACAGGCAGGTTCTGTTGATGAATCTAACAGTTCATATTATTCTAAGGCAAATAAAGCTTTTTTATATGGAGAAAATATATCAAAAACACTTTATTATTATCCTGTAGATATGTCTAAAAATGAAGAAAGTGGCAATGTTGAAATTACTGCAGATGCTATTTTTATAACGGATAATCAAGATATATCTGTAATTGAAAGCGCAAAATATGAAGGAAAATATCAAAAAGATAATGTTGATAATACAATTAAGTTTGTCTTTAATAAAAATGGAAAATTAGTTTCTTATCAATATTTATAATTTTTTATTTTGCAAGTGAAAGGTGGCGAAGATATGAGAAGAAAAGTTATTGCTGGAAACTGGAAAATGAATATGCTTCCAAATGAAGCTATGGATTATATAACTAAACTTTCTAAATTGGTTAAAGATACAGAAAATGAAGTTATTCTATGTGTTCCATATACAGATTTGTTTTATGCTTTAATGCATGCACAAGATACTAATATAAAAATTGGTGCTCAAAATATGCATTTTGCAGAAAAAGGGGCTTATACTGGTGAGGTTTCTGGAAAGATGTTAAAAGTTATTGGAGTTGAGTATGTCATAATTGGACATTCTGAAAGAAGACAATACTTTAACGAGACTGATGAATCAGTTAATAAAAAAGTAAAAGCAGCTTTTGAAAATGAGTTAAAACCAATAGTTTGTGTTGGTGAAACTTTGGAACAAAGAGAAAGTGGTTTGACAGAAAAAATTATAACTAATCAAACAAGACTTGCGTTAGATGGATTGAGCAATGCGCAGGTTAAAAATGTTATTATTGCTTATGAACCAATTTGGGCTATAGGTACTGGAAAAACAGCTACTTCAGAAGATGCAAATAATTCAATTAAAGCTATAAGAGCTGAGATTAAAAAAATTTATGGTGATGAGGTTGCTGAAGAAGTTATTATTCAATATGGTGGAAGCGTAAAATCTACTAATGCGAAAGAATTATTTGAAACTTCAGATATAGATGGAGGTCTAGTTGGAGGAGCAAGTTTAATTCCAGAAGAATTTGCTAAAATAGTTAATTATAATAAATAATAGAGGATGGGTAAGAAAATGGATAAAAAAACTACAATGCTTATGATATTAGATGGTTTTGGAATTAATGAAAAAGAAGAAGGAAATGCTGTTAAGATGGCTAATATTCCAAACATTAAAAGAATTTTAAAGCAATATCCAAATACAATTTTGCATACAAGTGGTTTAGATGTTGGACTTCCTGAAGGACAAATGGGAAATTCAGAGGTAGGACATACCAATATTGGTGCAGGTAGAATTGTATATCAAGAATTAACAAGAATTACTAAATCAATAGAAGATGGAGATTTCTTTAGTATACCTGAATTGGTAACTGCAATTGAGAATTGTAAAAAGAATCATTCAAAATTACACATAATGGGATTGCTTTCAGATGGAGGTGTTCATAGTCATCAACGTCATTTATTTGCTTTATTAGAACTTGCTAAGAGAAAAGATTTTGAAGATGTATATGTTCATTGCTTCTTAGATGGAAGAGATACACCACCAGCTTCAGCTGAAGGATATATTGCTGAACTTGAAAATAAAATGGCTGAAAAAGGTGTTGGAAAAATAGCTACAATAATGGGTAGATTCTATGCTATGGATAGAGATAAGAGATGGAATAGAATTGAAAAAGCTTATGATGCAATGGTAAAAGGTGAAGGAGAAAAAGCTATTTCAGCTGCTGTTGCAATTGAAAATTCATATCAAAAAGAAGTTTTTGATGAATTTGTTGTTCCAACTGTTATTTGCAATAATGATAAACCAGTTGCAAAAATTGAGGAAAATGATTCCGTTATTTTCTTTAATTTTAGACCAGATAGAGCAAGAGAAATTACTAGAGCAATAGTTGATGAGAATTTTGATGGATTTGAAAGAGAATACTTTAAAACTAATTTTGTAACATTTACAAATTATGATGAAACAATTACTAATGTTTCTGTTGCTTTCAAAAAAGATGAAATAAAAAATACATTTGGAGAAATAATTAGCAATAGAGGTTTAACTCAACTTCGTATTGCTGAAACTGAGAAATATGCTCATGTTACATTTTTCTTCAATGGCGGTCAAGAAAAACAATATCCAGGTGAGGATAGAATTTTAATTCCTTCACCAAAGGTTGAAACATATGATATGAAACCTGAAATGAGTGCTTTTGAAGTTACAGAAAATGTTCTTAATGCAATTCATTCAAGAAAATATGATAGTATTATTTTAAACTTTGCAAATCCAGATATGGTAGGGCATACAGGAAATATTGAAGCGGTAATTAAAGCTTTGGAAGCATTAGATGTTTGTGTTGATAAAATTGTTAAAGCAATTGAAGAAGAGCATGGAGTTTTATTAATAACAGCTGATCATGGAAACTGTGAACAAATGATAGATTATAAAACAGGTGAGCCACATACAGCTCATACTACAAATCCTGTTCCATTAGTTTTAGTTGGTAAAGATGTTAAGATAAAAGAAGGAAGACTTGCTGATTTAGCTCCAACAATGCTTGATATAATGGGAATTGAGAAACCAGAAGAGATGACTGGAGAGAGCTTAATAGAAAAATAATTTTGTTTAAAAATTTGTAATAGATATAGGAAGTTCTTTGAACTTCCTATAATGCATATTTTGGTAATCTAGAAGGTTAGGTAACGTTCTAGATATGTGCCTTAGGAGGGAACGGAAAGAATATGGAAATTTCTAATAAGGAACGAGTTATTTTTGATGATATACAAAAGAAATTATTTTATATGATTCCAGAAAAATGGGATGCTATTTATTTGTATGCTTCAATTGTTGAAGAATCTCATAGAAAGCCAGTTGGTGAAATGTATTTTTATTATTTACCAAAGGGAATATTGAAAAGAAAGCCTGTAAACGTGTATCAAATTCCTGGAATGTTTAATATAGATGAGGAAAGTTATAATGAGTTGGTTCAAAGATTATTTTTCAACATAAAACAATTGAGAGCAATTCATAGGGAGACTAATCCTAAAATATGGTCAAATATAACAATATCAATTGAAAATTTTCAGTTTAAAATTGAATATGCATATGAAGACTTAGGAAAAAAATCAGAATTTACACCATATGAACGACATATTATATGGAGATATAAACATTTGAATGATGATTTCGATTTTCAAACTAAAGAAGAAAAAAATATTATAAGTAAATATTTGAATAGTGATTTAATTAAAACTGAGAAAAATAATGATATATATACTGAAGGAATGTATAGACAGCAAGTTCATAATATAATTGATTATGAAAGAATGATGACGATTGAGGCTGCCATAGCTTCTCAAAAAGAAGAGGCTATGAAGGAAGAGAAAAAATCGAAGTCAAAGAAGAAATCAAATAATATGGATGATGAGAATCAAACTTCTAAAAAAATAGAGAGTGAAAATCAAATTTTATTCAATAGAGTTGAAGAAATGAGAAAATCAATGAAACCGGCTAAGGAAGAGCTAAAGAAAGAGATCGCTAAGAATGAAATTAGTGATGATATTGATGATGATATGATTTTGAGTTCTGATTTTATGACTAAAAAAGATAAATAAAATATTTTAATATTCATTTTTGTTTTGATTAAATTTTATATAATAGAAAGTTTGGAAAAATTTTCATATTATATAAAAATAGTGAGTTAAAAATTTTTTTCTAACTCACTATTTTTTTGTTACTTTTTAGTAGTTAATATTTTTTCTTTTGAGTGATCTCTTTGGAATACGTTAGGTTACATTCCTTCGATATTTAATTCTTCAGTACCACTTAAAACGAACTTTCCGTTCTGAATTATTGTTACTTCTGTTCCATCTTTTCGTATTGCAACGATATTTCCAAGCTCTGCATATGGAATAGTAATATCTGTATGGCAACCAAAATATGCTTTGTTTTGCTCTTCAGGATCATCAGAAAGTCTTTTGATTGATACTTCATTATCTTTGGCAATGATTTTTTTGCCGTCTGGATTGAATGTATCAATGTGTTCTTCTAGAGAAAAACATGTATCTCCAAAAGCAAAATGAGGTCCTGTTTTTTCTGCAATAAGGATATCAAGTTTATCATTGATGTTATACTTGTTTCCCATTACATAAGCATATGTGTTTGTTCCAATTGCAAATTCTCCCATCGGTAATGTCGGATGGTCGAAAAGCAAATGCTCATTGATGTACTCAGTGTTTTCTTTTTCAGTAGGATAGTTGCTACAGCTGTACTTTTCGATGAAACCATCTTTTATTTGTAAAGTAAGGTTTTCGAATTTCCATTTGTTTAAGTATATCTCTGATACATGTAAAACACCGTTTGTTCCGGTTAATTTTGGACTTGTAAATACTTCGCCAACTGGAACGTTTACATCTGCACAGCAGTTTTCAAAAATTGTTTCTTTTTCTGAATCAGCAAGTTCAGTAAGGGCAACAACTAAATCTGTTTTGTTACCATTTTTCCCAGTAATGTGTACTGTTTTGACCGTGTCTAATACATCAATTATGTTTTGGTGAATTCTTTGATATTTTGCGTTGTCAAGGGTATTTATGTGAATAGTTTCCTTGAAAATTTCTTCAAAGTTATCACCGATTTCAGGGCAAGGGTAAGAAATTATGCAGAAAGATGTATCTTTTCTGATGTGTTTTAAGTACATGTTTGAGTATTTAGTACTAAAGTCAGAGCTCATCTTTGTGATTTCTTCTGATTTTTTATAAATCTCATGCCCGTTTTCTGGAACAAAACGTTTTTCACCAAAAGAGTCGATGTAGATAGGTCCTGCGTAAGCAGTTAATCGTTCTTCAACATCTCCAAGTGATTCTTCGAATGTAGACAAATAGCTATCTACATAATCTTGGGTAATGTACAAATTGTAGTCATATCTGTGGTTATAATCAACCTGTTTGTTAAAAGATATTGAATCTGTGTTGAAGATTACTTCCATTTTACCATCAAGTAATTGCTGGATTTTTCTTGCAACCTTTTCAAATCCTATAGGATAGACCAAACTTAAATATCCTTTTTTACTTGCGTCTATTCCTGTGTTTTTTAAGCCTCTTAAGAAAGCGTCGATTGTACATTGTGCCATACCTGTGATTGTTTCATCATCAGTTTTGTTAAAGAAATCAACGATTTTAAGCTGGTTTTCTGTAATGTTTTCTCCATAATAGTATAAATAGTTGTAAGAGTTTAAATCTGCTCTTAAAACAATTTCTCTTTCTGGATTTTCAATTACAGTTACGTGTTTAATGACACTTGATACTGGTCTAGATACCTCAGACAAAAGAGAAAGCGTAATAGATTTTGCTTTTTCCATATCTTCTGGCATAACAGAAGCAATATCGTTTATAAATGTCATATAGGTGTCTGCATTTTCAGTTTTTCTAACAAAATGACTGTAACAGCCTAATATGTACATGATAATTGTACTGCAAAGCTTATCATTTTCTGTTTCATTTTTGCAGACAAGTGGGTCCGCATAAAACGCTGCCATTTTGTCGTTGAGTTCTTTAAGTTCTTGAAGTGATAATGTTTTTAAATCAGTTTTGTATACCTCCTCAAAGAATTTTTTTACTTCCTTAATAAAGTTAGTAATCATAAACATTTCCTCCTGTGATTTTATTTTGAAACGTAGTTGGATTATATCATAGATTTACATAAAATACAAATATATGTTGAGCTTGAATTGATATTGAAGTTATAAAAATAAAAAAATATACGAAAATGTATTTATTTTTTTTATTTTTTAATGTTATACTGTTAAGAGAATAGTATTAAGGAGAAAAATATGCAAAAGAAATTATTAATTGTTTTTTTAGTTATTATGACTGTAATTACTATTAATATTAATTTAGTATTTGCTGCTAATGTAGATGTGAGCCTTGTTAGACTAGATTCGACAGGAGCATTAATTAAAGTAAAATCCGATGATAAGATAGTAAAGGTTGTAATGTATAGACAAGATTCTACTGGCGAATTTGTTAGATTTTTTGAAAATTCAGAGGATGGATATAATGAGAAAAACTTTTTTATTTCGCCATATAGACTTTCAGAAAATAATAAAACCAATTTAAAAGTTGAAGTAACAAATGAAAAAGGAGAAGTAAAAACTGATACTTTAGAAATAGGATCTATTCCTGCATCACCAAGTCCATCAACATCTCCATCACCATCAGTAACACCAACTACAACACCTTCTACGAGTCCATCAACAACGCCTTCAACATCTCCAACGACAAGTGTTACGCCATCACCATCAACGTCTACAACACCATCACCAAGTAATGGAAATGTTAAACCAACCAGTATTTCTTTGAGTGAGAAAAACTTAACTTTGACAATTGGTCAAAAGAAATCATCTAAACTTAATTTAACTATAAAACCAACTAATGCCCAAACTAAATTGACTTGGTCAACAAGTAATAAAAATGTTGCTACAGTAGATGGAAAGGGTGTAGTTACTGGAAAGAAAACGGGAACTGCTACAATAAAAGTAAAAACTGATAATGGATTGGTGGCAGAATGTAAAGTTACTGTAAAGGTTAAGAAAATAAGTGGAACTATAAGTAAAAGTAATTCGTCATTCTTTACAACTATTAATACTGTAAATGGTTGCTCATCAATTCAATCATTGGCTGTTACGGATAAATATTATGTTTGCACAAAAATTCGTGGTGATAATAGTAAAGCCACGATATCAGTGTTTGATAAAAAAAATAAGAAAAGAGTAAATACATTGGTAGGAAGTTTTGGACATGCAAATGGTGCTACATATAATCCAGATACCAAAAGCGTTTATATAACTCATATGGGTGCAAGAAATGTGTCTAGAATTTCTGCAAGTAATTTAACTGCAAGTAATTTGAAACGAAGTATTATGAAATTTCCTATAACTGCTACAGGACTCGGTTATGATAAAGATAGTCAAAAATGGGTTTTGAAATGTGGAAAAAATGTATCAATATATAATAAAGATTTAACAAAAAAATTAAAGTCATTTCAAGTTGCATGGCATATAGGACAAGATTGTGAAGTGTATAAAGGATTGTTATTATCAATTGATTATATTGGTCATGCAAATGCTTATATTTATGTGTATAATATTGAAACAGGTGAATGTTATGGTAGATATAAGGTAACTATACCAGTTGAACTTGAAAGTTTAGCTTATGATGAAAATAGTGATAGTTTTGTTATGGTATTTAATGATTATAATGGTGATAAAATATATAGAACAAAAGCAATTAATTTAAAGAATTATTATTAAAAAGCAAGATAATTTAAGAAAATTCAAGAAAAGTCTTGAAAAATCTTCTAATATGTTATAAAATTTATACTTAACAACGTAAAATAACTGCACGAAAAATTAAATAATATATTAGGAGGTTTTTTATGTCAGAGATATTGAATGATATTTCAAGAACTTTTAATGAGTATTTGTTATTACCAAATTTAACAGATGAAAGATGTATACCATCAAATGTAAGTTTAAAAACACCACTTACAAAATTTAAAAAAGGTGAAGAACCAGAATTAAGTGCGAACATCCCGTTCGTGTCTGCAATTATGCAAGCTGTTTCAGGAGAAAAAATGGCTATTGCACTTGCGCGCGAAGGTGGATGTTCTTTTATTTATGGCTCACAATCAATTGAATCAGAAGCACAAATGGTTAGAGATGTTAAAAAATGTAAAGCAGGATTCATTGATAGCGATTCTAATGTAAAGGTTGGAACACCTTTAAGAGATGTGATTGATTTGGTTAATAGAACAGGTCATTCAACAGTAATGGTTACAGAAGATGGAACAAGTAAAGGTAAGTTTATAGGTCTTGTTACAGATAAGGATTATAGAATAACAAGAGCTGATTTAGATGAACCAATTGATAAATTTATGGTTCCAAAGGAAAAATTAGTTTTTGCAAGAAAAGGTATTTCATTAGAAGAAGCAAATGATGTAATTTGGGAGAACAAAGTTAGTTGTTTACCAATATTAGATGAAGATGATAATTTGGAATTTTTAGTATTTAGAAAAGATTATGAAGATAGAAAAAATAATCCAAATTCATTATTAGATGAAAACAAAAGATATATAGTTGGTGCAGGTGTAAATACAAGAGATTATGAAGAGAGAATTCCAGCCTTAGTTGATGCTGGTGTTGATATTTTATGTATTGATTCATCAGATGGATATTCAGTATGGCAAAAAAATACAATAGAATTTGTTAGAGAAAAGTACGGAAACAATGTAAAAATTGGTGCTGGAAATGTTGTTGATAAAGAAGGATTTTTATATTTGGCCGAAGCTGGTGCTGACTTTATAAAAGTTGGTGTTGGTGGAGGATCTATCTGTATTACAAGAGAGCAAAAAGGTATAGGTAGAGGACAAGCTAGTGCATTAATAGATGTTGTTAAAGCAAGAGATGAATATTTTGAAAAAACAGGTGTATACATTCCAGTATGTTCAGATGGTGGAATTGTTCATGATTATCATATTACTTTAGCTTTAGCTTTTGGAGCTGACTTTGTAATGATGGGTAGATATTTTGCTAGATTTGATGAGAGCCCTACAAGAGTTTTAAAAGTTGGAAATAACTTTGTAAAAGAGTATTGGGGTGAAGGTTCAAACAGAGCTAGAAACTGGCAAAGATATGATTTAGGGGATAAAACTAAAAATAAATTAAGCTTTGAGGAAGGTGTTGATTCATATATTCCTTATGCTGGACCTTTAAAAGATAATTTGAATATAACTGTTAATAAAATTAAATCTACAATGTGTAACTGTGGTTCAATTTCAATACCAGAATTTCATCAGAAAGCTCGTTTAACACTAGTATCTAATATTAGTATTAAAGAGGGTTCTGCACATGATGTTATTTTAAAAGAGATTGAGACTAAAGCGTAAAAATATATTGGAAGGATTGTTGTAATGGAAAATAAAGAATTGATTATAGTATTAGATTTTTATGGGCAATATAATCAGTTAATAGCTAGACGTGTTAGAGAGTGTAATGTTTTTTGCGAGATTTTGCCTTTTAATACACCAGTTGAAAAGATTATTGAAAAAAATCCAAAAGGAATTATATTTACTGGAGGGCCAGCTAGTGTTTATTTAGAGGATGCTCCTAAGTGTGATAAAAGAATTTTTGAATTAGGTATTCCTATTTTGGGAATTTGTTATGGTATGCAACTTATGACTCATATGCTTGGTGGAGAGGTTAGAAGAGCTTATAAGAGAGAGTTCGGTGAGATTAATGTTAGCATAGATAATAGGTCTTTATTATTTGAAGGATTTGAAAATGTTAATACTTGCTTAATGAGCCATATGGATTATGTTGAAAGAATACCTGATGATTTTGAAAAGATAGGTGATACACCTGATTGTAAATTTGCTGCTATGCAAAATGTTGAGAAGAAATTTTATGGTATTCAATTTCACCCAGAAGTAAATCATACTAAAAATGGTGTTAAGATTATTCACAATTTCTTATATAATGTTTGCGGTTGCGAAGGTAATTGGAAAATGAATTCATTTGTTGAAGAGCAAATCAAATTAATTAGAGAAAAAATCGGAGATAGAAAAGCTGTATGTGCTTTGTCTGGTGGAGTTGATTCATCTGTAGCTGCAGCACTTGTAAATAGAGCAATTGGTAAGAATTTAACATGTATTTTTGTTGATCATGGATTGCTTAGAAAAAATGAAGCTGAAGAAGTTGAAGAAATTTTTACAAAACAATTTGATGTTAATTTTATTAAAGTTGATGCAAGAGAAAGATTTTTATCTAAGCTTGCAGGAGTTGATGATCCAGAGAAGAAGAGAAAAATAATTGGTGAAGAATTTATTAGAGTATTCGAAGATGAAGGTAAAAAATTAGGTCAAGTTGATTATTTAGTACAAGGTACAATTTATCCTGATGTAATAGAAAGTGGAGTAGGTGTTGGTGCTAAGATTAAGAGTCATCATAATGTTGGTGGATTGCCTGATTGCGTTGATTTTAAAGAGATTATAGAACCTTTAAGAGATTTATTTAAAGATGAAGTTAGAAAAGTTGGAGTTGAATTAGGACTTCCAGAGTTCTTAGTTTACAGACAACCATTCCCAGGTCCAGGACTTGCAATTAGAGTTATTGGAGATATTACAGAGGATAAGTTAAGTATTTTAAGAGAAGCAGATTATATATTTAGAGAAGAAATTGCAAATGCTAAATTAGATAGAGATATTAATCAATATTTTGCTGTTTTAACAAATTTGAAAAGTGTTGGTGTTATGGGTGATGAGAGAACTTATGATTACACTATTGCATTGAGAGCTGTTACGACTTCTGATTTTATGACAGCAACATGGAGTAAAATTCCATATGAAGTTTTGGAAAAAGTTTCTGCAAGAATTGTAAATGAAGTTAAACATGTAAATAGAGTGGTTTATGATATTACAGGAAAACCACCTGCAACTATTGAATGGGAATAAAATTATATTTTATGTATTGCTAATTTTTAATGATTAGTATATAATAACAAACGAACTTGAAATATAGTTCGTTTTTATATTGGGGTATCGCCAAGCGGTAAGGCATCGGACTCTGACTCCGACATGCGTAAGTTCGAATCTTACTACCCCAGCCA
>OIYY01001383.1_pt1 | contig 12829 bp, 14 predicted proteins | sample 1588341 | NCBI WGS metagenome assembly OIYY01 (sample SAMN03283287) | human gut metagenome | biome: human-associated habitat; material: feces | host: Homo sapiens | place: Peru | collected 2012
GGAAGTGGGAATGAAAGTTAAGAACAAGCCTTGACACAGTTTAATTTACACCCCCATCAGAAAATATTTATTTTGTGATTTTCTGCATAGAAAACCGGAAAACAAAAAGCAGAAGACCATGGAATACAAACTACATAGCCTTCTGCTCTTTTATACTTTCAGAATAATCCTGCTGATTGATTATCTTTTCAAAGTGAACTTCTTTACAACCTTACCTTTTCTGTCAATAGCACCATAAAGATTGATTTCTTCATCATCTGTCATACCAAATCCATCGTCATCACGATAGTACATACCATCAGGGTTAAGCTGCCATTCCACTTCTGCCACGCCATTCTTATATTGATATACATGACCAGGGAAATGAAACGAATGCGCTTTCGCTCTATCAAAAGCATCTTGTGGAAGCCCTTTCATACTATCCCAGTCAATATCTTCATCTGTCACGATTTGCAGCACCTCATCAATAGACATGAACTCGTATGCGCATCTTGCCTCTTTGTCCATCAAGTAACGTGGTTTCCAATACCGCCCAATCACCTGAGTCACTAATGCCATATCTTCCCCCAAATCATTTTGTACAAGTGGTAGACCTTGATATTGTGATAAACATAATTCCCTATATAGTTTTTCTTCTTCTGACATATCTATATCATTGGACTTTCCCTCTTCATACACCAAATCCCATGGATTATCATTACAGATTACTAACCCCTCCATCTTACCTTGTACAAAATCATTTTCATCTGTATCATCTTTATTCTTAGCCTTAGCAAGGCATCGGGGTTTTCTTATCAAATCACGTTCTTCTTCATTCGCAATATCATAAGCAATTTGAATGTAACTGTCAAAAGATTTTTGAATCGCTTCGGTTGCTTGCTCCGATATTTCATCATTACCTTTCTTGGCTATAATGTTCATCGCACAGGCCATAAGCCGTCCTGCAAATCGTGAGTCGCTGAGGTTGGGCGCATCATCCAAATTTTGACGATATCCATCCTTAAATTTAACATTTCCTCTATATCCTCCCGTATATTCAACGGGCATCTTCGTTGCTTCTTCGTATGACTTATATCCGAATATGGCGGAAAACAATGATTCGAAATTCTTGCCATCGAGAATATCAACCGAATGGTTCATTAAATTTTGGATTTCATCAGGTGTACTGTCTGACAACTCTTCAAATTTTTTCACCGTCTCCACAATAATATGATAGCCATCGCCTTTTTCCAACAAGCGAACCTGTGCCTCAGGCAAAGTCTCAACTGCTTCTTTGCCTAATCTTTTCACTTCGTAATTAACAGCAGATGCAACATCTTTTCTAACTGTTTCTGGGAAGCGGACATAAATACATAGTTCATTTCCTTCCATACAGCTTATCGTGACTATGAACGCTATGAACGTATAATGCTTGCCTAGTACTACCACAGAAAACTTATTCCCATCTCGGTAAGGTTCCATACCTGCTGAAACGAACATCTTTACGATGCAATCTTCAAGAGTAAGTCCCTTTTGGGTATAGCCACATTTGTATTTGAAAAAATCGAATATTCCCATAACAATTACTCTTTTGTTTGTTTATGACAATTGTTCCCAACATGATTTTCCATCCTTTTTTATTTGAAGAATGAAATACCAAACAACAATACCCAATAGTCCAACTGGGAATGATGATGTTAGCATAGCTAAAAGTCCTCCAATTATACTTGATATGGTTAATAATAAGAATCCACTTTTACGCCAATTCAAAAGCATGACGATGGCTATAATATTGATTACTCCAAAAACTCCACTTACTATGGATAAAGGTATTGCTGCATCAGGATAATTACTTCCCCATGCCTGCTTCGGGAAGAAGTTTATCAAGCTCACTAATACATTAGCAACGATCGAGAAATATAACCATATTGAAACAAAGGCATTTCTCTCTTTATGCGGAACAAATGCTTCGTTAGAAAAATCGATGTACTGATCAAATGTAGTATTTGATAAATCTGCATTCCTTTTTTCGTCAGACTTGTCGATTTTGAATGATTTTTGTGACCAACCACAATATGGACATCTCTCTTGATAATCGTCCAATTCATGTTTACATCCACTGTTTATACATAATTTCATATCTTAAGACCCTACTCTGTGTCGGGCACAACTTCTAAGTTTGTTATTTGACAGTTTATGGGATATAGAGTCAAGAAGTAACCTTTTGTTGACTACAATTAGGCTTGCGACATCCCCGATTCTTTATTGGAATCCAATTCTTCTTCTCTTTCCTTCTATTTGCTTTTGTTCAAATTTCTCCTTTATACGCAAATGCTCTTCTATCACCGCCTTGCTGACGCTTGGTGGTGTTGTCCGAACAGCTTCTATAAGAAGTTGGGTAGAGATGTTACAATGGTTACGAAATGCTAGTCTCGCGGCAACATCCACTAGCAACTTGACATCTGCTGCCACTCTTCCTTGTAAGTGTTTGGCGACTTCTTTGATATTTATGCTGTCCGTTTTTCGCTTCCTCAATTGTATTTCCAATAACTTTTCTATGGTTTGCACATCTGGTACCCCAATATAGTATTTTCGTTCCAATCGTCCTGCTCTCAATGCAGCTTCATCGATTTCCTCTGGCATATTTGTGGCGGCAATTACAAACACGCCAGATTCTCCACAGTTGTTGATCTGGCATAAGAATTCGTTAATCTCTCCCGACTCACTTGCATTCTGCTGTTTGGTTCTCGTCCTCAGCAAAGCATCCACCTCGTCAAGAAAGAGTAGTGTCGGTGACTTTTCTCTTGCTTCTTCAAACAACCTTGCAATTTTCTCCTGTCCACCATGAATGTAAGGTGAAGCAACATCTGAGCATTTCACATACATGAAATGGCACTGCATTTCTTCGGCACACTTCTCGGCAAAGAAAGTCTTTCCACATCCAGGAGGTCCATACAGCAATATGCCATTGGGAATGGTGATACCAAGTTCCTTAGCTCGTTCGGCATCATTCAACACATCGATAATGTCATAACGAATTTTCTCCTTCAAATCATCCATTCCTGCGATGTCTGCGAATCCATTGCCACGACGAATGTTTCGATGCTGTTCTTTGTCCTTTACTGAAGAAGACAATTGTCTTGAAATGGCAGTCCTTAAGTCTTCAAGTGATTGGTATCGTTTTTCTGGTTGATATTCTGTAGCTTTGCCTATGATGGTCATCAGTTCATTGGATGGATTAAGTCCATTCAAAGATGGAATCAACAAAGGTTTACGCTTCATCTTCAACAGCACTAATGTTCTCATCGTCTTATCGAGCATGTCCACATTTATTGCCCAAGGCTCAATCCCGAACAGCATTTCATACATCAACGCTCCGATGGCATACACTTCGCTTAACTCGGTAAATTTGCCATGGAAGTATTCTGGAGCTTGGCAGACATTCTCATTGGTACATTGTGGAGGATAATGTTCCGACAAATTCTCGTCAATAGAATTATCAATCATGACAATATTATTGGATTCAATCTTTGACGTACACACAAAATTGCTTGCCACAATGTTTATATACCCCAACTTTCTATTCACTTTGTGAAGTTCATCAAGCAACGATATGATAGCCAGAGTTGATAATATTGTCTCCTTTTCAGAGAAGAGTTTTCTTGCACGTATTCTGTCTTTTATGGTGCAAAGACTCTCCTTGTTATCGTGGTTGGTTATATTCATACCTATTTTTATTTGTTAATGGTACAACAATTGACTGGAGTCTTCGTTCTCATTGGAAACACTTTCAGCTTTGTCTTCTTGCGACTTATACAACATCCACAATATTTGCGTCTCTTCCTCCTGCTCTTCTATTGGTGCATTTTCTTTCAGCAACTTCCCAAGGATTTCTAAATGACTGCGTGCGGCATCTTGACCATGCCACTTTTCTTTATCTTCTATTTCACGCATGAACTTGTAATAGCATGCCCTCATATGGTCTGCCTTTGCCATGTTGTAGTCTATGCTTGATATTTCATCGACAAGTTCTTGCATTTTGCCCAAATCACGATGGAAGACCGCTCTGTTGACGGCTCTCTCCAATTCCTTAATATGAGATTCTGTTTCCAAATTTCCATAATGTAGCTGATGGCGTTTCAGTTGCTGTAGCCAAGTCTTCAGATTTTCTTCCTCATCATCCAGTTTTTGCTTTAACTGCATTTGTTCTATCCGTCTATAAAGCTCTTTCAGATGCTGAAGTACCATTTTTTTCTCCTGTGAGCATTCGTCTTCCATTTCTACAGTGTTCAGCATTCTAAATTCATCACGAGTGTCAACCCCCTTTGATTGCAAGTAACCCAACGATTTCTCCGCTAAGCGCAAGTCACGTTGTACTCGTTCTGATGCTTCTGTAACAGACTGGTGACGTGATGTGTCAAGATGCTTATTGATAGTCAAATCCAAATCGGGGAAGTGGATTTCCATATCCATCATTTCAGATGTGTCAACACTGAGCTTCACTTCAACAGAAGAATTAGCAGGTATGTATCTGTCAATCTCTAAGCCTGACAGTTCCACATCTGCCACATATTCATACAATACGGAAGAATTTCCCTCAACAAACTCATCGGCTTGATAGACAGGAATTATAATTTTATCTTCTTCATTGCCTGGATGTATGTCATTCATTGTCTTCTCCGTCAGAAGATAGCCTTCTGCTGGCAACAACTGGTTCTTTTCGAGACCAGACAAAGGCATGAATACGCTCTTCTCATAGCGTGAGTCCCATGCAGAGATGCCTATATAATAAGGTAATGGAGCACTTCCGACTTTAGCCCCTTGCATGATAGAGATTGAGTTTGGTTGTACGGAAATCGGATTGCCTTTCATGTCTGACGCTTTTACACGGAATACATTTGCTCCATTGTCCAGTTGAACCTCGACAACATTTCCGATAGTATCTACTTCTATGCTTTCACTTTCCCAAGAGCCATCCTCTTTGATAAATCGTACTTTGATTTTCCCTTCATTAACCAGTTGACCACATTTAACGGCAATCCATTCTGAAGCTTCTACAGATGTACTTTCGTATTCCATGTCAAGACGTAACGCCTCTTCATTCTGTTTTTCAACATCTCCTGTTTCAGACTTTATCGTGGAAGCATACAATGCCGCTCCGACAGACACTGCCGTCATCGGATTGATACTTGTATCAACCATCGCCCCAAGCCGTTCTTTCAACATTTCTCTTATAAGAGGACTGTATGTCGGACCACCAACCAACAATATGCTGTGGAGGTTTTTTCCGCTCAAATTGTTACGTTCCAGCAAAGCGAGGCATATGTCTATTGCCTTTTGTGCCAGCGGAGCCATACATGCAAATACATCATTGCGGCTTAGAGTTAAATCGAGTTCTATCTCTTCACCGTCTTCATCGTTTCCAAGCTCTCCCAAATTGGAGAGTATGTCAATCTTGTCATTAAACGACACACTGTTTTTTATCTCTTCAGCGAAAGATTTCATAGCCTCACGCAACACCTGATGCTTTCTTTCATCAGCTATTGTAGCATCCAAAGCATACTCTTTCTGTAAGTAAGGAACCAATAACGTATCAACGATAGCGTAATCCATATTTTTGCCTCCAAGGTAATTGTCACCTTCTGTGTCAAACACCTGAATGACACCCTCGTCAGAGCGAATAAGGGCAGCATCAAAAGTTCCACCACCAAAGTCAAAGACCAACCAATAGCCATCCTTACTCTCTGCATTAAAGCCGTAGGCAATAGCTGCAGCTATTGGCTCTTGAATTAGTTCACAATGGGTAATGCCAGCTAACTCTGCCGCTTTCATGGTTGCAGTTTTCTGGTTAACAGTAAACTTGGCAGGAACTGTTACTACAGCCTCATTCACAGCCGTTCCGTCACCTACATAAGACTTCAAGCGTTTCAATACCTCTGCTGACAAATCTTCAGACATATAGTCAGCATCCATATTTGAACTATGATATGTTGTGTCAGTACCCATTGTGCGCTTGAACTCAACGAACGAATTCGCAGAAGTAGTATTCCATGTAAGTGTGGCTCTTTTTCGTTCACTTTGCATATTGCGATAGGCTGCCGCACCAACCACTATGTTCTTCTTTTTGTTGAAGGACACACATGACGGCATAGTATCATCTGTAACCTCTATCTTTTGTATAACAGGCTTTCCATTAACAATACGGCATATACTCGAATTGGTTGTTCCAAGATCAATGCCAAATTCCATTCTATTTTGTCCCATAACAATTCCTTTTTATAAGCTTTGGGTAACTATGATATTTGCTTTCTGTATCATAACACCCTTATAATTAACTTGCGGACGATTTACCGTCTTTATATATTGTTCTCCTTGCTTCAAACTGTCGTCAGTTACGAAATCCACGTCAGCAATTATTCCCATATTATATGGTTTGCCTGTCATTTCCACTATTTCGAACCCACAACTTGCCATATACGCCTTCATACGCTTTATGCTCCGTTGAAGTTGCGAATAACCCTTTATGGCAGAATCCATGCGAAGCATATTGGTTTCCATACGATTTATCTCTGTTGCCATTTGCAATATGAGATTGAGTATCTGTTTATCCATTTTTTATTACTTATATTTTACATATTACAAATGCAAATATTGCAAACCATATCAATACTATAAATAGTGTATCAACAGATATAATTCCTAACAACATTAATGGTGTAAGCCAAAGGGGTAAGCTAGCTATTATGCTCATTCCGCTGTTTATGGCACATTTCATTAAGAACGTATCTATATCCCCAAGTATTTTCTTGATTCCCAATATTGAGAGCAATCCCCACAGAATACACCTTATAGGAAGCCATATGACAAAGGTCATTCCTATAATTCCACCTCCGAGTATTCCTCCTGGAACCGCAATTAACAGCGGTGGTTCAAATTTGGCTAAGGCATTGCTTTCCTTTTCAATTTTCTTTTCCATCTTATTTGAACAGTTGAACAGTTTCTTTATGTTGTCAAGTATAGTTGCTGCATACATTGCTTTACCTTTTATTTCATCTGAAGCATTACACCAAAACAACTTGGCAAACATCTTTGTCCAAAATGGAAAGTTCTCATTGATGATTCGCATAGCCTCATTTGCCAATCTGTCAGACCAAATACCCAACTGAGTCTTTTCTGTAAAAGTTTCCACCTCAGAATAATACTTTTCCAACAAAAGAACTTTCTCGCCCAACACGTGTAGATCGAAACTATTACCTTTTATGGAATTTAAATACCGTTCTATTAGGGAAAAATATAATTGACTTTTTTCTATCCTATGTCCTGTTTCTTCTAACAAGGTTGTAAATAGCGTCTCTAATTCTTGCGAAGACATCCGCAAAGTTTCACAACCTATACTATCCAACCATTCCTGTGTGCGTGGAAATATCTCGTATGCGAATGTTAATGCTTTTATACAATTTTCTGATAGTAGATTGATTGTTGTCAAGTCTTGCAATAACCACAACGGCTTTGGATATTTATCATCAAGTCTATCGTAATAGTTTTCAAAACCACAAGCAATCTCAGAAACAGTTCCATGTTCAAGCAATTCTCTGAGGTCATCAACCTCTGGTTTGAAAAACCAAAGGAGCGCATAGCTTATCTTATTACTTGGCTGTTGCAATGTATTATATGCTGCCTGTATTTGTGCTGTGGTTATATTATGTTGTTTCTCTCCACTTGCCGATACAACCAAATCTTTTACAACTTTCCCAACAGAGGTAAAAGCTGTAAGTCTAGCCTTACTTGCAGCCAATTCTTTGGCAGAACAATCGGCATAAACATTTAATATGTTAAAAGGATTTAGTTCCATCGTTTATATAACCCTTATATGTGTCGGGAACAACTTCTAAGTTTGCATTTTGACAATTTATGAGATATATTATATGGAAGTAACCCAAACTTTGACCAAAATTAAGCTACTTCAAACTGTATTTCTTGAGAGATTATTTCAAGAAGAAGACCAATAGACGCAAAAAGGCAACAACAGCAACAGGCCATTTTATCAAACCAAGAAACATGCACAAGATTTCCCTCCATGCCATTCTTTCCCCTCCCAAGATTCTATATCCACCATTTTCTTTGATAACGCGGTAACAACCTAAAGGTAATATCGGTATGAAGAATAAGCAAAACACATGATAAGTGACATAAGTTTTATAATCACCAACCAAAGTCTCTCGGTACTTACCATAGAAAGAGAAGCCTATTCCATTTATTCGCATTAGCGAAAGTCCTTTCCCATCATTGCCATTCAGGGAATATTGCATATTTCTTTCCCAAGTTTTATTCAGATGTTTGTGAAACTTGTTATAAAAAACAAATAGCCCTAAGGTTGTAATCCACAATAAAACAACTATGTAAGTTTCTGCCATATTATTCTCCCTATATTCGTGTCGGGCGCAACTTTTAGTTTTTCCACACCATATACCTACCCCTTGTTTTACCTTTCAACTTTCAGAAGAATAGTGCTCTAATATTTAAAGAGTGTTCATTGGTAAGACTCTGTATAATATCCTTTGTGTCCATGACATTGCTTACAAGTTATATGTGTATGACCTAATGAAGCCATAAAGGTTCTTTGGCATACAGAACAGTATTTAGGATAATCCTCTTGTCCATATAATGGAGGGTTTGTATCATATACAATAGTTCCGCGACCATTACATAATGCGCAATCATGCCATACTTTTGTTACGTCTTTATTTGTGGTCGTTTCCCTATCAATAGAAGAATTGCCCATATTAGAGTCGTAAAAGTTCACACCATTACAGGCATTGTTTCCTAAAGGATCTTGTCCGCTTGCAGAAATACTTCTAAATAGATTTGAATACTTCTCTTTTGCTATAAATTTTGTTCCATCAGAATATGTATAATTGTAAATCTTAATCATAATATCCGTTCTCTCTATTGAATACCTTGTTTCGTTTATTTCTAATGTTGGATTTCCATACTTATCATATTCTCTTCTTGTGTAAGTTGAAAAATCTCCATCATCTGAATAAAAATATTCTTTTATATTTTCTCCATGAGAATCATACTTCGTAACTACTTTTAGACGAATAGAACCGTCATTATATTGATAAGAGGTTGAAGACATTCTGTCTGGTTCATATACTATATAGTATTGTTTTTCTTTAATCCCATTATTATAATAATATTCGGTTTTTTCTATAATGTTTCCCTTCTTGTCAAACTTTTCTTTTATTTCTTGTTCCTTTATTTCTTTCCCTTCTTCATTGTGAATCACTAACGTTGTTTTAATGTTTCCATCATAAGAAATCAAATTTTTATAAGCCCATTGCCCTTCATTATATTCTATTTTAGATGTTTCTTGACCATTTGAATTGTATCTATATAGATACATTAGTTCTCCATTAGAGAATTGTTTCAAAAGGTTTCCATCTCTTCCATAGACATATTTTTGAGAACCACTATATACATAGGAATAGTTTTCGTCTGAGAAATCATATTTATATTTGATTTCTTCAGAATTTGAACCGTCTTTATAAGAAAAATAAACTAAATAACCTTCATCATTATATGTCGAACTTTTAGCCCACACATAATTGTCGTATGTAGTAATAAGTCCATCTTGTAATGATCCGTTATTAGAAGAATATACACGTTCTTCTTTAACTTTCACAGGAGAGTCAATATCTTTTGGGGGAAGAACTTTCTCTTCTGACACTTCAGATTCTGCGATTGTAAAATTACCGTTGCTACTATTCGGTTTGTTTTTACAAGAATAGAATAGCAAGCATACACCCAAAACAAAATATGCTCCAAATGCCAAAATGTTATTTTTACAAAATTTATTGCCCATATAATATTCCCTATATTCGTGTCGGGTACAACGTTTAAAAATTAACATTATCTTAAACTCTTCATCAAATATTTCACCGCAAAATCCAATGCATTTATGATATGCGGCACAATGTCTTTGGCAGATTCCTTGTCCGTTATCTTATGGTCATAATCCAAAGAGATTTTCGCTTCATCTTTATCTGATAGCAAAGCCTTGATGAACTTCACATTTCTATTCGTCTCATTCACAGCTTCCTTTAGCAACTCCTTGTCATTTGACAGAAGTCCTGCTACAAAAGGAATACAGAAACGAATCATGGATTCATCTTTACCAACCACATAAATATATACTTGTTCTTTGTACTTAAAATGCCAACCTAAAGAAGGCATCAGTATTGTTTGACCGCACAATCGGCGAATCTCATTTACAATTTCTTCCTGCTTCATATTCACAATAGTTTTTTGCTATTTATGATAGAAGAGGAAGAAAAGTAACCATACTCATCAGGCTACAAATTACTAAGCCTAAAGTTCCCCCACGTTTAGTGTGATTTGTAGAATTGTACAATGGTATCAGTAGAAATTGAGTCATTTACGATGCTGTCTGTTGGGGCTGTCATATCAAACACATCATTTTCATCGCCGCGCACATTGTCGGTAGGGGAGTTCGTTAGAAGCAAAGGATTGACGGCAAAGAAGCCGACAACCAATATCGCAGCGATACCCGAAATCCAAAGCCATGTCTTTCCATGCTTAGGTTTCTCATATTTCTTTTGGAACTCAGCCATAGCCTTCAATTTCTCTCCACGGCTTACCATCGTCGCCTTTATATTCTTGGTCAACTCATACTGCTCCCTTTTCTCGGCATCCTCCTCAATCTCTTTCAGAAATTGAGTTTTGACCTCCTCTGTCATAGAATTGCCATGAAGTAAGTATTCGTCTATTCTGTCTTGAAAATTATTGTCCATATCTATTAGCCACTTTATGAGTTCAAATAATTGTGATATATGTTACGTGCCGAAGTGCGTAACGACTCCATGCACTTGTGCTTCTTGGTTTTGAGTGCGTTCTTTGAGTCTATTGTCGGTATTTCCAACAAAATCGTGTCCAAATCTTTCTCCTCATAGTAGAACTTGCTTAATATCTCGCTGCATCGTTCCGACATGTGGGAAATGACATCAGCTATAATATCGAGCATTTTGTTGTCCTCTGAGTCATATAGCATATTAATATACTGTTGTGCATCAAATCCTTCCTCCTTTATCTTTCTCCCCATTTCTGTTTCGGGATCCGCGTAAGATGGATTTTCTCTTGTCCATTCCAAATACTTGATTCGTGCGATACCCATAAAATAGGTGAGGATGCTGCCACTCAACGGCTCATTGTTTTTTCCCATCACTCTGCCGTCACTCACATAAATCTTCCTGCGCTCAATATTCTCCCACATCGCTATGAATGTGTTTTGGAATATCTCCGTAGCAGATTCCTCTTCTGCGAAGAACACGCCACGGTAGTTCGCCCAAAAGTATCGTGAGCAATAAGCATACAGTTCTGACTGCATCTTCTTATCCTTATTGTACATGCCATCAACAAGTCGAGCTTCCTTTTCCTGTTGTGGTGTACGCATTTGTATAGTCTTTGCCATTATATTTACTCAGTATGTCTGTTATATTGTATTTCTTGATGTCTTCACCTGTCATTTCAGGCTGTTGTGGTCTGCTACTGGTGTTACAGTTTACAAACTTTCTTATTCGTTTCATAAACTCTTCGTTGTTGACCTTTTCACTATTTTTCAGTTTTTGCCACAAAGCGTATGTCAATTTGCCCACAGCAGGACTTTTCATTTCAATATTCACTTGGTCACTTCTGCAAGCACTAATGGTAATCCATCGCTCAGCTAAAGGCTTTGCCTTAGCATTAATGGCTTTCTCTTTGCCATAGTCACCCATAAGGAAGGACTTTACGGCTTCAAATGTTTCAAAGCCACGAGCATTCAGGCTATTCACTTTTAATGTGTCTTCCACAATTCGCACAATATCATCGCTGTTGCCACGAGTGCCATCGCCATTATGACAAGCATCCATCACAACCGGCAATTTCCTTTCACTCCAATTTTATAGCATATGGTGTTGAGATAAACATTCTGTTCATCGTCTGTCAAATGTCTTTCACCATGATAAGATGCGCTTGCTTTCCGACAAGCATCATACGGAATCCAACACTCATATAGTCCGTCTTTCTCATCATTATGTATATATGTCATCTGTTACCTATTCCAGAGTAGTGGATATACACTACATCCCCTTGCTTACATGATGCCGCTATCCGCTTTAATGCCCCTAACAATGCCATCCTTTGTTGCCTGTTGGCTTACCTATGTTACATCAGACTTGAAACCTGTATTTTTCAGCATCGTTTGTGTCAATGCCGCATCTTTGTAACCATTGAACTTGATCCAAGTCTTACCCTGCAGTTGTCCAAGTCTTATAAACAAAGCTCTCTTTGTCTGTGAGGTAACAGACAAAGAGAGCAATAGGAGAAGATATGTAAAAAATCTTGTTGTTCTCATTCGGAGTAGCATATATAGGCTACTTGGCAAAGTATCTTAAGATAGATGAGCGTTTATCTTAAAATACATCAAACGATAGGAAATAGTAATGCACCAAAATAATCACCATAATTGCTATGAGTACTAACTTTGTTAATTGCAACCATTTATTAGCAGAATCACTGACAGCATTCCATTTATTGTCAACTTCTATGCTGTCAAGGTCACCATGTTCAAATTTATAATGTAGTTTCCTTGAAAATCGTTCCATGTTAAAGCTATACATGATTTCTACTATTAAAAATAGAACACATAGCAAGATTGTTACCAATAACAAGATACGATACTCTTTATCCTTTGAAGCAAATATTGTTGCCCATGATGAAGCAAAAATAGAATATCCTTAATTCCGCAACACTTTGATTTAACTTTATTTATAAGTTCCTGAGCAACAAA
>OIYY01001390.1_pt1 | contig 12777 bp, 10 predicted proteins | sample 1588341 | NCBI WGS metagenome assembly OIYY01 (sample SAMN03283287) | human gut metagenome | biome: human-associated habitat; material: feces | host: Homo sapiens | place: Peru | collected 2012
GGTGTTCTCTGCAAGCTCTGCAAAGGACTCCATATCTGCAATGATCTGATTAAATGCGTCTGCTGTTGTTCTTGTAATCGTATTGCCATTTTCGATTTCCACTAAGGTCTTATCGATCAGATCTCTTGTATTTACAGCAGATTTTGCACTGTCTGCTGCCAGCTTACCGATTTGATCTGCCACTACTGCAAAGCCTTTTCCTGCTTCTCCTGCTCTGGCAGCTTCAATGGAAGCATTCAGGGATAACAGGTTGGTCTGGGATGCAATATCCTCGATATCTGTGATAATATTACCGATCTCCTTGGAGATTTCTGTAATGTGCTCCATTTCCATCAGCAGATCGTTCATTTTTTCTTTTTCTTCGTTCGCTTTATCTGCAGAAGCTTTTACACGTGCAGATGCGCTCTGTGTTTCCTTCGCTGTATCTGCCGCCAAATCCACGACCGTATCAATGGTGGCATTCAATTCCTCGATGACTCCTGCCTGCTCTGTTGCACCGTCCGCCAGGGATTTTGATGCATTTTCCACCTCGGATGAATTCGATGATACCTGTTCTGCCAGATTGCTGATCTCGGTCAGGGTACTGTTAAACCGTTTCAGAATATACAGCAGTGATGTCTTCAATTCCGAGAAATCGCCTAGGAAATCTGTAATATCATCACCATTTCTGGTCAGGTCACCCTGCGCTATTGCCTTTACCTCCACAGAGATCTCGCTGACATAATCTGCCAGAATACCCATGGCTTCTTTCAGATTCCTGATGGTATCGCCAAACTCATCCTCAGACTCATAGGTAAGCATTTCTACATTAGACAGTTCGCCCTTACGCAGGCTGGCAACTGCTGCATCTATCTGTTCTACCGGCTCGGTAATGGAATTGGTAATGATCCTTCCGATCAGTGTCGTCACTACAGCAATCGCAAGACCCGCTGCCACGATCACAATAAATATGATTACAGTGCATACATTAGCCATGGTCTTTGCCTGATCTAATTCTACCTGGAACTCGTCACGTAATATAGTTAATTTTTCAGCAAAAGCCTTATATTCTTCATACCCCTCTCCAATCATCAGCCTTGCTGCCTCCTGCTGTTTATTCTCACGGCTCAACTTCAGGATTTCATCTGAAGCAGCCCTGTATTTTTCCCATGCAGCGTTTGCTACTTCGTAATCGTTCTGTCCTTTTTTAGCATCACTGTCTGCAGTGATAATCGCATCCAGATTCGCATCGGTATCTTGGATCTGACTCTCCAGATTCCGAATTTCCTCTTCACAGGCAGTCATAACCGATGCATCTGATTCTACCAGATGCTGATACTGCTTGATTCTGTATTTCGCAGTCATTGTCTCTAAATCCTGCAGATATTCCAATGACGGAGACCAGACCTCCGTGATCTTCTCTATATTTGAACGGATCACTAATGTCGAGATCAGTGCCACCAACACTAAAAATAATGTCATAACAAGTACTGTCATTCGATAAACTTTTAATTTTCCTGCAACCTTTAAGTTAGCTATACGCTTTTTAATCTTTTCCATGATAGTTTTCCCTTTCTTTGTAAATTATTGATCTTTTATCACATTTGTTTATCCATAAACTGCTATAAGATAGCATACTTTATTGGAAAAATCTATAAAAAAAGTATTAAATTATTTTCTACTACATATTAATGGTTCTATTGCTAGAAACTGGTGAAAATTAATCTAAATTCTGTCTCCTGGATGAACACTTTTCACAATGCTGCTTCAAATGTTCAGAACAATGCTTTCAGATAACACTGAACATTGACAACTGAATAACTGCCAGATATTGAATTTTCAAGGTGCATAGCTAAAATTTATGTGCGAAGTTTGAGTTTATATTTAAAATTGTACTTCAAAAAGCACAAGCACAACAAAGCCAGTGTTCAACTATCTAAATAGCTGATAAACACTGGCTTTGTGACCTTTTTAGTATAATTGTAAAGTTCTAATACTATCAAATTATTGCTTGTTTTGTTATAATCCGTGTGTTATATTAGACATGTAAATGATTTTTGCTCAAATCATTGCAGGGCTTACCCTCTTCCTTGGGTAGGCCTTTTTTATTTCTCATCATTTTGGGGTGTATTTATACCTCTTACCCTTGTAGATACTACCGCTCCTAAAGGAACCATATTTACAGTAACCTGACCATCAGCTTTTCGCGTAATCAGTGTACCACCTCTCTGTATATAACTCTTATCAATATCTTTATATCCAAGATAATCTATCGACATTCCATATGTCATCTGAATTCCCTTATATATAAGTGAAAGTGTATTCAGATGGTCATGTCCGCAAAACATCCATTTAATAACACCATTCTTCACTGCTTTATTAAAAAATGTTCCTTCAAACTTTGAAATTCCAAAATGCTCATTCTTCTCAGCAATGCTGCCATGCTGATATATAACACTCTTATCTCCAAGTTTCATCTTTCGATATGCTTCCTTAAATTCCGCAGGCGGCATATGAAAGAACGCCATTGCCTTAATATCAGGATTAGATTTTTTCATATCTGTCAGTCTGTTCATGCACCATTCCACCTGGTCATCATGTATCCGGTCAAATCCGCTGTAAAACCAGCCTCCTTCACCATACATATTAGAGTCAAGCATAACAAGTGGTAATAAAACATTGCCCTCTGAATCGGTAAGATTAATAAAAAAGTTTCCTACACCTGTAAGTTCTTTCCTGCCTTCAGTAAATATGCAATATTTCCCTTTCTTATAAATCTGCGCAAGTTCTTCCTTATTACATGTCGAACCCATCTCACAATCGTGATTACCGAATACAAGCGTGTATGGAATTGCAAAGCTGTCCATGAATTTCATCAGCTTATACGCCTGCTTTCTGTTATTAAGTGTTCCTGCCTTCGGCAGAAACGGAAATATAGAATCCCCTGTAAGCACTATCATATCAGGCTTCGCCTTATGAATAATCTTTGTTACTGCATTTAGCGCCAGCTTATCCTTCTTCCTTGATATGAAACCAAATCCCAGATGAAGGTCTGTAAGCTGCAATATCTTAAAATCTTTATTCTTATCTATTGTATATGTAAATGTTTCCTTGTCTGTCTGCTTTAAATTGTCTGATTTATACATACTGTCACGCCTTTCTTTCCGGCATTAAAGTTAATGCTGGCGATATATTTAGCTGAGTGGTATTAATGCTCCTATAGCCGAAACTATCGTCGATACTACCATAAGAATCTGAAATGGCAGCGTTCCTATCACTCCGCATATAGGACTTGCTCCAGCTTTCTTCCTTGATTTACCATATGTCAGAACAAGCATTATGCTCACCAGTACAACAACGCCACTCATGATTCTTGTCAGTATTATAAAGCTGCTCACTCCGAATATTGCAAATAATATACATGGAACTGTCGCTATAAGCCAGCTTACACGATTACCGATTCCAACCTGCTCGTGAACTACATCTCTTAAAGCAAGTGTGTTGCTCCAGAATGTTGTAAGCAGTGCAAAAAGCGAAAAGATACCTGCAAGAATAACTGCCCATCTGCCTATGCTCTCTCCAAGCTGCATATAAGCAAGTTCCTTATCTATTGTTCCCTTAGTTCCAAGAAGAACGGTAAGTGTTACAACCAGCACAAACGCTGATGACAAACCAAATCCTATGAATATTGATTTTCTTATCTTACCAGGATTGCCGTCAAGTCCTTTAACAACCTGAATAACTGCCTGATTAGCTGATGTTGCAAATACAACCATGCTGTACAGTGCAAGCAGATTATTCCAGTGGAAAGGTGCTGTATAGAATCCATTAACTGGATGTGTAAATGTCCCAACTGTCATAACTGCAACTATCCCCATAAGAAGAATTACTGCGTATTTCTGTGCAATTCCTACCGCCTTCATTCCCATGAATACAACTATTCCAGCAATCACATAGTATATAATCTGTGCAACCCATAAAGGAAGTCCGAACCAGTTCACAAATATCTGCGCTCCACCATTAATATTGCCACTCACGCCTATCATAATCGCAAGCCCATACACTACGAAAACAATCCAGCTGAATACTTTCTTCATAACCCCGTGAAACAGCTCGCCCTCAAAGCTTTTTACAAGCTGTACACCGCCGTTATTATACGAAAGTTCAGCGATAATAAGATGCAGAATTACATTAATAATGTAGGCTGCTCCTACCATCCAGATAACATCAATCATACTGTTCTTCGTTGCAAGATACGGAACTGCTATTATTCCCGTTCCTATGCTGTTTCCCACAATCATGCTAATCGCCTCAAATGTGGTGAGTTTTGCTTCTGATTTTATTGACATGTGTGCCTCCTTTTTCTACTTATTTCGCAGGTCTTTCCTATATTTATTATAGTATATCACCAACTAACATTTGACCACAACCGCCCCCAGTGCTATATTATGTACGAAAAAACGCGCACACAGAAAAGGAACAAACGCAATGAGCAGAAATGATGAAAACAACTATACACTGCGTCCTCTTACTATAGATGACGCTGAAGAATACAATGCACTCTTAAGATATGCCTTTCAGGTAACAGAACAGGAGCTTGCTGAGACAGGCTGGAAGGATGATGAGATTACCCAGTCCAAATTCCCTGTTCTTCAAAGAGCTGATGTACTTGGCTGCTTCAATGGTGATGATCTGATTGCACAGTTTGCAGTGTATCCACTTGATATGAACATCTATGGTGTTAAATACAGCGTAGGCTTCGTTACAAGCGTATGTACATATCCTGAATACACAGGACATGGAATTATGAAAAGACTGATGATTCAGAGCCTTATACGAATGAGAGATGCACACAAATCATTTGCTTTGTTGTATCCATATTCAATTCCACTATACCGTGGTCTTGGCTGGGAAATTATCTCTAACAAGATGACTTATACAATCAAAGATACACAGATTCCAAGAAAACTTAATGAGCCTGGTTATGTCAGACGAGTTTCATGGGACGACAAAGAATTTAAAGAACTTCATACCAAATTTGCTGAAAAGACGCATGGCTGTCTATATAGAAACAATCTTGCATGGGAAGAATACTGGCGCTGGGACGAGGACGACACATCTGTTGCCATCTATTATTCTAAGGACGATGTACCTTACGGATATATGGTATACATGATAAGTTCTGATGTCATGCATGTGAAAGAAATGATTTATCTTAACCGCGAGGCACAGCTTGGCTTGTGGGAATTCATACATGCCCACGATTCAATGATTGACGAGGTCCGTGGAAACAATTACTACAGTGAGCCAATCGCATTTGAACTCGATGACAGCGATATTAAAGAGACAATCCGTCCATACACAATGGGTCGAATTATAGATATAAGACAATTCTTTGCCAAATATGCCTGCGACCCAGACGAGCCATCTGTATGCATACGCTTCTACATTGAAGATGACCTTCTCGCATGGAACAATGGTTACTTTACATACCTCTTTGATAATGGAAAATGTATTGAAACCGAACAGCAGCCTGATTACGAAGTATCTATGTCAATCGGCACATTAACTACATTAATGCTTGGTTACAAGACTGCTGAAAAGCTTCACGTCATGGACAAGATACAGGCATCAGATGAAGCTATTGAACATCTGGATGACATACTTTTCCATAGAATTCCGTATGTTTCGGATTATATCTGATAATGATGCTGATATGATTGTTTAACACAAAAGCCCATAGAATCTGCTTCTATGGGCTTTCCTATCAATTATTATTCAATTTCTTCATTATCTTATCCACATCATACTCAGGTGCTGCTTCCTTCACCATATCATATAACACCTTAATATCTTCAACATTCTCTTCAAGTTCAGAAGCAATCGTTTCCAGAGTCTTTTCTTTCTTAACTTTCTTTATAATTAAGTTAATCATATTTAGTTGTCTGTTCTCTCTTATTGCTTTTTCAACAGCTTTTTCAACAGCTTCTTCAACAGCTTCATCAACCAATGTCTTTCTTACCTTCTCCTCATCATAATCATATATACTCACTTCAACGACCTCCTCTCTGTGCTGTTCAAAGAAATCGACAAGTATATTCTCTTCTATGCATTCGTCCATTGCCTCTAACACTGCCAGCTTCACGTCTTCTCTCTCAGCTGAAGTTTTATAACGCACTTTATTTACAAATGTCATATAATCACGAAGAGTTTTGCATTTACTAAGGATATCTGCATCTTTGTTAATATTAATAACTCTCACTTTTAATTCCAGCTGTGGATCGTCAACCGGTATCTCATACATATCCGAAAGCTTAATTTCAGCCTCTTCATCAACCCACTTTTCCAGACCATTGTAAAATGTTACAAAATGCGGAACTGGAATCTTTATCATGCTTCTTCTATGAAGCATGTCATTGCTAAATAATTCCCTAAATACATCTGATACATAATGCAAAAACCTTAATGCCATGTTATTATTCCTGCTTGACTGCTGTTCAAACATATACAGGTTCATGCTAAGTAAAAATGAGGCATCATTCTTATATTTCATGTATGAGCCTCCATTCAATGTCGTAACTTTCAAGTCATTCACATTAATGTAATTGGAATTATTCAGTGCATTATACAGTTCAAGTAAATTCTTCTTATCCCTGTAAAGCATACAGAATACATTATCCTTATATTTAACTGCTACATTGTCTCTTTTCTCTGCCATAGATATCCTCCTCGTCTCATTTGCAGGCAGATATCCACGCACATATACTAATATTGTCTATATAAATATATTAGCATTTACGGATATCTAAAACAAGCCTACATTATTCAATTATGTGTTAATGGGGTTACTGCTGAATGAGTATCCAGCATTAGATAAAAGAATTAAATTCTTTTAATATATTAATATCATAGCACATCAGATTTGTCAATAAAATATTTTTTATATTGTAAAACAGCTACCTACACTTTCTGGCATGAATAGCTGTCCACCAACACCGACAATAAGGACACCTGATATCGTATTGACTGCGCACTGTGGCTGTGTTGATGCATCTGAGGCAAAATCAAATACATCAGGAATCTGACCTAAGATGAATATTTTAGAAAGTTATATATTTCGTGTGATATAATATATATTCATTAAAAAAATATCAAATGTTAAAAATTAGATAATTTTGCAAAAATGTGCTATAAAATATATATCATTAACATTTTGGGGGTATTTATGTTAAACATTACAGTAAAATCAGAAGGCGAGGCCGCTAAAGATTATGTACTCAGACAGCTTGTTTACAACATTGTCCACACTAACCTGCTGCCAGGCCAGAAACTTGAAGCACCCGAACTCTGCTCTCTTATGAATGTCAGCAACAATCCTCTTCGTGAGGCAGAATTAGAGCTTGCCCAGTCAAAACTTATAGAAATAAAGCCTAAGATTGGTGCATTTGTATCATATGTCAATACAGATATCGTAGAACAGCTCCGCGACTTGCGCTGCGTACTTGAGGCACAGCTTGCCGTTGAAGCCTGCGATATACTGACAAAGAGCCAGCTTGATTCCTTATATGAAAATGTAGCTTTATGGGAAATGTATATCAAACGCGGTGATGAAGAAAAAATTTTCACACTTGATAAAGAATTTCACGGAAGTCTGTATAAAATGTGTGGCAAAACTGTATGGTACAACCTTGTAGAAAGCATGGCACCACATTTTGACAGAACTACAATATTAAGTTTCAGATGCAAAGAAACAGGTAGAATCCTGAAAGACCATGGAGAACTTGTATCAGCAATTGAAAAAAAAGACAAAGAAAAAGCTGCCCATATATCACAGAGACATATGAGCAGATATTCTGAAAATATTGATGCAATCAGAAAACATTTTCCTGATTATTTTAATGATTAATTGCGGCAACCGCATATCATACAATTAAATACGTGTTGTCCACTTTCCGCAGTCCCACACATCAGTCGCAAGACCATCGTAGAACTCCGGCTCGTGGCAGACCATAAGTATACTGCCCTTATATGCCATAAGGGCTCTTTTTAATTCATCCTTGGCATCTACATCAAGGTGGTTAGTAGGCTCATCAAGTACAAGAATGTTGCTCTCTCGGTTAATCAGCTTGCACAGACGCACCTTCGCCTGCTCTCCACCAGAAAGAACCTTAACCTTGCTCTCGATATGCTTGGTTGTAAGACCACATTTGGCAAGGGCTGAACGAACCTCATACTGTGTATAGCCTGGAAATTCCTGCCATACCTCCTCAAGACATGTAGTTTCAATTCCAGCCGGAGTCTCCTGTTCGAAATATCCTATCTCAAGATAATCGCCCTGCTCAACATCACCTGACAATGGCTTAATAAGTCCTAATATACTCTTTAATAATGTAGATTTACCGATACCATTAGCACCAGTAAGCACAATCTTCTGACCACGCTCCATCTCTAAGTTAAGAGGACTTGAAAGCGGCTCATCATAACCGATAACAAGGTCATGTGTCTGGAAAATGTATCTTCCCGGTGTTCTCGCAGTCTTGAAATTAAACTCTGGCTTTGGCTTCTCTGCTGCCAGCTCAATAATATCCATATTATCAAGCTTCTTCTGTCTCGACATCGCCATATTTCTTGTGGCAACTCTCGCTTTATTTCTTGCAACGAAATCCTTAAGTTCCGCAATCTCCTGCTGCTGCTTATTGTAAGCCGCCTCAAGCTGCGCCTTCTTCACTGCATATACCTTCTGGAAATTATCATAATCGCCCGTATAACGGTTCAGTTCCTGATTGTCCATATGATATATAACATTTATAACACTGTTAAGAAATGGGATATCATGAGATATCAGTATAAATGCGTTCTCATAATCCTGAAGATATCTCTTAAGCCACTCGATATGTTCTTTATCAAGATAGTTAGTAGGCTCGTCAAGAAGCAGAATATCCGGTTTCTCAAGAAGCAGCTTTCCGAGCAGTACCTTAGTTCTCTGTCCGCCTGAAAGCTCAGTTACATCTTTATCAAGTCCAAGTTCACTAAGTCCTAACGCTCTTGCAACTTCTTCAACCTTCGCATCTATCATATAGAAATCATGCATTGTAAGAAGGTCCTGAATAGTTCCCGCTTCCGCCATCAGCTTGTCCATCTCCTCTGGTGATGCGTCGCCAAGCCCGGCATATATCTCATTCATCTGACTCTCCATGTCATACAGGAAGTCAAATGCAGAAGCAAGCACTGACTGGATTGTCATGCCCTTCTCAAGCACAGCATGCTGGTCGAGATAGCCGACTCTGACATTCTTAGCCCACTCAACCTTTCCCTCATCAGGCATAAGCTTGCCTGTTATTATATTCATAAATGTGGATTTACCTTCGCCGTTGGCTCCCACTAATCCAATCTTATCAAGCCTGTTAAGCTGGAAAGACACATTATTAAAAATCGCTCTGTCGCCAAATCCGTGTGTAAGTCCGGTTACTGTAAGTAAACTCATGGGGTGTTTCCTTTTCTTTTTTATATAAACTTAAGAGAGGCTATCAATTAATAACCTCTCAATGATTTTTAATTACAGTATCATACATTTAAAATATTAGCAATGCTTATTTGACATCAAGTTCTTTATTATTGGTTCCTGACTTTTGTATATTGAATTAATAAATATATAAAACTATTTGAGTATAATTAACATATTCTAATTATTAATTATATAAATATGCATCTGATACTATGCAATGTCCCGAATTACCACTAATTTCAATCTTGAGAGATGAACAGTTATTTATATCTACATCAGTAATCTGCATCGGTTCTGATAACTTAGATATTTCTTGAACATACAATACATTATTATCCTGATCCTTCAGCGAAACTTTAACTGAACTGCTATCATATGCATCCTTTTCAATTGATAACATGAAACTAATATATTTATATTTCTTATCTGTGTTGTAAATTGTATAGCTACCATTATATTTTAAATACAAACAATTAGCATGAATATTTCCTCTTGAATCAGTTTTAGTAACATTACTATCACAATTTTTGTAATCAATAACCCATATTTTATCTGAAAAAAGACTAACTTTATCCGCCACTACTTTTCCGATATATATATTTTCATTATCCATAGAAACCTTCTTATCACTCCCTGCCAATGCAGAAATAATACCTTTAGAAAAGTAAGATACCCCATCTACATTAATTACTGATTTATCCGTTGCTACCTGCTGCTGAACGCTATCTACATATAATCCGCAGTTCTTATATGTAACTGCTGTTTTTCCATCTGCTTCTTTACTTATTTCTTCATATTTTTTCTTTAAATCATTATAATCAGCAAAATATGTGTCATTCTTTTCTGTCAAAGAGGCTATTGTTTTTAGAGAATCATTATATTTATTGACCAAATCTTCCACATTGTTTATGCTAACATTATTATTATCACCACTTATATTACTTACAATGCTAGAATTTATATTTTTAATCACCGCATTTTTACCAATACTCATACCACCTAATAAAGATATAATAATAGATAGTATTCCTAAAATAATTTTAATTATTGCTTTCTTTAATTTTTTTGTACTTTTTTCTCCCTGATTTAATCCTTTGTCTCCCATCTCTCTTCTCTCCTTCAAAATATAATATATTACATATCAAGATTATTAGTTAAACATGCTTTAATTTATGCAAAAAGCCATCCAATAATTTACATTTTATAGGACTTCTTTTTAATATTTTCTTGTAATTTTCACGAAACATTTATTTAACTACTATCTTCATCTAATATTAACATAAGAATATTATTTAATCAACAAAAACATTCTTATGCTCAACTTTTAATTTATTAAAAGTCTAGCCATATCTCGTCAAATTTTTTCTATTATTACACATACTTTTACAAAACAAATGCAGCTACCACTCTACTGTGATAACTGCATCTGCAATAACTACTTATTTTGTTCTTCCAATAGTTTCTTTAACCTTGCTATTTCAGCATCTTTCTTATCTGATGAAGCTTTCAGTTCATCATTCTGCTCCCTCAGATCCACTATCTCATCCTTCATCCTGTCGACCATCAATTCTGCCGTATTCCTGTCCAATATTCTCAACGCTTCTGAAAACATACTGAGCACCTCCCCAGGTCTTTCCAAATACTCATTAATATCATGGCGTACTGATTCCAGATCAGGAAATGTCTCTACAAGTTTGTCTATCTCCTGCGGTGTTTCAGCTACGAATAATGACAAGAATTTCAATCTGTCTCTCTTCATCTCTTCAGAGACTAATTTGTCATTATACTGACTACTGTCATAATCATAATCCGTTATATCGGTACGCCCTTCTTTAATATCAGAATATCGGTATTTTTTGAATGTGTCAAGGCTTACCAGTACAAAATCCTGCAAAAGTTCTATCTTTATTCCTGTATTAAATTTCGTCCTTCCAACATGAAAATATAGTGCCTTGTCCATATCACTTATAAGACTTTTATTACTGTCTTCAAAAAGAATAATCGTATGAACCTTTCTCATATCTTTATAAGATGGCTTTGAAGAGCCATTCATAGAATTAGCATTCTTTCCTGTAATCATTTTATACTGGCGAAGCACAAGGTCTGCTGAATAACAAGATATTCTCTCTGCTGGAAAATCATAAGAAATCTTCTGAATCTCTATATTGGCAATGCTACCATCTGCCATAAGCACAACCATATCCATGATAATCATCACACCAAGGAACTGCGAATCCTCATTAGGAAACACCTCAAGAACGTTAACCTTCTGTCCTAACAGACAGCTTACCAGTTCTGAAAGTCTGTCCCTTCGTTCTGTTGGATTGAATATTTTCTTAAAAAACGGATCATATAATAAAGGCAAAGACCTTCTACCCTTTAGAAAATCCTCATACCTAGCGACCCACTCCGCATTCTTCTTAAGATACTGATATGTACTTAGACACAATGAATCCCCATTAATCTGACGCATGGCTGCATCATAATAATTTTTCTCTTCTTTAATCTCCATAAAATATACGACACTAGTGTTCCATCTCCTCTGAATTAATAAACATGCACATTTATATACTCACAGTATCATACATACACACTGTTGTAAATATACATGTCGTAATCCGTCGGTTTTATGTCGTAATCGGTTGAGTTTATGTCGTAATCGGTAATATGCAAAAACTAAAATTCGATATCCACTGCCCCATTTGCATATTTCATATAATCAAAAAGCTTCGATGCCGTAAGAAGTTCAAGCGGATCTCTTTCAATATCATCTTCCTCAAATATCTTTGCGACTTCCTGTATTTCCGGATTAGAAAGAGAATTCATATATTCTCTCAGTTCAACTATCGGCATATTAAAAAGTTCATCTTTGCTCTTCATAAATAAAATCCTCCAATATCTATTCAGTACGGCCTGTGTAAATTACCTTACCAGTATTCCACAATTCTGCTGTTCTTCTTGCTGCATCCAGCCTGTCATCATCATTTTTGAAACTAAACGGTGCAGACTGACATCCACAATCCATACACATTACATAATAAGAGTGGTCTTCCTCTTCTAATATAGAAGGTCCAAAACATCTTGGACAATCCTGTAAATCAATCATTTCGTAAATTTCCATTTCGCAACTCCTCGTAATAATATTCTGATTTTCCCAGATAACATTTATTCAAATATATCTTCATATATGTCAAAATGTCTTTCTAATTCTACATTCTATGTGGTATAGAAATCAAGTGGAAAATAATTAGTTTATTGTTCTTTTTAATATCAGCACTCTCATATCTGATATG
>OIYY01001393.1_pt1 | contig 12765 bp, 10 predicted proteins | sample 1588341 | NCBI WGS metagenome assembly OIYY01 (sample SAMN03283287) | human gut metagenome | biome: human-associated habitat; material: feces | host: Homo sapiens | place: Peru | collected 2012
CTTTTTATATCTGTTCCTTTTTATATCTTCTTTTTCTTTCCACTCTTTGCATTTTTCATTTAATTTTTTCATTACTTCAATTGCAAATTCTTTTCCTTCTCCATTGTCTGTGTGGCTCTTGTCTGTCATGTATTTAACACATTCGTATAAACCTGCATATCCAAGTGATATTGTTGAATATCCACCATGTAATAATGGATGAATTGGTGCTCCTTTTGGTAATCTTGCAAATGCTCCATTTTGCCATAAAATTGGTGCAACATCACTTGTCACTTTGCTTAATCTCTCATGTCTAGCTTGTAATGCTCTATGGCATAATTCAAGTCTTTCATCATATATTTTCCAGAATTTATTTTTATCTTTTCCAGATGTTAATGCAACATCAACTAAGTTTATTGTTACAACACCTTGATTAAATCTTCCATAATATTTTGGTTTATTTGTTTCTGGGTCTACATATGGTGTTAAGAATGAACGGCATCCCATACATGGATAACAATGTCCTTCTCCATTTTTGTCAACTTTTAATTCTTTCATTTTCTTTTCTGATATATAATCTGGTACCATTCTTTTTGCTGTACATTTTGCTGCAAGTTCTGTTAAATACCAGTATTTACTGTTTTCGTTAATATTGTCTTCTTCTAATACATATAACAATTTTGGAAATGCTGGTGTAACATATACACCTTTTTCATTTTTGAATCCTTCTATTCTTTGTTTTAAGAATTCTTCTATAATCATTGCTAATTCTTCTTTATATTCTTCTGTTTCACCTAGGTACATACATACTGATAAGAAAGGTGCTTGTCCATTTGTGTTTGTCATTGAATTAACTTGATAATTAAATGTTTGTACACCGTCTGATACTTCTTTTCTTGTATCTTGTTTTGCATATTCTTCACATTGTTTTTCTGTTAATCCTCTATCTTTATATTTTTTGTAATATTTATCATAACTGCTTTTTACAAATGGTGCTAAATGTGATAATGATATTGTTGCTCCACCATATGTTGATGATGTAACTGCTAAAATAATTTGTGTTGCTATTGTACATGCTGTTATAAATCTGTGTGGTTTTTCTATCATAACCCCATTCATAATTGTTCCATTTTGTAGCATATCTTCTAGGTTTATAAGTTCACAGTTTGTTAATGCATTTTGTGCAAAATAGTCTGCGTCGTGGAAATGAATTATTCCTTCATCATGTGCTTTTACTATATCTTCTGGTAATAGAAATCTTCTTGTGATATCTGTACTTGTTATTCCTGCTAAATAATCTCTTTGTGTTGTTACAACTGTTGCATTTTTGTTAGAGTTTTCATTGTTCCAGTATTCACTTTCACCTTCAATTAATTCTTTTATTGATTGGTCTGTTGTGTTCGCTTTTCTAACTAATGCTCTTGTGTATCTATATGTGATATATGTTTTTGCTAATTGATATTTTTCTAATGACATTAATTTTTGCTCTATTATGTCTTGGATATCTTCAACTAATATTCTTGATTTTTTCAAATCTTCAATATAAGTTATTATTTCTTCAATTTCTGTTTCTGTTGCTTTTTCTTTTCTTGACACTTCGTTGTTAGCCTTTTTTATTGCTATTCTAATTTTTTCTGGATTATAGTCTACTATTGATCCGTCTCTTTTTATAATTTTCATTTCCATATCCTCCCCTTGTTTAAGTATGCACTTATTATATATCATCCGGAAAGTTTTTCTGTTGCAATTGCAACATTTTATGAAAAAGATTTTTTTGCATTTTTTTGTCGGCTTGGCTCTAAGCTTTTTTCTTTTGTTACATTTTCGTTACATTTTTTGTAACGAATTCTGTAACCTTAAAAAGTTATGATAACGCAAAAACAGGATATAGAGTTTTATCTCTTTTATCCTGTTTACATTCAAATATTTTTATTACAAAATTCATTTATATTTCAAACGATTTTTCAATTAGATTTCTAATTTTTCTATTTCCTCTTTTGTAAGACCTGTTGCTTTACTTATTACTTCAATTGATATTTTTTGTTGTAATAATTTTTTTGCAACACTTATCATTCCTTCTTTTATCCCTTTGTAATATCCTGCATCTTCTGTTGCTTTTTGGTCCATTATGTATTTTTCTCTTAATTCTGCTAAATATCTTTCATGCTCATCACTACTTATTTTTTCTAATTCTTTTTGTGCTTTTTTTATTGCTGCATTTTCATCCATATTTACCACCTCTGGATTTTCTATAAATTTTAACCAAGAGTCCACTTGTTTCTTGTTATTTTCTTTATATTTTATGAACTTTGGTAACTCAATTATATACAATTCCATGACATCTGTCAATATAACCTGGCGGTATTCTTCCTCTCTTATTTGCCATTTTGTTTGATATTTGGGGATTTGTTTTAATGATTCTAATTCATAATCTGTTATTAGTATTGCTATTGTTTTTTCTAATTTTGAATAGTCTTTTCCTGCTTTTATACTTTTACTAAATAATCTACTCCAATAAAACAATAATCTTCTCTCTATGTCATTTTTATCAACTACCTGCATCTCTATATCACAATTAATAGCACTATTTATTTTTGCTTTAATGTCCAAAATTCCTACTTTGTCATCAAATAAATCTTTTTCAAGTATTGTATTATTGTCTAATTCAACATTCGTTATTTCTTTGCCAACTATTGAACTTATTAATGAAGCAGTTATGTCTTCGTTTCCAATTTGTCCAAATATTCTCTTGAAAACATAATCATTTTTTGGATTTAATAATTTTACTATGTTGCATTCCTTCTTTCTATATTTAATTTTTTTTTGAAACTTTGGCAGATTTGCCATAAATTGAATTAATAAAATATCGTTTGAAATATAATGTCATTATATTAACATAAAAAGTTTATATATGCAATAGATATTTAAAATTTGTTTAAAATAATCAAAGTTATCAAAAGGGAATATTCCCTCTTGACAACTTTTATTTTCTACCAGAATATTAAAAATGTTAAAAATGTACCCCAAAATACTTGTTCTTTTGTCAAGTCCTTTAACATTTCTGGTAATTCTCCTTCTTCTTTTTCGTCTGTAAATTTCATTTCATAATAATCTACTTCTTGTACTTTGAAGTATTCTTCAAAATTTCTTGTTTCATCATCTCTCATTGTAGATACATCTATGTATTTACTTCCTAAGAATACATCTCTTTCTGAGTATAAATCTATTCTTAAGTATTTATTTTTAATTTTATGTTCTGAACTATTGTAAATACTTCCTTTTATACGTCCATTTATTTTGGTTGCTTGTGCTTGATACACTGTTACTTGTGGCAAATTGTCTTTTCTTCCTATGTTTTGATATGTTGATTCTATGTTTATGTATATCATTAAATTTGAAAATATGTAAAATAGTATTATCCATATTGCATATTTTAAAAATGTTTTCATTCTATCCATTTTTTGTTTCTCCTTTTCAACTTTATGTTATTATTATAGCAGAAAAATGTTGAGATTTCAATATTTTTCTATTAACCTTTCTAGAAATATTTAAGAACAAAAACGGACATTTCTTATAATATAATAAAAGATGATAATAAACTATTTAGTTTTTACCATCTTTTATCTGTGTCATATTAACAAGTTATAATTTTAACGTACACATTTTTCAAAATGTAATCTTTTAGAACTGTAATTGCTCCAGCATTTATTAATAATTGAACAGTTTCAGTTTTTCCTTTCTGTATAGCATTTATCAACACTTCTGTGGGATCTACTCCAGCTTCGATTAGCAATTTTACTATTCCTTCATAGCCGTTAAACGCTGCCATTTGTATAGCATAATTATCATCTGCTGTTACATCTGCTCCGGCTTCAATTAGTAATTTTACTATTCCTTCATAGCCGTTTTCTGCTGCACATTGTATAGCACAATTATCATTTGCTGTTACATCTGCTCCGGCTTCAATTAGTAATTTTACCATTCTTTCATAGCCGTTTCTTGCTGCAGTTTCTATAGCATAATTATTATTATTTGATGTTACATCTGCTCCGGCTTCGATTAGTAATTTTACTATTCCTTCATAGTCATTTTCTACTGCATTCCATAAATCAGCTTTAATATTTTTTTCTGATATATTTGCTCCTTCTGCAATTAATTTTTTTGCCTCTTCTTCTTTGCCATCTCTTATTGCGTCCTTTAATTCTTTATTTTTTTGTGTTAATTTCATTAACCGTGTTGCAATTTCTGTATTTTGTTTGAGTTCCTTCTGATGACATCTTTCTTTACTTGTTAAAATTTTTTTCCGCATAATTTTACCTCCAAATTTTTAAAAGTTTTTTTAGTTACATTATATACATGCATATAATACAATGTTTACAGCTAAATGTCAATATTATGTTGAATTATTATGGCTTTAATTAGACCATGTGCAGATTTAAGAAATAACTATAATGAAATTTCAAAAATGTGCCATGAAACAAAAGAACCTATTTACATTACAAAAAATGGTTCAAGTGACCTTGTTATATTAAGCAATGAGGTTTATGAATCAATATTAGAAACAGAAGAAGAAAAAATTGAGAAAATAATATCCAAACACTTTGATGAAAAATATTCAGATTTTGAGAATTTTCAAAAAGATTTTTGGTCTCATATTGAGCAGGCTTTAAATGAAGTTGACGAAAATAAATGCATATCTATGAAAAAAGCTATGAATAAAATGGAGGCGAAATATGATATCCATAAAAAAATATAACATAAGTTGGTCTCCAAATTTTCAAAAAGAACTAGGGAATATATATAACTATATAAATAATGTTCTCAATGAACATACCATTGCAGTTAAGTTATATGATAATATCATAACTGAAATATATTCCCTAAACTTTCATTGTAATCAAAATTATTTAAATCTTATTTAATTTCAATTTCCTTACTTAAATTAACAGAATAAATATAAACCTTCTCCACCTTTGTACCCAAAGCACTCTCTAAAGCCTGTTTATACAAATCCAATTGACTCTTATATTTTTCAACAAGTTCAAATTCTTTACCACTTTCAACATAATCAGTCTTATAATCAACCAAAATAATTTGCCCATTTTCATTTACAAAATACAAATCTATAATACCCTGAACAAGTATATTTTCCTTTATATCCTCATCATAAATTTGACTCGCTGGAACATTAATATAAAATGGCTTTTCTTGATAATATTCTTTGGCATTTTTTAATTGTTTCCAAATCTCTGATTTTGTAAATTGTAATATTTTGTTTGGATTTATTGTTTGCTTTTCTTTTTCTGTTATTATTTTATTCATTTCCAAATTTTGTATTAATGATTTTATTTTTTCTAAATCATAATCCTCTTTTGGATTTAATTTTTGTAGGCATAAGTGTGTAAGTGTTCCTTTTTGTGCAGATGTTATTTTGGTTTCTTTTTCATCTTGTAAAAACTTAGGCTTTTCAAAAGTAACATTTGCTTTATCAGTATTGTCATTATTTTCACCTGTCTTGTCGTTTGTTTCTGTAAATTCTTTATTATCAAAACTCACAAAATCAACGCCCAATTGTTTTTGCTTCATTTGTTTTATTTTTGTAACAGAACTTTTTGTTGGAATATCAATTGCTAATTTATCAGGATATTTATATTCTATTTGTCCTTTAATTTGATTTATATCTTTTTTATTAGAATTTTCATTTAACATCTCAATTACATTTTGAGATGTATTTTCTTGTTCATTTTCTTGTTTTTTATTTTCCAAAACACTACTTGGTTCTATTCTATTCAATTCAAGTAAATCTTCTGTATTAGACTGTTCATACAAATATACAAGTAATATCCAGTCTAAATAGTCTTTGTATTTTTTTACTAAAATAGGATTTATTTTTCCTTCTTTTCTTGCATAAATATTTTTTTGTTGTTCAATATCTTCTAATTGTTTTGAATAATCTTTAGAAATTCCCGTTATTATTAATTTTTCCTTTGCTCTTGTTAAAGCAACATACAAAATTCTCATTTCTTCTGAAATATTTTCATTTCTAATAACATTTTTTATTGCTTCTCTTGTTAAAGTATCATATTGAACTTGTGCATTGTAATTAATATATTTAGCACCTATTCCTAGGTCTTGATGCAATAGAACCGGATTTTTTCTTATATCTTGTTCATTGAATTGTTTGTTTGCATTTACCAAAAATACAATTGGAAATTCAAGTCCTTTACTCTTGTGAATACTCATTATTCTAATAACATCGTCATTTTCGCCTATTATTTTTGCTGAACTTAAATCACCTGAATTTATTTTTAGTTTTTCTATAAAGTTTATAAAATTGTATAGCCCTTTAAAGCTTGCAGTTTCATATTTTTTTGCTCTTTCAAATAGCATCTTCAAGTTTGCTTGTCTTAAATTACCATTTGGCATTAATCCCACATAATTGTAATATCCTGTGTCTGAATAGATTTTCCAAATCAATTCGTCTAATGCAAGATATTCTTGTTCTTTTCTCCATGTATCAATTTGATTTAAAAACTTTTCTATTTTTTCTTTTAATTGTGCATTAACATCAACTTTTGCTTTTTTCATACAATTATAGAAATTATCGTATTTATCTGATAAACGGATTTCTACAAGTTCGTTATCCGTGAATTTACCTATATTTGACCTTAAAACTGTTACAAGTGGAATGTCTTGCATAGGGTTATCTATTATTTTTAGTAAACTCATTATTGTTTGAATCTCTATTGAGTCTAGATATTCTTGGTTACTATCTGCAAATACAGGCATATCAAGTTTTATAAGTTCTTGTTCATATATACTTGCCTTGTCTTTTGTGGACCTTAGCAAAATCGCTATATCTTTGTATGTTATATCTCTAAATATTTCCTTTTTTCTGTCATATACTTGATATTTGCTATCTATTAATTTTTTAATTTTATTTGCAACATATTTTGCTTCAATTTCAATATTTTCCATGTGCTCTAATTCATCTAAATTTTCCACATCTTCATCATCAAAATCATCTGAATTTTCATAATATTTATTTGAGCACTCTTGGCTATCTTCTTCGTTTTCTTCCTCTGTTTTTACATCTATTATATCAATTTCTGTTTTTAAATTTTGTTCTATTTTTTTGTAATCTTCTGCGCCAAAATTCAAATATTCATCTTCGTTATAGTCAACTTCTCCTAACTTTGTGCTCATAATATTTTCAAAAATCAAATTTGTAAAATCAAGCACATTATCCCTACTCCTAAAGTTCTTGAATAGCTGAATTTTTCTTCCAGTAAGACAGTTGGGACAGTCCAAATTTGTCTCACTTTTTGAGTCTTTTTTTGTCAAATTTTGTTTTTCGACATTGTTTGACATATTTATGAGACATTTTTGCACTGTCCCATATGTCTCATATTTTTCTAAAAATAGTTTTGGCATTGCTTGTCTAAATCTATAAATGCTTTGTTTTACATCTCCAACCATAAACATGTTATTTCCTCTAGAAATTGAAGAAAGAATAAATTCTTGCACTAGATTACTGTCTTGATATTCATCAATTGCAATTTCTTCGAATTTTTCTGTGTATTTTTTTGCAACTTCTGTTTTTATTATTTTTTCGTGTTTTTGCCCATTTTCATCAGTTGTTGTTTCTACATCTTTTACTAATATATTTAAAGCAAAATGTTCTATGTCCGTAAAATCTACTATGTTTTTTTCTCTTTTTCTTTTTGAAAATATTTCATCAAATTCTATAATCAAATTCTCTAGCTTTTTCAGAATATCATACATATCAAATATATCTTGATTTGACTGTCTTGAATCTGATACAAATATTTTATCTTTTTGCCTATTGAATTTTTTCTTAACACTATCTCTTATTTTTTTTATTTCGTCTTTTATTTCTGATTCAACTTTTTTTCTTGGCCATGACAAAAATTTTATATTTTGGGCTATTTCATATGATTTGTCCCAATTATTTAGGTTTTCTTTTAATGTTGTAAGTTGTTTAATGTCTGATTCTATTGTTTGTGTAAATTGCTCTAAATCTTTATCATACTCTATTTCATCAATACTGTCTGCAAGGATTGCTATATCATCTGTTAGTTCTTCGTCCATTTCTTCTAGCAATACTTTGCCCCATGGAGTTTGATTAAAATCCTTGTCTAATTCTTCTTTTATGTTAAACATTTCTATTTTCTCATTTAGCCATTTTAATGGATATGGACTTGAGCTTATATAACTATAAATGCTTAAAATTAAGTCTTTTAGCGGGGTATCATCTCTGTAACTTGTATATGTATTTATAAGTTTTGTAAAATCTTTGTCTTCTGAAAGATATTTATTTTCAAATAATTCGTCTAAAATCTCTTGTTTTAAAAGTTCTATCTCTGGTGTATCTGCAATTCTAAAATTGGGTGATACATTTTCTAATTCATAAAAATTGTTTTTTACAACATCTAAACAAAATGAGTCTATTGTACAAATGCTTGCCATGTTTAATAATGTTATTTGTCTTTGTAGATTCTCGTTTTCCGGATCCTCATCTAATTTTTTATATATTGCATCTAGTACCCTTTCTCTCATTTCTGATGCAGCTGCATTTGTGAATGTTACAACTAATAATTTGTCTATATCAATATTTTCATTTATTGCTTTGTTTATAATTCTTTCTACTAGCACAGCTGTCTTTCCGGCTTCCTGCTGCTGCCGCTACTAATAAATTTGAATTTTTTTCATATATTGCTTGTTTTTGTTCTTTTGTCCAGTTAGGCATTTTTTATTTCTCCTTCCATGTATTCCTTTTGTCCTTTTGAGAACCATCCCCAAAAGGACATTTTCTATATCTTCTACAGTCTATTTTTCCATGTAAATATGTTGATAGTTTTTCTCCATTTATTAAATTTTCTTTTTGTTTTTTTGTTAGATTTTTTATTTGATATTCTAATTTACATGCCAGTGATTTGTCTTTACTTTTCCATGCCGCTTCTAATTTAACAGCATTATGTGATTTTGTATATTTTGCTCCATTTTTACTTTTGGTTTTGTGCTCTTCTAATCTTCTTTCTAGGCTATTTGTCATTCCTGTGTAAATTGAATTATCTTCACATCTTATCATATATGTATAGTACATTTTTCTTTTTTTAGGTGTTTTTATTTACCTTTTATTCCTCCTATGTTTTTCCATATGAATATATCACAAGTTTTGTTTTGTTTCAATACAAAATTAATGATACGCAAAAAGAGAAGCTTTGCACTTCTCTTCTTACATTTTTCATCAACAACTTTTAAATTTATAATATCTAAATCTAGGTGATAGGATTCCGCATTTCACATAGTCTAATATAATTTTCTGAACTTCTTCTATATTAAGTTGAAGTCCATATTTTTTTTGTAAATCCTCTTTTAGTTGTTGCTCTGTTACATTTTCCTGTGATGCAATATAATTATATATCACAAAATCACTTTCTTTTTTTATTTCTTCTTTTGTCATTTTTACATACACGTTCATTTTTCTACCTCCAAAATCTTTGTTGATATTTTACTATAACAAAAAAAGATAGTAGCACTATATTTTCTAGTTCTACTATCTTCTTATGCGGTTTTATTGTCCAATAAATTTCGCTACTTTTTCTTCGACGAATATTTCTGGCATTATAACTGTGCCGAAATCTTTTTTATGGTTATATTCACCATATATCGCCTCTTTTAGCTTCTCCATTCCAGAGCCTTCTGGCAGTTCTGTTTTGAACAGATTCTGTTCTTTATACTGTCCATTTTTCCAAAAACTCTCTTTAACATATAATATGTCAAATTCTTGATATACTTTTGGAATAACTATTCCCTGAAAACCTGATGTTTTCAGTTCTTCTTTATTTACAATGAAAACTCCATTTTCTCTCCGCATTTTTTACCTCCTGCATAAAGACTTGTCTTTTATTTACTTTTTAATTTTAACATTTTATGTTAAATCCGTCAAGTCAATTTTTCCTTTACAGCAATGTCTTTTTATCTATTTGTTACAGTTCAGTAACATCTATTTATGGACGATTCTGTTTGAGACATATTTATATATTATCATTTCTAATAGTTTCTATAATGTTTTGTTTATTAATCTTACTCATAGAATATCTCATAATAATGCCAATAACAACAGCCACAAATATAACTGCAACAGCAATTGCATTATATGGTAAAACATATTCTATTTCCATACTATTTCTAAACACATTATACATACCATAAGATAATAATAGTCCAATTGGTATACCGATAATCAAGGATTTAACACCATAGAAAATACTTTCTAATCTAATCATTCTATTAAATTCTTTTTTAGTCATCCCTATTGATTTAAGCATTGCAAATTCTTTTTTTCTTAAATTCATATTTGTTGTAATCGTGTTAAAAATATTTGTTATTCCAATTAAAGTAATTACTCCAATAAATCCGTATAAGAATATTGAGATAACTAATACAACTGCATTTTCAGCCCTTATTGATTCTTCCATATTGAATGCATTTAAGTCAGAATTAGTAAAGCTATTTTCAGTTTTATATTGTTCAACTTCTTCGTCTAATTTATCAGTGTCGTTTGATTGTGCATATAAAGCTGCTGATTTAAATCCTGTTTTGTTTATAAATTCTTCACTTACAATAAAATATGCCTCAGTATTATATAGATTTTCAACTCCATTTGGTCTTTCTTCTGTCTTTGATACTATTTTTATGCTATATTCTTTGTCATCTATTTTTCCTGTAACAGTGTCTCCTTTTTTCCAAGTATACATACTGCCTTGAATTCTTTTTCCATTATCATCTACATTAATATTGTTATCAACTAAAATTGCTCCATCTTTGTATGTTTCGTAATTTCCACCTATATTTTTCACATAGTTTTCATATGAACTTTTATTTAATGAAATAATATTAATGTTATCTATTAAATTTCCATTTTTGTCTTCTGCATAATATCTATTTTTTATGTTTTTTCCATATTCAGTTAATTCTGATTTATGCTTATCATCCATGTTCATTTCAAATACATTACTTTTATTAATTGAATATTCTCCAATATCTGGTAAATTAGATATGTCTGTTAAGATTTCTGCTGTACGAGCATATACTACATAATTATAATTTCTTTCTGTATAATATGCACTTGACATTTTGAATCCATATTGTATAAAACTTGATATTGCAATAAATATTACTACACTTACTATTATTGAAATTACAGTTGTTCTATATTTTTTCTTACTTCTTTTTAAGTTTTTGTATGCAATTTCTCCACCTGTTTTAAATATTTTCGTTATGATTTTTGGACATTTTATTTTCTTAGCTTTTAATTTTACATCTTCTGAACTTCTTATTGCTTCAATTGGTGTTATTTTTGATGCCTTTTTAGCAGACCTTCTGCAAGATAGCCATATTGTTACAATTGATACAATTATACTTACAACTATTGCAGTCCATGATATTCCATATGTTAGTAAAGTCCCACTTGATACATAATCTTTTAATATGTAATTTACTACATTTACTAATATATAAATTGCAAATATTCCACTTAAAATTCCTAGAGGTATTCCTATAATTCCTAATATAAAACCTTCAAAATAAACACTTTTTTTGATTTGTTTTTTTGTTGCTCCAATGCTTGAAAGCATTCCATATTGTTTTAATCTTTCTGTTATTGATATTGCAAATCCATTTCTAATAACGAATACACTTGATACTAGAACAATTCCCATTATAAAAGCTCCTAATCCATAAATTGTTCTTAATGTGTCGTCATCTAGACTTGCTCCTTGAAATGATAATAATTCTTTATTTATTTTTATTTTATATTTATAACTTTTATATGTTTTATCTAACCCGTTAACTCTATTAAAATCATTTTCTTTTGTTCCAGATTTTGCGGTTACCATTTGGTTTATGCTTTCTGTATTTTTTACATAATCATTTGGTTTTGTATATAGAACTGCTATATTTGCTTTTTTATTTATTGTTTGCATTTTTGTGATAACTGTAAACCATTCTGCTTCATAAGGTTCAATTGCAACAGTTGGTCTTTCTATTATTCCAACTATTTTATATGTTTTTGAAATTGTGTTTACAATTTCATTTTCAGTTATCTGTGCTGTTTCATCTGTTTGTTCTGTTTCTCTGATTTGTGATTCATCATAATAATTAGCGTTTTGGTTCTCTGAAGTTCCTTTTAATTCTCCAACATTTAATGTTATAGTATCTCCAACTTTGTAATTTGTCTTAAATTTTTCATTTATTCTAGCTGAAATTGCAAGTTCACCATCATTTTCTGGTAATCTACCTTCTTGTACATTTATAGCCATATTATTTAAAAACTTGTCATTCATTGAAATAATATTAACAAGTGGCTTTTCTTCTTCTCCTGTTGATGTTTTTCCATTTGTTAAATAACTATATCCTAATTCTTCTGATAAATAGTAGTCTTCAATACTTCTATTTTCTTCAATATATTTAAGCTCATCTTTTTGAACATTATAAAAAATCGCATGATAATTTCCTTGACTGTTTTTTGCAGTTTCTACAAATGTCTTTTGAAAACTTGTTATAAGTCCTGCAACTCCACAGATTAAAGCTGTTGATAAAATAATACCAATTATAATTACAATTGACCTTTTTTTATTTAGCCTTAAATCCTTTACACTTAATTCATTTAAAACCTTCATTATTTTCCAGTCCTTTCATCTTTAATTATTTTTCCATCATCAATTGTTATAATTCTATCTGCTTCTAATGCAATTTTTT
>OIYY01001397.1_pt1 | contig 12740 bp, 9 predicted proteins | sample 1588341 | NCBI WGS metagenome assembly OIYY01 (sample SAMN03283287) | human gut metagenome | biome: human-associated habitat; material: feces | host: Homo sapiens | place: Peru | collected 2012
TTGGCAGAAATAGTTCAAAAACAAACAACTGAATTGGAAAGAATTTCCGGCATGTCTGCAGAAGATGCAAAAACAATGCTTTTAGACCAATTGAAACATGATTTGGCGCAAGAACAAATGCAATTGGTTCGTGAAAATGAAGCGAAAATTAAAGAAACATCTTTGGAAAAAGCAAAAGAAATCCTTTCAACAACAATGCAAAGATGTATGATTGAACAAGTTGTTGAAACAACAGTTTCTGTTGTTGCTCTTCCAAATGACGAAATGAAAGGACGTATTATTGGTAGGGAAGGTCGTAATATTAGAGCTTTAGAAACTTTGACAGGTGTTGATTTAATCATTGACGATACTCCTGAAGCTGTTGTATTATCAAGTTTTGACCCGGTTAGACGTGAGATTGCTAAACTTGCATTGGAAAAACTAATTGTTGATGGCCGTATTCACCCTGTTCGTATTGAAGAGATGGTTGAAAAGGCGCAAGACGAAATTGATAAAAAAATATGGGAAGAAGGCGAAAATGCTACACTTGAAATGGGTGTTATGGGCTTGAATAAAGAGCTTATCAAAACTCTTGGACGTCTTTATTATAGAACAAGTTATGGTCAAAATGTTTTGAAACATTCTCTTGAAGTTGGGCATATCGCTGGTATGCTGGCAGCTGAAATTGGAGCTAATGAAAAGATTGCAAAACGTGCAGGACTTTTACATGATATTGGTAAAGCAGTTGATCATGAAATTGAAGGAAGTCATGTAAGTATTGGTGTTGATCTTGCTAGGAAGTATGGTGAAGGAGAGGTAGTCATTAATGCTATTGCTTCTCATCATGGAGATACTGATTCAACTAGTGTTATAGCTAATTTAGTAGCAATAGCTGATGCTTTATCAGCATCTCGTCCAGGAGCTAGAAATGACTCGTTAGAAAACTATATAAGAAGATTAACAGAACTAGAAGCAGTAGCTTCAGATATAGAAGGCGTTTCTAAATCTTATGCTATGCAAGCAGGACGTGAATTAAGGGTAATTGTAGAGCCTGAAAAAGTTGATGACTTACAAGCTCACCGTATTGCTAGAGAAATAAAAGAAAAGATTGAAACAACTTTAAAATATCCAGGTACTATTAAAATAGCAGTTGTTCGTGAGACAAGAGCTTTAGAAGAAGCAAAATAAAAGCCAAGGAATTAAATTTTTTCCTTGACTTCTTTTTTTACATCTAAAATTATAGGTAGTAGAAGTGGTCTTCTTCCAGTAAGTTCATATACATAGCTAGATAAATCTTGACTAATAGTCGTTTTCAAATCACTAAAACTTACATGAGAATCATTTAACTTCTTGGTAATTAAATTACCAGCCATATTTTCAATTTTTCTTAAAAGTTCTTCATTTTCATTAACAAGAACAAATCCTCTTGTGGTAATATTAGGTTTAATTAATAGTTTTTTAGCTTGAAAATCAATATTAATAATTACTACTAAAATACCATCATTAGCCATTATTTTACGATCATGAATAACAGCACTTCCAACTTCACCAACTCTTGATCCATCTACATAAATAGGAGTATTAGGATAACTTTCTCCTTTACTAATCTTATGATTATTTAAGATAAGACTATCTCCATTTTTTAAGATAAAAGTATTTTCTTTTGGAATACCACAATCAATTCCTAATTCTGCATGTCTTTTAAGCATGCGATAGTCACCGTGGAATGGCATTAAATACTTAGGATTTAATAATCTAATCATTAATTTTAATTCTTCTTGATTAGCATGTCCTGATGTATGAAGACTATTAATAGTCATATTTGTAAAGACTTTAACACCTTTTAGATATAATTTGTTAATTGTTTTAGAAATACTTAAAGCATTTCCAGGGATTGCACTACTTGAAAATATTACAATGTCATCTGGTCTTAACTTAATTTGTTTATGTGTTCCATCTGCTATCCTTGATAAGGCAGCAAGTGGTTCTCCTTGAGATCCGGTACAAAGAATGGTTACTTCTCCTGGTTTTAAATTATTAGCTTCATCTGCACGAATTAGTAATTCTTTGTGATCAATATATCCACCTTTTATAGAAATATCAATATTGTTTTCCATAGATCTTCCAAATACACAAATTTTTCTATTATGTTTATAACAAGACTCAAATATATGCTTTAACCTATATATATTAGAAGCGAAAGTAGCTATAATAATTCTATTATACTTATACTTATCAAATATATCAGTTAAAGTGTCATCAACTCTTGATTCACTAATACTCATTCCTTCGTTTAAGGCATTAGTAGAATCACTTATTAATAAATCAACCCCTTGATGACCAATAGTAGCCATCTTATAAAGATCAGCCATAGGACCGATAGGCGTTAGATCAAACTTAAAGTCTCCTGTTGTTACGATAGTTCCATTAGGAGTTTTAACCACTATCCCATGTGAATCGGGGATGGAGTGGGTTGTTCTAATAAAATCTATTTCAAAGTATTTAAATTTAACAGTTGTTTGATCATTATATACATAAAGATTATCATAACGGATGTTACGATCTTTTAATTTCATATCAATTAATTCTTTTGCTTGATTTGGTGCATAAATAGCAGGTATATTTACCATTTGTAATAAGAATGGTATAGCTCCAATATGATCTTCATGACCATGAGTTATAAATAAAGCTTTAATTTTATCTTCGTTTTGTTTCAAAAAAGAATAGTCTGGCAATACATAATCTATTCCTAATAAATCTCCTGCAAAAGAAACACCAGCATCTAAAATAATAATTTCATCTTTATGCATGACGCAGTACATATTACGTCCAACTTCACCTAAGCCACCTAGAACAATAACCTTTGTTTCATCTGACTTATTCATTTTTTCTCCTTTCTTTGAAGTTAATAATAAGAAAGAACTAACCGACATAAATTATACTATATAAATAAATATTTGTCTAGCTTGACTTTTCAGAAAAAAAGTGGTATAATCTAGCCACAAATATGGGGGAGTATAGCAAATGACTTAGGCTAAAACTCTTGCTATTTTAGGTGATTGGTGGTATAATATAGGCACCAATTGAGATTAGGGGGTAAAATTATGAAAGATAATCTAAAAAAAGTTGGGATGTTGTCATTAATAATAATGATGATTGGTTCGTTTTTTTCAGGACTTGTATTAAATGTAGAAGCAACTTCTGTTCCACAGTCTTTTACAGCAACTTCTGAAAAATATCTTAGTGGTTATATTGCTGGCTATCATTTTGGAAAGAAGAAAAATAGTGCCGGAGGATATGTTTATTGTAACGATATTCACAAAGGAACTCCACATGGTGAAAAAATGACACTAATTGGTGAAGCTCCAGCAGGTATTGCTTACATTTTATCTAATGGTTATCCAAATAAGAGTATCACAGGAAATAGTGATTATGATTACTATATTACTCAAGCAGCTGTTTGGTGGTATTTAGATGATACAACTGGTTCTAATAACTTATCAAAAAGCTTTAAAACAACAGGTAGAGACCCACATGGGTTAAGAAAATATGTCACGGCATTAGTTACAGCAGCCAAAAAAGTAAAAAGTTACTCTACAGCTAGTCTTACAGTTAATAATGCTAGTAGTGCTATGACTTTATCTAGTGACAAAAACTATTATGTTTCAAATAGTATTGGTGTAACTGCTAAATCTGTAAGTGGTCAATATAGTGTTTCTTTATCAGGAGCACCTAGTGGAACAAGAATTGTTAATGCTTCAACTTTGAGTGATGCTAGTTCTTTTGCTACTAATGAAAAATTTAAAGTAATGGTACCAGTATCTAGTGCTCAAAATTTAAAAACAACTATTACAGTAAATGTTAAAGCTACGGGAAATGTTAATAAAGCTTATGAATATAAGTCATCTGATAGTTCAGTACAAAATGTTTATGGAAATGCTTTATATCCAACAACTAGTAACTTATCAGCTAAAACTACACTTAATTTAGCAACAAGTAAAGTATCAATTACAAAGATTGATTCAAAAACTAAGCAAGGTTTAGCTGGAGCTAAATTTGTTTTATATGATAACTCTGGTAAACAAATTACAACTTGGACATCAACAACAGGAGCTCATGTAATTAAAAACTTACCAAATGGTACTTATACATTAAAAGAAACAAAAGCACCAGCTGGATATAAAATAGGTAAAGAATCAACAACCTTTACAATAAGTGATACTAATCGTGATATAACAGTTAAAGTAGAAAATACAGCTTTAACTAAATTAGTAAACATTGTTAAGATTGATAAATCAACAGGTCAACCTCTTGCAGGGGCTCATTTAATAGTAAAAAATGAAAAAGGTGAAACAATAGCTGATTTTGTTAGTACAGAAGAACCTTATGTAATTAAGGATTTAGCTGATGGCAAATATAGTGTATATGAAGTAGAAGCACCTAATGGCTATAAAAAATCAGAAGCAACTTATTATTTCACAATAAGTGATGGTAATACTGTTGCTAGCGTTACAGTTGAGAATGAAAAGGATGTGCCAGGGGAAGTAGTTGAGGTTCCTAATACAGGAAGCAATGATACAGTAATTCCTCTTGCTCTTGGTTCAACAGCTCTATTATCCGGTGTTGGTTTTGTATACTATAATGAAAAGAAGAAAAAACAACAATAATGCATTATCTTCTAATATAGTTGCTTTAATTAGTGCAATAATAATAGTTCTTGGTTTATTTCTAATATTTTATAATTTTATTAATAAAAAACGTTTAGTTGCTTATGATTATATCAATGAGCAACTAAACACTAATGTTGAAGTTAAAAATATTACATCAACGGATGAACCAGAAGAAAAGGAAGAAGAAGAAGAAGATAATACTGATAATGATTTAGAACATTATATAGGTTATTTGGAAATACCAAAAATAGGATTTAATAGGGGTTTTTATAATATTGCTTCTCCTAATAATACAGTGGAAAGTAATATTCAAGTTATTAATGGGAGTAAAATGCCAAATAAGAAAAATGGTAACCTAATTATTGCTGGTCACTCTGGAACTGGTTGGAAAGCTTTCTTTAATGACTTATATCAATTAAATATTGGAGATCAAGCTATTGTAACTTATAAAAATCGTAAGTATACATATCAAATTGAAAATATTTCTAAACAAGCAAAAACAGGTACTCTTACTATTAAGAGAAACAAAAATAAGACAACATTGACACTAATAACATGTACAAATAACGATAGTACTACTCAAACCATTTATGTGGCTAGTCTAGTTAATGTATCATAAAAATAAAAGGGGGTGTTGGTGATGAGTCCAGTATCGTTAGACAAAAAATTAAAAATTATTTGGAGTGTGATATCCTCATCACCTCTATACCTAATATTCTTTGTAGCTATTGCTGTATTAGTTTTCTTATTTAGTACTACTAATAATGCTAATAAAAAACAAAGTAGAAAAACGTATTTATTAATTTATACAGCTTTCTTTATCTATCTTATTATTCAATATGGAGAAAGTTTCTCTACCTTAGTAGATTATGCTGTTAATCAAGTGTTTATTGGTTATTACTTTCCTAATATAGTAATATACATATGTATGCTTTTAATAGCAACTATTATTACTTTAGTAAGTATCTTTCATAAAAATATATCTAGAATAATTAAAGTGTTAAATTCAATTATTTATGGATTGTTAATTTATTTCTTAATATTAATGTTAAGTATTGTTAATACGTTAAAAGTAGACGTATTTGATTTAAAAGAATTATATAGTAGTGATAAAGTTCGTAGTTTACTAGAATTTAGTATGTTTCTATTTGTAACTTGGGTATTAGTCTTGGTAGTTTATCATTTCATTCGTAAATATCAAGAAAAGAAAAGAGAAGATACTAAAGAAGAATTTGTTAACTATAATGTTATTCATAATTTTGATGAAGGAAAAGTATTGTCACCTCGTAAAGAGTATACTTATTTTGAACAACCAGAAGTAAAAGAAGAAAAGAAGGAAGAACCATTTACTATTGAGGAATATAAATTAATGTTAAAGGTTCTTAAAGAAGAAAAATTAAAAGAACAACAACAGGCTAGTGCATTAACAGAGTTAAATCGTTTATATCAAAGTATTGGAGAATAGAAAAAATCTATTCTTTTTTTTGCCATTGCTAGCATTAACTGTTAATTTAAGATATAATTAATATGGGAATGAGGGAAGAGAAGATGGATTTAGAAAATTTAAATAAAGAGCAAAAGAAAGCAGTATTATATAATGAAGGACCTCTTCTTATTCTAGCAGGAGCAGGTAGTGGTAAGACTAAAGTCTTAACTACTAAGATAGCATACTTGATTAAAGAAAAAAATATATCACCTTATGAAATACTTGCTATAACATTTACTAATAAAGCAGCTAAAGAGATGAAGGAAAGAGTAGAAAATTTAATTGGTCAAGAAGCTCGTTTTATTCAAATATCTACCTTCCATTCTTTTGGTCTTAAGCTATTAAGAGAAAACTGTAAAACCTTAGGATATGATTCTAATTTCGTTATAATGGATAGTGATGATTCTTTAGTAATAGTAAAAAAAATAATGAAAGATTTAAATTATGACATAAAACAATTTAGTCCAAAAGCAGTTAAGAATAAAATAAGTAGTTGTAAAAATGAGTTGATGACACCTAATGATTATGAAAAGTATGTAGCAGGCGATTTTGATCAGATAATATTAGATGTTTATAGAAAATATGAAGAAAAATTAAAGAGTAGTAATGCTGTTGATTTTGATGACTTATTACTACTACCTATAAAACTATTTAGAAAACATAAAGATATTTTAGAAATGTATCAAAATAGATATAAGTATATTTTAATAGATGAGTATCAGGATACTAATGAAGCTCAATATATATTATCAAAAATGATAAGTGCTAAATATAAAAATATTTGTGTAGTAGGAGATGCAGATCAAGCAATATATGGCTTTAGAGGTGCTAATTATAAAAATATTTTAAACTTTGAAAAAGATTATCCCAATGCCTTAAGTATTAAACTAGAACAAAACTATAGATCAACTAAAAATATTTTGGATGCAGCTAACTGTGTTATTAGAAATAATCAGAGTAGAAAAGAAAAGAATCTTTGGTCAACTAAAGGTGATGGTGAGAAGGTTACTTATTATAGAGCTTATGATCAATTAGATGAAGCCCATCAAGTAGCTAGTTTTATAAAAAAAATACAAGATAGTGGTAAAAGTCTTAGTCAAGTAGCTATACTTTATAGAACTAATGCACAGTCACGTGTAATGGAAGAAGAATTACTAAAAGATAGTATTCCCTATCATATAGTAGGAGGTTTAAGTTTCTATTCAAGAAAAGAAATTAAAGACTTATTAGCATACTTAAAACTAATCTATAATGAAAAAGATGATGTTAGTTTTTTAAGAGTTATTAATACACCTAAAAGAGGAATAGGGCTAAAGACTATTCAAGCTTTACAGACTAGAGCTGACATAAATAACTCTAGCTTATTTGATGCAATTGATGGTGGTAAAGAACAACCATTTAAAGATTTAATCTTATCACTAAAGAAAGTATCAGAAACGGTAAGTCTTACAGAGTTAATTGATAAAGTATTGGATGCTAGTGGAATTAGAAAAGAACTAGAAGCGGAAAAAAGTATAGAAGCTGAAGTTAGACTTGAAAACTTAAAAGAATTTAAATCAATTACTAAGGCTTTTGAAGAAAGATTAGGTCTAGTATCATTAGAAGACTTTCTATATGAGATAAGCTTAGTAAATGATAAAGATGAATATAGTGAAGCTAAGGATAAAGTAAGTTTAATGACAGTTCATTCTGTCAAAGGACTTGAGTTTGATATAGTATTTGTTATCGGACTTGAAGAAGGAATCTTTCCCCATATGAATAGTTTATATAGTAGTTATGATGTTGAGGAAGAAAGAAGACTTTGTTATGTTGCTATAACAAGAGCAAGAGAAAAATTATATCTATTTAATGCAAGGCGAAGAGTACTATTTGGTAATGAACAAATTAATCCACCAAGTAGATTCTTAGGAGAAATAGATAAAGATTTATTAGAAACTAATACGGTGGCAAGGAAAGAATCAGAAAAGAAGTTAGATGTAAATAGTGTCTTAAGAGATGAAGAGGTTGATTATCAAATAGGTGACTATGTTGTGCATGATCATTTTGGTAGAGGTAAAGTAATTGATGTTACTAATTCATTAGTTACAGTTGCGTTCCCAATACCATTTGGGGTTAAAAAACTATTGAAAAATCATAAAAGTTTAGCAAAAATTTAGGAGGGTTTAAAAATGGAAAGTAGAATAAGACAAGGATATCAATTAGAGGTAAGTAAAAATTTAGTTCATCGCTTAGAAGGAAAATTAGTAAGTAATTGTGGAAATAGTGAAATTGAACTAAGTAAGAATGAACTATCAGCATTTAATAGATTTATTGTAGTTAAAGGAAATATATTAAATGATAAGAAATTAACAATAGATTATTCGTTAGATGAAGGATTGTTTACAGCAAAAATGAAAAAAACAGGGAAGAAAGGTAATGAGTATACTACTGCTTTAGTACAAGGAGATTCATTAGTTAATACACTTAATAATTTAAATGACTATTTAGCTTGGTATGGGAAAGATACAGAACAATCTATTGATAAAATTATGGCTAATTTAGATAAAGGATATAATTTAGTGCTATTAAATAATGCTTGTAGTTTTATAAAAACAGATAGTGACTACCAAAATCTATTAATAAGTAAAGTAAGAGAAAAAACAACTAGTATTTTTACTATGTTTCCTAGCATTATGAAAAAATCATCAGATAATGATACCATGATAATGGCTATTATGAAAGAAAATGATAAATATATTATTAAAGAAAAAGACTTTTTAACTGGCAAAGAGGAAAGAAGTAGAGGATATACTGATTTATTAGAAGGCTTAGTTATAACTGATAAAAATTTAGAAAGAGAAAAGAAGGGAAGAAAGATTTTATGCAAAAAACATTATTAGTAATGGCTGCAGGAATGGGTAGCCGATTCGGAGGACTTAAACAAATAGAACCAATGGGACCAAATGGAGAGTTTTTAATAGACTATTCAGTTTATGATGCAAAATTAGCAGGATTTACTAAAATTGTCTTTATTATTAAAGAAGAAAATTATGATATATTTAAAGAAACAATAGGAAAAAGAGTAGAACCTTATATTGAAACAGAATATGTTTTTCAAGATGATTCTAATCTAAAAGAAAAATATAAAGATTTACAAACAAGAGTAAAACCACTTGGAACTGGGCATGCTATATTATGTGCAAAAGATAAAGTAAAAACACCATTTGCTATTATTAATGCAGATGACTTTTATGGAAGAGATGCTTATGTAGTAGCTAGTAAATACTTAGATAAAATTGACGATAAGCATTATGCTGTAGTAGGTTATAAAGTTGGTAAAACACTTAGTCCTAATGGAGCAGCTAAAAGAGGAATCTGCAAAGAAGAAAATGGTAAATTAAAAGATTTAATTGAGAGTAGTGTAGAGAAAATTGATGATAAAATAATTGCAAAACCATTAGATGGTGAGACTGAGTTTATAGTAGAAGATGATTCACTAGTATCAATGAATATGTTATTATTTACTCCAAAGATTTTTGACTATTTAGAAGAAAAATTAATCAAGTTTTTAGAGACTAATAAGAACGATTTATCTAAATGTGAATTTTTAATACCGGATGTAGTAAAAGATGCTATAAAAGAAGATAGGGTAGAAGTTGATTTATTAAGTACGAATGCTATTTGGCATGGAGTAACTTATAAAGAAGATAAAGAAGAAGTAGTTAAGGCAATAGATGAATTAATAAAAGAAAAAGTTTATCCAAATAAACTATGGTAAGGGAGAAAAATATGATACAAGAATCAATAGAGAGAATGAATGAATTAATAGATATCTTAAATGATGCTAATTATAACTATTATGTAAAAGATAATCCAACTATTACAGATCAGGAGTTTGATAAGTATCTAAGAGAATTAGAGACTATTGAGAAAAATCATCCAGATTGGAAAAGAAATGATTCTCCCACTTTACATGTTGGTGGAGAAGTAATAGATTCATTTAAAAAGATAGAACATACTATTCCTATGCTTTCTTTAGGTGATGTATTTAGTGAAGAAGAAATACTTGCTTTTCTAGAGCGGATAGAAGCTAATGGATTTCATCCGGAGTATGTTTGCGAATTAAAGATAGATGGTTTATCAGTTTCTCTTCATTATGAAGATGGTATTCTTGTATCAGCTTCTACTAGAGGTAATGGAGTAGTAGGAGAAGATATTACTCATAATGTTAAAACTATTAAAAGTATTCCTCTTAAATTGAAAGATGCTGTAACTATTGAAGTACGTGGCGAAATATTTATGAGTAAGGATACTTTAAAAAGACTAAATGAGGAAAGAAAAGAAAAGAATCTTCCTTTATTACAGAATACTAGAAATGCAGCCGCTGGTTCTATTAGACAATTAGATTCTAAAGTAGCTGCTAAACGTAATCTAGATGCTTTTTTGTATCATTTACCAAATCCTTTAGACTATGGAATTAAGACACATCATGAAGCTTTAGAATATTTTAATAAGCTAGGATTTAAAACTAATCCTAATAATAGAGTAGTTAAAAATATAGATGAAGTAATGGCATATATTCATGAAAAAGCAGCTATTAGAGATAGTCTTCCTTATGATATTGATGGTATTGTTATAAAAGTTGATTCTATTGAGATTCAACAAAAACTAGGTTATACTGCTAAGACACCTCGTTGGGCTATTGCATATAAGTTTCCTGCCACTGAGGTATTAACTAAATTAAAAGATATTATCTTTACAGTAGGAAGAACTGGTCAAATAACTCCTAATGCTATTTTGGAACCAGTTATTGTAATGGGTAGTACTATTAGAAGAGCTACTCTTCATAATGATATGTATGTTAAAGAAAAAGGCTTAAAAATAGGAGATATAGTATCTATTAGAAAAGCAGGAGATGTAATTCCAGAAGTAGTAGAAGCTAAAAAAGAAAGAAGAAATGGTAATGAAAAAGACTTTGTAATGATTAGTGAATGTCCTATTTGTGGTACTAAGTTAGTAAAAAAAGGGGAACAAGTAGATTACTACTGTCCTAATAAACTATGTCCAGCAAGACATGTTGAGAGTTTTATTCACTTTGTTTCAAAAGGAGCAATGAATATTCAAGGACTAGGTGACCAGATAATGGAAGATCTTTATAATTTTAATTTTATAAGAGATATTAGTGATATATATTTATTAAAGAATCATAAAGAGGACTTAGTAAACTTAGAAGGATACGGAGAAAAATCTATTAGTAAACTACTTGAGTCAATAGAAGAAAGTAAGAAAAACTCCCTAGAAAGATTACTATTTGGGTTAGGTATTCCTCATGTAGGAAAAGAAAAAGCTAAGATATTAGCAGAGAAGTTTGAAACTATAGATAAATTAGCTAAAACTACTTTAGATGAATTAATAGATATTGATGATATTGGTTCCATTATTGCTAGTTGTGTGGTAGAATATTTTAGCGACTCTACTAATTTAGAATTAATTAATAAATTAAAAGAGTTAGGACTTAATATGAAATATCTTGGTAAGAAGAAAGTGTTAGATGAAAACTTTGTTGGTAAAAGATTTGTTTTAACAGGAACATTAAAGGAATTAACTAGAGATGTAGCAAAAGATTATATTGTTACTAGAGGTGGAAAATGTATAGAAAGTGTTTCATCTAAAACTGATGTAGTAATAGTAGGAGAAAATCCAGGTAGTAAATATGATAAAGCTAAATTACTTGGTATTCCTATTTGGAGTGAGCAAGATTTCTTAGATAAGTTAAGAAAGGAAAATGAGTAGTATGGGATTAAAACTTGAAAATGATAATCACAGTGGTTTTGATGATAGTAATTATGTAACTATTGATGAAGAAAAAAAGTTAAAAAAAAGATTTACTATTATCATGATAGTCGCTTTAGTATTAGGTACTCTTATATTTATAGATATTTTAGTAGCAAATTATACTAGTGTAGGACCATTTCTTGCAGTTAAAGTAAAAACTCATAATGATGGTGGAACTAAAGAATACTATGGATTAGGGTATAAAGTTATTAAATATCGTGTTAAAGATGGAAGAAATACTACAGTGGTAGGTAGCTGGACACTTAAGTATGATCCAACCTCAAAAGCTAGTACAGTAGAAGAGTTAGGTATTTCTTTTAGAAATAATACAAAAGAAGCATTGAAAAACTCTTATAAACAGTTCTTTATAGTGACTGGTAAGATAGATTCTATTGATAAGGCTAATAAGAAGGTAGTTCTTATATATGAAGATAAAGATGGTGGTAATTATACTACAAAGGCAGAGTTTTACTTGAAAAACATATCTAAGTTAAAAAACTATAGTAAAGGTGATACTATAACTATAAGTGGAACTTTTACTAAGTATACTCCTAAGAAAAATAATATAGTAAGAACTCTTTCTTTCGATAATGGTACAATTATTTAATTTTGATTAAAATTAGTTGAATAACCACTCAAAGTTTGGTAAACTAAGTCTATAAGATAAAGAAAGTAGGTGCCTAACCATGTTGTCAAGTAATATGCCAAGTTTACAAATAGTTAACAGGGGGGCAATTTAGACAGTATAACTACTTTCTTTTATCATGGATTAATAACAGGATAGGATAGTC
>OIYY01001400.1_pt1 | contig 12729 bp, 12 predicted proteins | sample 1588341 | NCBI WGS metagenome assembly OIYY01 (sample SAMN03283287) | human gut metagenome | biome: human-associated habitat; material: feces | host: Homo sapiens | place: Peru | collected 2012
CAGACCCAAAGGAAAGAGAAAGGCACAATTCTATATTAATGGCAGAATATAATAGATTAACAAGTGAGCATAACTTTTTTGAAGCTGGGAAAGAAGAACGGGATAAGAAAAACAGCAAAAGAAATGTTAAATGAGAATATTCCAATAGAAACAATAATGAAGATTACAAAATTAACAAAAGAAGAACTATTAGAAATAAAAAACAATAATAAATAAAATAATATATATATAAAGCGGAATAAATGCGGCTACTTTTTTAGCAGCCGCATTTATTCCGCTTTTTTGTATTTTAGAAAAAGAAAACACACTTTACATAAAACATAATTTGACAATTTCTAGAAATTATAGTATAATACAAAAGATGTTGCCAAAGGGCACAAGAATGAGATTTTATAAAACCAAAATTTTAAGAAAAATAAAAAGAGAACGGATTAAAAATTAAAACAAAAGATAAGATATAAAGAAAAATTCAAATATCATTATGTTATTAGTAAAATTAACAAATTTGTAAAAAATTTTTTTATAAATATGCAAATTTAATTATATAAATTTAATGCATTAAAAAATGAAAAATTAAAAGTGTTTTATGTGTGAATATTATTAATTTAAATTTTGTAATTATGCTAAAAACTAAAAAAACACGGTTTTATTAAAATTGAATATAGAATATTTTAAAGAAAAAGAAGCTTTAAAACTAAAATGAAAAGAAAGAGAGGAAAATTATGGCAGAAGAAAAATTGAATAAAAAAGAAGAGAGAAAGCCAAGAGCACCCAGAAGAACAACAAATAAAAAGGTGCAAGATAAAAAACAAGAGATAAAAGAGAAAAGAGAAGAGACAGGAGTTCGAAGAGAAGAAAAAAGTACGAGAATTTTAAATAGTACAAAAAATTCAAATAGTATAAGAAATACAAGGACAACAAGAAGAACAAGAACTACAAGAAAACCAAGAGAAAGTAAAGTACAAGAGAATACAGAATTAAAAGAATCAAGAGAGCTAGTTGTAAGGGGAGAAAGTGCAATTGTAGAAAGAAAATCTGCAAGAAGAAATAATATTTTTAAAAAATCAAAACTAAAAATTATTCCATTAGGTGGATTACATGAAGTTGGAAAAAATATCACTGTATTTGAATATGATGATGAAATAATAGTAGTTGACTGTGGGTTGTCATTTCCAGATGACGATATGCTTGGAGTAGATTTAGTTATACCGGATATCACATATTTACAAAGAAACGAAGAAAAAATTAAAGGATTAATAATAACACATGGACACGAAGATCATATAGGAAGTGTGCCATATTTATTAAAGCAAATAAATATTCCAGTATATGCACCAAAACTAGCAATGGGATTAATAAGAAATAAATTAGAGGAACATAGAATTTTAAGAAGTTCAACATTAGTTGAAGTAACACAAGGACAAAAAATCAAATTTGGTAAATATTTTGAGGTTGAATTTATCAGAAGTACACATAGTATACCAGATTCAGTAATGCTAGCAATAAAAACACCAGTTGGAACAATTTTACACACAGGTGACTTTAAAGTTGATTACACACCAATAGATGGAAAAATAATGGATCTTGGAAGAATTGCAGAACTTGGAAATGAAGGTATTTTAGCATTAATGTCAGATAGTACAAATGCTGAAAGAAAAGGATTTACAATGTCTGAAAGTTCAATAGGACCAGTATTTGACGAATTATTTGATGGATGTACAAAGAGAATTGTTGTTGCAACATTTGCTTCAAATGTACACAGAGTTCAACAAATAGTAAGTTCAGCAGTAAAATATCACAGAAAAATTGCAATATGTGGTAGAAGTATGATAAATATGATTTCAACTGCAAAAGAGTTAGGATATATTGATTGTCCAGATGATATATTTATTGACATAGACACAATGTCAACATATAATGACGAACAATTAGTAATTATAACAACGGGTAGCCAAGGTGAAACAATGTCTGCATTAACAAGAATGGCAGCAGGTGACCATAGAAAAGTTAAAATTACACCAAATGATTTAGTTATAATTTCTGCAAACCCAATACCAGGAAATGAAAAATCAGTTTCAAAGGTAATTGATGATTTAATGCAAATAGGTGCAGAGGTTGTATATAGTGCATTAGCAGATGTTCACGTTTCAGGACATGCCTGCCAAGAAGAACAAAAATTGATATTTGCACTTTCAAAACCAAAATTCTTTATACCAGTTCATGGTGAATATAGACAATTAAAAGCACATGCAGAAACTGCTCAATTAATGGGGATTCCAGCTAAAAACATTGTTATGATGGAAAATGGTAGAATTGTTGAAATTGATGAAAATGAAATGAAATTAGGTGGAATGGTTCCAAATGGTAGAGTTTTAGTTGATGGACTTGGTGTTGGAGATGTTGGAAATATTGTTTTAAGAGACAGACAACATTTATCACAAGATGGTTTAATTGTTATTGTTTTAACAATGGATTCTTCAACAGGTGAAGTTGTTGCAGGACCTGATGTTATTTCAAGAGGTTTTGTATATGTTAGAGAATCAGAGAACTTAATGGATGATGTAAAAAATGTTGTTAGACATGAAATTGGAAAATGTGAGGAAAAAGGAATAAGAGACTGGTCAACTATTAAGTCAACAGTTAGAGAAAATCTAAGAGATTATATTTTCTCTAAAACAAAGAGAAATCCTATGATAATACCAATTATTATGGAAGTATAAAATGCTTTGCAAAGGGGAAAATTTATGGAAAATTCTAAATTACAAATAGTAAGAAATAATATGAATTTGTCACCAAATGAAATAAAAAAGAAATTAAGAAAAACTTATCCAAATATCAGTAATGATGAGGTAATTAAATTAATAATAGAAGTTAGTAAAAAAGAAGAAAAACCTAATGGAAGAATGCTGATTGCAAAACGAGACAATAGAGGAAGAAAGCCAAAACAAAAAGAAGAGTTAGAAAGATAAAAATATCATTTTAAGAGGAGAATAGAAAATGGATTACAAAGATTTAGCAAATTTAATATTTCCAGATGCAAAGGAAATATCATATTATGAAGAAAAATATCCAGAAAGAGATTTACCAGAAGGAGCAATAGTAACAAGATTTGCTCCTAGTCCAACTGGATTTGTACATATTGGAGGTTTATACCAATCATTAATAGCAAGGAAATTGGCTTCACAAACAAATGGAGTATTTTTCTTAAGAGTTGAGGATACAGACCAAAAAAGGGAAGTTGAAAATGCAGTATCTGGAATAGTAAGTTCTTTAAAAGATTTTGCAATTGAGCCAGACGAAGGAATGATTTCTGAAGATGAGGGAAAAGGAAATTATGGACCATATAAACAAAGTCAAAGAAAAGAAATTTACCAAGCATATGCAAAATATCTAATTGAACAAGGTAAAGCATATCCATGTTTCTGTACACCTGAAGATGTAGAAGAAATAAGAGCAAAACAAGAGGCTGCAAAAATCAGACCTGGATATTATGGTGTATGGGCAAAATGTAGAACTGTAACTGTTGAAGATGCTATAAAAAGAATCCAAAATGGTGAAAAATATATAATTAGATTTAAATCACCAGGTAGGGAAGATAGAAAAATACAACATCACGATGTAATTAAAGGAAAGGTTGATTTTCCAGAAAATGACCAAGATATAGTTATAATAAAAGCAGATGGTTTGCCAACATATCATTTTGCACATGCAGTTGATGACCACTTAATGCATACAACACATGTAATAAGAGGAGATGAATGGTTATCTTCAGTTCCATTACATTTGCAATTATTCCATGAATTAGGATTTAAAGCGCCTAAATATGCACATATTGCACCAATTATGAAAAATGATAATGGAAACAAGAGAAAATTAAGTAAAAGAAAAGATGCAGAAGCTGCTGTAAGTTACTATGCAGAAGAAGGGATTCCAGCAGAAGCTGTTAAAGAATATTTAATGAATATTGCAAATTCTACATTCGAAAATTGGAGAAGAGCAAACCCAGATAAATCAATGGATGAATTCCAATTACAATTAAATAAAATGAGTGTTAGTGGGGCATTATTTGATATGGTTAAATTATTAGATGTATCAAAAACAGTAATATCAAAAATGTCTGCAGAAGAAGTATATGAAAATGCTTTAAATTGGGCATCAAAATATGATCATGAATTAGCAGAAATCTTAAAAGATAAAGAATATGCTTTAAAAGTTTTTGGAATAGAAAGAGGAAACAAAAAACCAAGAAAAGATATATCAAAATGGTCAGATGTTAAAGAAAATGTTGAATATATGTATAATGAATTATTTGAAAAAAACCAAGAAGAATACCCATTCCAAGTAATTAATGATAAAGAGTCAATTGAAAAAATATTAAAATTGTATGTTGAAAAATATTATGATGAAAATGATGACAAACAAACTTGGTTTGATAAAATAAAAGAGCTATCAGGAGAAATGGGTTATGCTAAAGAAGTTAAAGAATTTAAAGCAAATCCAGGAATGTATACAGCACATGTTGGTGATGTTAGTACAGTTCTAAGAGTTGCTTTAACAAAGAGAACTAATACACCTGATTTATATGAAATCATGAAAGTTCTTGGAAAAGAAGAGATAGAAAGACGTTTGAGACAATAGGGACAGTGCAAATTTGTCTCATGATTTTATGTAGAAATTTGTTGAAAAAATTGTCTTGAGGTGATTTGAAATGGATTATAATATTGGAGATATTGTTAGAACTAAAAAGCAACATCCTTGTGGAAGTAAATTGTGGGAAATAACCAGAGTTGGCGTTGATTTTAAATTGAAATGTCAGGGCTGTGGACACATCGTGATGGTTCCAAGGGAAAAAGCTTTGAAAATGATAACAAAGAAAATAGAAGACAAATGAACCAGTGGGGACGTTGTTAATTTGGTTGAAAAATTTTTCAACCAAATTAACAACGTCCCCTTTGGTTCACAAAAAAATGTCGAAAATTGACATCTTTTTCTTATGTCCAACATAATATATAGTATAACACATCAAATAAAAGTGTTATGCAGGAGGTGACTTTTATGGAGCCACAAGAAGTATTTTGCTATGACAAAAAAGAAGATAAATGCAATAACAATAAATGCTTTGGAATTATAACAGTAATATTAGCAATTGCTTTTTCATTTGTTGTTGGACTATTGGTTGGTGCAGCTGCAATATCATCTGAAATATTAGCATCTTTTGGAGCAATAATAGTTTTAGCAGTTGTTTTGGGATTACTTTTAATTTTATCTATTATATTACTAATTTGTAATAGAAAGAAAGATAAAAAAAGAAAATGTTGTTGCTAAAAAAACGGGATTAGGGGACGGGTCTTCAATCCCGAATTTTTTTATTAAATATTTCTAAATGTATCAATATACAAAAAAATTCGGGATTGAAGACCCGTCCCCTAATCCCGTTTTTTTAAATATATTTTTCAATTTCATTCCATACATCATCCATATAAATTCTTCTTTCAGAAGAAAATGGAAAAGTAGGAATATCACCAATTGGATTTAAAGTTTTTTGTAATTTGCTAGCTACATCTGGAACTTTAGTAACAGCAATTTTATCAGCTTTATTTGCCAAAATCATACAAGGTAAACCGGAACGAATAACGTAATCGTACATAAGTTTATCATTTTCAGTAGGTGAGTGGCGGATATCTACTAAAAAGATAATCAAAGAAATTTGTTCTCTATTAAATAGATATTGCTCAATAAATTTACCAACTTGTTCTTGTTCTTTTTTAGACATTTTACTGTATCCATATCCAGGTAAATCAACAAAATAAAATTTTTCGTCAATATTATAAAAATTAATTTGTCTTGTTTTTCCAGGTTCACTGCTTGTTCTAGCAAGCTTTTTTCTGTTTATCATGGTGTTTATAAAACTTGATTTTCCAACATTAGATTTACCAACTAAAACAATTTCTGGTAAATTATTTTTTGGATATTGAGCAGGTCTTACTGCTGATACTTCAAATTTTGGATTATTTACTATCATATTTACTGACATTCCTTTCTTTCAAGGCACAAAATTTGATTAAAAATATTTATCTCACAAATATTTTTCAAACTTTTACTCCTTCAAATATAAAAATATTGTTTTCGACGTTTTTTGACATTAAAGTGAGACATTTTTGCACTGTCCCACTTGTTTCATTTTAATTTTTTGGAAGAATTTTTTCAGTTCCACCCATGTAAGGTCTTAAAACTTCTGGAACAGTAACACTTCCATCTTCATTGTAGTTATTTTCTAATACTGCAATTAGTCCTCTTGGCGTAGCAACAACTGTATTATTTAATGTATGTAAGAAATAGTTTCCTTTTTCACTCTTAACACGAATTCCTAAACGTCTTGCTTGAGCATCTCCTAAGTTAGAGCAACTACAAACTTCAAAGTATTTCTTTTGTCTAGGACTCCATGCTTCAATATCGCAAGATTTAACTTTTAAGTCTGCTAAATCTCCAGAACAACAGTCAAGTTGTCTTACTGGAACATTGAAACTTCTAAATAAATCAACACTTAATTTCCACATTTTATTGTACCAGTTCATAGAATCTTCTGGTTCACATAAAACTATCATTTCTTGTTTTTCAAATTGATGAACACGGTATAAACCTCTTTCTTCTAGACCATGTGAACCGATTTCTTTTCTGAAACATGGAGAGTATGATGTCATGCTAATTGGAAGTTCATCTTTTTTAATTAGTTGGTCCTTAAATCTACCAATCATTGAGTGTTCAGAAGTACCGATTAGGTATAAATCTTCACCTTCAATTTTGTACATCATATCATACATTTCTTCAAAACTCATAACACCAGTTACAACATCACTACGAATCATAAATGGTGGTATAGCATATGTGAAACCATTGCTAATCATGTAATCTCTGGCATATGCAAGCATTGCTTCGTGAAGTCTTGCAACATCACCAATTAGGTAATAGAACCCAACACCACTTGTACGGCCTGCAGATTCTTTGTCCATTCCATTAAATCTTGCAATAATGTCTGCATGATATGGAATTTCGTAATCTGGAACAACTGGTTCACCAAATCTTTGAACTTCTACATTTTCGCTGTCGTCTTTACCAATTGGAACAGATGGGTCCATAATATTTGGTATTTTCATCATTCTTGATTTTATTTCTTCAGCATATTTTGCTTCTAATTTTTCGTTCTCTTCAAGTTGCGCATTTATTTCTTGAACTTTTACTTTTATGCTTTCTGCTTCTTCTTTTTTGCCTTGTTTCATAAGTCCACCAATTTCTGCACTTAAAGATTTTCTTTCTGCTCTTAGATTGTCTCCATTTAATTTTGCTTCTCTGTTTTTTACATCTAAATTGATAACTTCATCAACTAATACTAGTTTTTCGTCTTGAAATTTGTTTTTGATGTTTTGTTTAACAACATCAGGATTTTCTCTTAAAAATTTGATATCTATCATTTTTGCCTCCTAAAATTTAATTTATATAATTTTTTTTCTTTTATGATTCTTTCTATGGCATTATATAATATTTTTGGTTAAATATCAAGGAAAATTGACATAAAAAAAGTGCATATGTGTTTTTTTGAAATTTTACATATGCACTTTCGAAAAATAAAACTTATCTGCCAAATTGATGTTGTATAAAATCAATTTCTGCAGGGGATAAACTTTTATCCTCAATCTTTATTTCTTGATTTTTTTCAATGTGAGCAACTACTTCATAAGTAGCAATGTCACTGCTTGAGTTTTTGTCTGTTTTTTTCCTCCGTATTTCCTTAATAGAGGGATTGGAATCATTTGATCCAACCGAAAAAATTTCAGTTAAATCTTTGCTGTCTTTTCTCATATTGTGATACTCCTTTCAAAAAATCATAAATAGTCACTTCCAAATTATACCATTTTTAAATGGATTTGTAAATATCTACAAAATAAAAAATTTCTTAAACTGTGAATTGTAACGTTAAATCTATGATGAAAAAAGAATAAAAAAATTGAAAAAGATAAAAATATAAAAAGAAAACAAAAAGGAGCTGATAATAAATGCTTTTAGAAATAATAAAATTTATCATATATTCAGGATTAATAGTACTGATTTCGAAATATGTACTAGTAACGACATTAAGAAAATTAGCGGAGGCTTTAAACTTAAAAGCAAAAACTGTTGGAGATATAGCGGGATATGCAACATCAGTACCAGAATTATTAACAATAATAACATCAAGCCTAAGAGGTTTAACAGGTGCAAGTGTTTATAACATTTTAAGTTCAAATGTAATTAACTTAATTCAATATTTAGGTGCAATTTTGTTAAACAAAAACACATCAAAATTGCGAAATAGAGCCATAATAACAGATTTAGTACTAGTATTTTTTACAATAGCAATACCAATTGTTTTTCTAAAACTTGATATAGAATTAAAATTAACAGTAGTGCCATTATTTATTATTTTGTATAGTTTATTTATAGTTTTAAATAACCATGTTCATAAATTATATTTAAAAAACGAAGATGAGGAACTTGAGGAAGAAATTGAAGCGGAAAGAAAAGAAGAAAAGAAGAAGCCTAAAAAAGTGTTGTTATATGTATCAATTTTAATTATAACAGGAATTTTATTATTTTTTATAGGAGAGTTATTAGGAGATACACTTGAAAATTTGTGTAATATATTTGGAGTTTCTGAGGTTATTGTTGGTATTTTATTAGGTTTTGTTACGAGTTTACCAGAATTAATTACTTTTTTTGAATCTCAAAGACATTATAAAAAAGTTGAAGATGATATGCTTGGAGTTGTTGAGGCTACTAATAATTTGCTTACATCTAATGTATTGAATTTATTTGCAATTCAGACTGTTGGAATTTTGATTTCAACAATAATAATTAAGTAGAAGTTGCAATTTTCTAAGGCTGTGAATTGTAACCAGTAGAAAATAAATGATATAAAAAATTATAAAAGGTGTTGACAAAATAAAAGATGTTATTATATAAATAAGTAAACAAATGAATTTTTAAGTTGCAAAGGAAGGAAAAAGAGATGGAAAAGGATGTTGAAAAATCATATTATGAAAGAGTAAAAAATTATGTTGCATTAAAACCTGAAAGTACAAAGGTACAGGTAAGTGCATATACGGGGATTCCAATTGATTTTATAGAAGATGGAATTTCTGCTGGAAAATTTGAAGAGTATGATGGCTATTTGAGAATTGCAAGAAGAAAGGGAATGAATCCACAAAGAAGAAATGAATTAGCACAGAAATTTGTGAGCCAGCTTCATTGTGATGTTAAACCTATAAGTGTTGGTAATAAATCTGATTCTAAATTAGTGGAAGATTTGAAAAAAAGATATGGTGATAATTATAATTCTAAGAATGATAGATATTTATAATTGAATAAAAATAGATTAAAAAATCTAAAATTTTACGGTGGATACTGTAGGTTTTAGATTTTTCTATTTAAATAAGCTAATGTTATTAATGCCCGTTTTTTTATTAAATGCTAACGTTATTAATGTCTGCTTTTGTTCTATATATTATTGTTCACAAAAAATTAGTACATAATTTTAAAAAAGTATTGCATACATAAACTTTTTATGTTAATATAATTGCATTATATTTCAAACGATATATTTTAATTCAAATTTAAGGCAAATCAGCCAAAAATTCAAAAACAAAAATCAAAAAAAGAAAGAAGTGATAAATTATAGCAAAATTATTAAATCCAAAAAATGATTATGTGTTCAAAAGAATATTTGGACATATAGGAAATGAAGATATAACAGCTTCTTTGATAAGTTCAATAGTGGAAAAGAAAATAACAAATGTAGAATTAGACAACAATACAATATTAGAAAAAGACTTATTAGATGACAAAGTTGGGATTTTAGACATAAGGGCTAAAATAGATAATAATATAAATTGCAATATAGAGATGCAAGTAGTAGATCATAGTAATATAGAAAAGAGAATAATGTTTTATTGGAGTAAAATGTATAGTACAAGTATTAAATCAGGAAATGATTATGAATTGTTAGAGAAAACAATAGTAATATTAATATCAGATTATGAGTTAGAATCATTAAAAGAAATACCAAAATATCAAACAAAATGGCAAATTAGAGAAGAAGAATACCACCAAATAATCTTGACAGATGTTATGGAATTATATATAATCGAGATGCCGAAGTTCATAAAATACAAAGAAAATAAAAGAAAAAAAATGAACTTGTGGTTAAAATTTATAGAAAATCCAGAGGTGGTAAAAATGGATGAAAATGCAGAATTAAAAAAAGCCAAAAAGGAATTAGAAAAAATAAGTAATGACGAACATGAAAGATATCTAGCAGAGTTAAGAGAAAAATACATATTAGATCAAAAATCAATAGAAAGTGCTGGATACAATAAAGGTAAAAAAGCTGGAATTGAAGAGCGGTATAGAAAAACGGTATAAAAGAACGGTATAATAAAAACTGCAAAAAAATTATTAGAAATGGGAATGGAAATTGAACAAATTTCAAAAGCAACAGGTTTAAATGAAGAAGAAATAAAAAAATTATAGAAGAAATGTAAAATCGTTTGAAATATAATAACAGAAAAAAGTTATAGAAATTTGAAATCTATAACTTTTTTTTGTTGTTAAAAAGAGTTCACAAAAAATTCACAAAAAAATTTAGCAAAAGGTATTGACAAGTGCTAAAAAAGGATATAATATATAACAAGATTAGCAAACAAACAAAAAGAGTGCTAAAAGAGGTGAGAAAATGCTAGATGATAGAAAAAAGAAAGTATTACAAGCCATAGTAGAAGAATATATAAACACAGCAGAGCCAGTAAGTTCAAATGCGCTAACAAATAATGAAGAATTACAATATAGTAGTGCAACAATAAGAAACGAAATGGCAGACCTTGAAAAAGCAGGATATCTAGAAAAAACACATACATCAAGTGGAAGAATACCATCAGAAAAAGGATACAGATACTATGTAGACGAACTTTTAAAAGATGACAACATAAGTATGGAAGAAATTAAATATATAAGTGACAAATTAGAAACAAAGGTAAATGAAATAGAAGATTTAACAAAAATTGCAACAACAACAATTTCGGAAATAACACATTATACAACATTAGCAATAGGGCCAAGCACACAAGACTTGCTAATTGAAGAAATCAAATTTGTTTTACTAGGACCAAGAATGTTAATGGCAATTATATTGACAAACACAGGAATGGTAAAGGAAACAATAATAAAATTTGATGAGGACATAACAGATAAACAAGTAGAAACAGTAAATTATATGTTTAATCAAAAGCTGAAAGGTCAACCACTTCAAATTATAGATGTTCCATTAGAAGAATATCTAATAAATGAAATGAAATATAGTGTAAAAGTTATAAAACCAATTATAGAACAAATCAAAAAAGTCATTTCAGAAGATAGGCAAGTATATCTTGAGGGGGCAAACAAAGCCTTTGATTTACCAGAATTTAATAGTTTAGCAGTTGCAAAGAATTTCGTAAATATAATTGACGAAAAGGATTTAATGACAGACATATTAAATTCGGGATTTGCAAAAGATATCAATGTTTATATTGGCGATGAAAATGAAAAAGAAGAGCTTAAAGATTTTAGTGTTATAACTTTTAAACATAAAGTTGGTGACAAAGATATGGGAACTATTGGAATTATAGGCCCTAAAAGAATGGATTATTCAAAAGTTATTTCGGTCATGAAGTATATTAATAAGAAGTTAAAAGATAAAGGAATATAGAGATTGAAAAATAATTATAATTTTTGCATTGGCAAATTTTAAAATTATTTGAAATGATTTTGAATTAAATGTGTAATAATAAAGAAAGAGGCGATAAGATGTCAGAAAAAAATGAAAATGTTGAACAAGAAGTAACAGAAGAAATTAAAAAAATTAATGAAGAAAAAAGTGAATTACAAAAAAAACAACAAGAATTAGATGATTTGACAGACAGATATAAAAGAATTTTAGCAGAATTTGAAAATCATAAAAAAAGAAGTCAAAAAGAAAGAGAAGGTATGTATAATTCAATTTTAGGTGATGTTGTGGAGGTTATGCTTCCAATATTAGATAACCTAGAAAATGCAGCAAAAGTTGAGACTCAAGATGAGAATTATAAAAAAGGTGTTGAACTTGTTTTAAAACAATTTCAAGATGTGCTTAAATCAAAAGGTGTAGAAGAAATCAAAGCTCTTGGAGAAACTTTTGATCCAGAACTTCATGAGGCTGTTAGCAGTGTTCAGGATGATTCTAAGGGAGAAAAAGAAATTGTTCAAGAGTATAGAAAGGGCTACAAAATAGGTCATAGGGTTATTAGACATTCTATGGTGGTAGTCGCAAATTAGTTATTAATTTTAAAAATATAAAAAAATTTTAGGGAGGAATTTAAAATGGGAAAAATTATAGGAATTGACTTAGGAACAACAAACTCATGTGTAGCAGTTATGGAAGGAGGAGAGCCAGTAGTAATACCAAACGCTGAAGGTAACAGAACAACACCATCAGTAGTGGCATTTTCAAAAAATGGTGAAAGATTAGTTGGACAAATAGCAAAACGTCAAGCAGTTACAAATCCAGAAAATACTGTTATATCAATAAAAAGAAAAATGGGTACAGCTGAAAAAGTTAAAATAGAAGGTGACAGCTTTACACCACAAGAAATATCTGCAATGATTTTACAAAAATTAAAAACA
>OIYY01001405.1_pt1 | contig 12707 bp, 11 predicted proteins | sample 1588341 | NCBI WGS metagenome assembly OIYY01 (sample SAMN03283287) | human gut metagenome | biome: human-associated habitat; material: feces | host: Homo sapiens | place: Peru | collected 2012
CAATAAGTCTTTCAAAATTGTTTTTTTCAAGAATTTTTGCGTATTCTCCGTAAATTTTGGCAATTATATTTAATCTTTCGGCTTCTTTTTGCCCTATATCGGACTTTGTACAAGCATTTTTCAAAATGTTAAAATCAGTGATTTTATGCGATTTTAACACTCCGATAAGGTTGTAAATTTCTCTTGCGAAGGCATTAACTTTGCCGAGGTTTTCAAGGTCTGTGCCTTTTGTGTTAATTTCTATCAATTTTTGCAAAAGATTTATTGCGGAATTGTCGTTGGAAAACGTTGAAATTTCTTCATTGTTTGGGTTTTTGCGAAAAATTTCGTTTGCAAGATTTTGCAAACTGTTAATTTTTATTCCAAAATCAGCAAGTTCTTTTTCCAAAACCTCTCCATGGTTTTTGCTGAGCATAATTACGCAGATTTTCTCGGGCAAAGTCCCCTTTGCTAAAAGATTTTTTATATCAACGATAAGTTGCTCTGTTTTTCCGCTGCCTGATAGGCAATTAACTACTTTCATTACAAGTTCCCCGATACTGAATATTTTTATTATAACTCTGTGGTACGTCAAATGCGGACGTGCTTTTTTGTCTTTTAAAAAAAAATATTCGTTTTCAAAATTTTAACATATTTTTAAATAATATTCTCTATGTGTTTAAAGATATGAAAAAATGTAAAAATTTAAAAAAACGAGTGTCTGTAATTGTTATCAGAGAAGAAAACCGTGTTATTATGTGTGTCAAATACACTTAACCGATAATGGAATGAGAATAAAAAAGAAGAAGGTTTGAAATATGTGTAGAATCGGTGCGATTAAATCGAAAAAATACATTCACCCGTCAATGGCATTGCAGTTGATGAGAACTCAGCAAAAGGGTCATGATAACTCGGGTTTTGCCTTTATAATGCAGGATTTGGGCGGAGTTTTTGAAACTTATAAAGATTTACCAATTTTATCAATGGCTTGTACTAATGAAGGCATGCACATTGCGGAAGATATACTTCACAGCATCGGGTTTGTCCGTGTAATGCAGTGGGCACCTGATGTTAACGTTGAAATGGCTCCTCATTTGAACATTGAGCCGATGCCCAACTACTTGTTTGAAGTTTTTAACTATCCGAAGTCTTATAAATATGCTCCGAAAGAGGAAAAACAAGAACTTTTGATTGATACGAGATTAAAACTCAGAAAAGCGCTTGAAGAAACTGAAGACGGTTATGTTTATTCTTTTTGGCCTGATACTTTGATGTTAAAGGAAATTGGCGACCCGAAAGATATCGGAACTTATTTCAACCTTAATCAGCCCGATGACACTTTCAAGGCAAAAATTATCACTGCTCAATGCAGACAAAATACAAATTATGATATCGTAAGATATGCCGCTCACCCTTTCTTTTTGCAAGGTTACAGTGCCTTGGTAAACGGTGAAAATACTTTTTACGAAAAGAACAAACTTTTCCAACAAAGTTTGTACAAAGGCTATATCGGATTTGAAAGTGATTCACAATGCTTCTTATATACACTTCATTATGTAAATAAAATTTTGAAGTGGCCGTTGAAGTATTTCAAACACGTAATCACGCCTTTGCCGTTTGACGAAATTAATGAAAGAAAAGACAAAGAAATTTTGTTGAGAATAAAATCCTCGTTATCGAACTTGGAGATAAACGGTCCTAATACTGTTATTGCAGTTACTCCGGACGGAACGATGATAACGGCTTGTGATTCCAAAAAGTTAAGACCGATTGTTATCGGAAGAACCGATGATACGGTTGTAATGACTTCTGAAGTAACGGGTATCAATGATATTTTGCCTGAAAGAAATTCAGAAGAAGATATTTATCCGAACGAAAGAGAAACAGTAGTAGTAGATAACGATTTGCAGGTGATGAGATGGCAACAGTAGATTATGCAAGCCAAATTTCAAAAGATGATTTAATGTGGCAAATTGAGTACAACTCGGAACGTTGTACGTTATGCGGAAGATGTGTTGCTTCTTGTACTTTTGGTGCAATTAAGGCTGATGTCGAAAAAAGAAGAAAAGTTTACAGTGATGGCGAAGTGCCCACTCCTGTTGAAGAATGCAAGGCAAAACCTGTTATAAAACAAGTCGTAACGACCAAGAAAAATTGTGTCGGCTGCGGTGTTTGCGCAAGAGTTTGCCCTAATGAGGCAATTAAGCCCGTATTTAACGAACATAACAGAATGGACGTTAAGTACAGAGCCGAAAATGCAGAATCAATTAAAAGAGGCGGAAGAACCAATCTTCACACCGAAGGAAGAACTCTTGACAAAATAAAAGTCGGACGTATTTCTCAAATGACCGACCCGTCATTAGATGCGCAAAGACACACTTTTGATATTCTTGCACCGTTCGGAAGGGTTTTACCGCCTGAAAAATTACCGTTTGTGGTTGACGCTGACGGCAATTTGAAGGTTGATAAAAAAATCCCTGCCGCAAGTTGGATATACCCGATTATAATCGGTGATATGTCAATCGGTGCTTTATCTCCGAGAATGTGGGAAGCCTTAACGATTGCAACGGCATATTTGAACGAGGTTGCAGGCTTGCCCGTCAGAATGTGTACGGGAGAAGGCGGAGCGCCGATTAAACTTTTGAAATCAAAATATTTGAAGTATATGATTTTAAAAACGATAATTTAGATAAATTAGATGGAAGGTCAAAATAAAAAATATGAACCAGCGGGGACGTTCTTTAATTGGTCGAAAATGAAAAAACCAACGGGGACGTTCTTTATTGGTTGAAAAGAACAAATCTAAAAAAATAAAAGAAATTATTCTTTGGTTGGGGAAAAAATGAAAGGAAAAAAATGAGTAAAGTAGTAAGATTTGTAACATTGGGATGTAAAGTAAATCAATATGAAACAAATGCAATGGCACAAAAATTTCTAGAAAAAGGATATCAAATAATTGAAGAAATAACACCAGAAAATGAAGACATCAAGCCTGATATATGTATTATAAATACATGTACAGTAACAAATATGTCAGATAGAAAATCAAGACAAATGCTAAGAAGAATGAAAGAAAAAAATCCAGAAACAATAGTAGTTGCTGTTGGATGTTATGCACAAGTTGCAAAAGAAGAATTAGCAAAAATTCCAGAAATTGATTTAGTTTTAGGAAACAATGAAAAAGTTGAAGTTGTAAAACATGTTGAAGAATATATAAATAACAACATTAATAATGTAGAATTAGATGATGTAATGTACTCAAAAGAATTTTCTGATTTTGGTGATGTTACATATACAGAAAAAACAAGAGCTGTTATCAAAATCCAAGATGGGTGTGACAGATTTTGTTCATATTGCATAATACCTTATGCACGTGGAAGAGTAAGAAGCAGAAAGCCTGAAAGTATAATTTCAGAAATTACACAAATTGCATCAAAAGGAATAAAAGAAGTTGTAATAACAGGAATTCATATAGCATCATATGGAAAAGACTTCGCAATGAGTAAAGATAGCAAATTAGCCAATTATAGATTAATTGATTTGTTAGAAGAAATAAACGAAATACAAGGAATTCAAAGAATAAGATTAGGGTCAATAGAGCCTTTACTTATAACAGAGGAATTTGTAGAAAGACTTAAAAAGTTAGAAAAAATATGCCATCATTTTCATTTATCATTACAAAGTGGATGTGACGAAACACTAAAAAGAATGAATAGAAGATATACAACAGAACAATTTAAAGAAATTGTACGATTATTAAGAAATGCATATAAAGATGTAAATTTAACAACAGATATAATTGTTGGGTTCCCAGGTGAAACAGATGAAGAATTCAATAAAACATATCAATTTCTAAAAGAAATAAAATTTTATAAAATGCATGTATTCAAATATTCTACACGAAAAGGAACAAAAGCAGCAGTAATGCCAAATCAAATTAGTGGGGATATTAAGGAAAAAAGAAGCAGAGAATTAATAGAATTATCAAATGAAAATGAATTGGAATATAACCAAAAATATACTGGCAATGAAGTGGAAGTTTTGTTTGAAGAAGAAAAAGAAAAAATATATAAAGGACATACACAAAATTATATTTTAGTATATTGCCAAACAGACAAAAAAATCGACAATAAAATAGAAAAAGTAATTTGTAAAAAAGCTGAGCAAGATCATATTTTTGGAGAAGTGCTATAATTTTGTTGTTAGATTTTACAGGTTTTTTATATTGGTATATTGTATAAAATATTATTTTATAATATATGTAACATAAATGTAATATTAATGTAATCAAAACTTAATATAAAAATATTGATATTTATGGTATTTTATAGTATAAATTAAGTAGCTAAAATATTTTGGTACAAAGGAGGAAAAGCAAATGGCAGAAATAAATCAAGAAGGTACATCAGGAGTATTTGGAGGAATTTCATTTGAAGGGACAGAAATAAACAATGATACAGTAGTTGAAAATGCAGGAACAATTAGAAACGAAGCATTACCTGCTAAAGTTGGATTCTGGCAAAAATTCAAAGCATTCTGGTTACAAGATATTGATTGGAATAAAGAAATAAAAGTTGAATTAACACCAAAGCAACAAAAAGTTGAAGATGAAATAAATGATTTCTTACATCAAGAAATTACTTGGGAAAAAGTTCATGACTTTTTATTCCAAGAAGTTACTTTTGGAAAGAAAAAATAAAGCTAATGTAAATTTTTAGTGAAAATTTATAAAAAGTATAGCACATTAAATTCATATGTGTTATACTTTTTTTGCTGATTGATAAAACATTTTATTTTTCAATCGAATGTGTACGTTTAGAAGGGAAAGAGAGTGGAATGGCAAAAAATAAAACAGTATTTGTATGCAATGAATGCGGATATGAATCAGGAAAATGGCTAGGAAAATGCCCAGCATGTGGAAACTGGAATACTTTTTTTGAACAAAAAATAGTAGAAAGCAAAAACAGTTCATTAAAAGCAGAAAAAGGAACAAACAATATACCACAAAAATTAAACTCATATGAAGCAAAAGAAACAATAAGAACATCAACTGGATTTGACGAATTAGACAGAGTTTTAGGTGGAGGACTTGTAAAAGGTTCATTAATTTTACTAGGTGGAGAACCTGGTATTGGTAAATCCACATTGATTTTACAATTATGTGATAAAGTAAAAGGAGAAGGACAAGTTTTATATGTTTCAGGAGAGGAATCAGCAGAACAAATAAAACTTAGAGCAGATAGATTACGGAATAAATAATGAAAACATACTATTCTTAGGTGAGACAGATATAGATGTTGTAAACCAAAATATAATAAATTTAAACCCAAAATTAGTAATAATAGATTCGATACAAACAATGTATTCAGAAGAGATTTCAGCAGCGGCAGGAAGTGTAAGCCAAGTAAGAGAAATCACATCACAAATAATGAGAGTGTGTAAATCAAGAAATATAACAACAATAATCATAGGTCATGTTACTAAAGACGGAAACATAGCAGGGCCAAGAGTTTTGGAACACATGGTAGATACTGTTTTATACTTGGAAGGTGAAAGATATTTTTCATACAGAATATTAAGAGGTGTAAAAAATAGATTTGGCTCTACAAATGAAATTGGTATGTTTGAAATGAGGGGAGAAGGAATGTGTGAAATAACAAATCCTTCTGATGTACTGATTTCAGAAAGAGAAGATAATCCACCAGGTTCATGTATTGTATCATGCATGGAAGGAACGAGGTCAATGCTAGTAGAATTGCAAGCATTAACATCTCAAAGTGTATTTGGATATCCAAAGAGAACTGCAAATGGCATAGATTACAATAGATTAGCACTATTAATAGCTGTTTTGGAAAAAAGAGCAGGTATGAACTTAGGAAATCAAGATGTTTATTTAAATGTTGTTGGAGGTTTGAAAATAAGTGAACCTTCAATAGATTTGGGGATATTGATGGTAACTGCATCTAGTTATAAAAATAAGCCAATTGAAAAAGGTGTTGCAATAATGGGCGAAGTTGGGCTTACAGGCGAAGTTAGAAGAATTAATATGATAGAAAAAAGACTAAAAGAAGCAGAAAAATTAGGATTTAGAAAATGCATAATTCCAGAAAGTAACAAAAAAGGCTTGAAAGAAAAATTTAAATTAGATATAATAGGTGTGAAAGATATAAATGAAGCAATGAAAAGTTGCTTTTAGTGAGGGAGGTAAATAACTTGACAGCGGATTTACTTAAATTAATAGCACCAGGAACACCAATAAGAGATGGACTGGAAAACATATTAAGAGCAAAGACAGGAGCATTATTGCTTATAACAGACAACAATGATGTAATAAAAGAAATTGTTGATGGCGGATTTTATATAAACGAAGAATATACATCATCAAAATTATATGAACTAGCCAAAATGGATGGAGCAATTGTCTTAAGTGGAGATTTAAAAAGAATACTTTTTGCAAATGCACAACTTATACCCTCAAGAGAAATAGAAACAAGAGAAACAGGAACAAGACATAGAACAGCAGAAAGAACAGCAAAACAAACAGGGGAACTAGTAATAAGTATATCTCAAAGAAGAAATATTATTACAATATTCAAAGGAGATTTTAGATATATACTAGAAGATACAAACGCAGTATTAAATAAAGCAAATCAAGGAATTCAAACACTTGAAAGATATAGAAAAGTATTTGATAATAGACTTTCAATCTTAAATGAATATGAATTCAATGACATAGTAACACTAAAAAATGTAATTGATGTAATACAAAGAGCTGAAAGAGTAAGAAAAATAGCAGACGAAATAAAAAATCAAATTTACGAATTAGGTGTTGATGGAAGACTTGTAAGTATGCAATTACAGGAACTTATGGGTGGACTAGAAAAAGAAGAAGAACTAATCATAAAAGATTATATAGTCCAAACAAAATCTTCTAGAAAAAAGAAAACACCAGAAAAAGTAATAGAAGAATTGTCAAAAATGCAATATGAAGAAATGACTAGAGAAAATACAGTTGCAAAATTATTAGGATATGAAACATTTGACAATTACGACGAAGTTGGTGTATATACAAGAGGATACAGAATACTTAATAAGATACCACGAATGCCATCAAATATAGTTGAAAACTTAGTATCATCATTTAAATCATTTCAGCATGTACTTGCAGCTGATATAGAAAGTTTGGACGAGGTAGATGGAATTGGTGAAGTTAGAGCAAGAACAATTAGGCAGTCTTTAAGAAGAATGCAAGAACAATTCATGTTCGAATAAAATAAAAAAGCGAAGGGAGAAATAGTTAAAAAATGAAAAACGTAGGAAAAATTATTTGGATAGTAGCAATGATAGCTATAATAGTATTAATAGGAGTTGTTGGATTTGGATATTATAAAAAAGTAACATTCAAAAGTCAAAATCCAGTAGCAACAATGGAAGTAGAAAATTTTGGAACAATTAAAATGGAATTATATCCAGACCAAGCACCAGAAGCGGTAGCAAACTTTATAACATTAGCAAACAGAGGATTTTATGATGGAACAACATTCCACAGAATAGTAAAAGATTTTATGATTCAAACTGGTTCAAAAGATGGAGATGGAACAACAGGTGCTAAATTGAGTGATTTAAAAGATGGTGGAGAAGATAAAGATTATTCAATAAAAGGTGAATTCCTATCAAATGGAGTTACAAATACAATAAAATTTGAAGAAGGAACAGTTGCAATGGCTAGAGCTGATTATACACAATATTCTTCAAGTTTAAAAGAAGAATCTTATAACTCAGGATGTTCACAATTCTTCATAATGACTAAAGAAAATACAAACCTAAATGGATATTATGCTGCATTTGGTAAAGTTATAGAAGGCCTAGATGTTGTACATCAAATTGAAAATGTTGAAGTTAAAGCTGCTGAAGGACAAGAAAATAAAGAAAATGCAGAAGTTAGTACACCAGTAAATCCACCAAAAGTTACATCTATAAAAGTTGAAACATACGGAGTTGATTATGGTATGCCAGATACTTTAACACCATTTGATTATACATCATGGTTATATAAACAATATGGAGTTGGGCAACAATAAGTTACATTTAATGGACTGATGTAAATTGTAACCAAATTGTAACAAAAAAATAAAATAAAAAGAAAAACACTTGCCAAATAAAAAGGCAAGTGTTAAAATAATAATAGATTAAAAAAAAACCGCATTTGCCGGAAAAATTTTTTTAATCTTTTTTTATTTTTATATTCTAGGAAAGATAAATATGGCAAAAATCAGATTTTGTAGCAGTTTGCACTGCGTACAAAATCTTAATTCTGGTTTTTTTAGGAGGAGGAAAAAATGAATACAAAGTACATATTTGTAACAGGCGGAGTTGTATCAGGATTAGGAAAAGGGATAACAGCAGCATCACTAGGGAGATTATTAAAAAATAGAGGATATAAGGTAACAATACAAAAATTCGACCCATATATCAATGTAGACCCAGGAACAATGAACCCATATGAACATGGAGAAGTTTTTGTAACAGATGATGGAGCAGAAACAGATTTAGACTTAGGACATTATGAAAGATTTATAAACGAGAACTTAACAAAAAATTCAAGTATCACAATGGGAAAAATATATTCAGAAGTAATAGAAAAAGAAAGAAGAGGTGATTATTTAGGAAAAACAGTACAAGTAATTCCTCACATAACAAATCAAATAAAAGAAAAAATATATGGATTTGAAAATACAGACACAGATATAGTAATTTCTGAAGTAGGTGGAACAGTAGGAGACATTGAAGGGCTTTCAATAATTGAGGCAATTAGACAAGTAGGACTAGAAAAAAATCCAGAAGATGTATGTTTTATCCATGTAACTTTATTGCCATATATATTTGGGTCAAATGAAATAAAATCAAAACCAACACAACACTCAGTAAAAGAATTACAAAGTTATGGAATTATACCAGATATTTTAGTATGTAGAACAGAACAAGATATACCAGACAATATAAGAGAAAAATTGGCTTTATTTTGCAATGTTAGAAAGACAAGTGTAATTCAAAACAAAACAGCAGATTGTTTATATGCAGTACCACTAATGTTAGAAGAAGAGGGACTAGCAAGAGAAGTTTGTAACCATTTGAAATTGGATAGATATATACCAGACAACAGAAAATGGGAAGAAATGATAGAAAAAATAAGAAAAATAGACAAAAATAATAAAGTTAAAATAGCAATAGTTGGAAAATATATTAAATTAGAAGATTCATATATATCAGTAATTGAAAGCATTAAGCATGCAGGATTTGCAAATGACGTGGAAACAGAAATTAAATTAATAGATGCAGAAAAAATAACAAAAGATACTGCAGATGAAATGCTTAAAGAATTTCAAGGAATTGTTGTTCCAGGTGGATTTGGAAATAGAGGAATAGAAGGAAAAATTGAAACAATTAAATATGCAAGAGAAAACAAAATACCATTTTTGGGAATTTGCCTAGGAATGCAAATGGCGGTTGTTGAATATGCAAGAGATGTGCTAGGATTAAAAGATGCAAATTCACAAGAATTTGACGAAAAATCAAAAAATCAAGTAATTCATATAATGGAAAATCAAAAATCAGTAAATAAAAAAGGTGGAACTATGAGACTTGGAAGTTATCCATGTGTTATTAAAGAAGGAACATTGGCAGAAAAAGTTTATGGTACAACTGAAATTGCAGAAAGACATAGACATCGTTTTGAGTATAATAATGATTACAAAGAAAGACTTGAAAATGCAGGCTTGATTTGTTCAGGAACGTCTCCAGATGGCGAATTAGTTGAAATTGTTGAACTTTCTCAAAAGGAACATCCATTTTTTATTGCAGGTCAATTCCATCCAGAGTTGAAGTCTAGACCTAATAGACCTGCTCCATTGTTTGTTGAATTGGTAAAGGTAGCAAAATCCATGTAATATTAGATATATGAATGATTTACATAATTTGCAAAAATTTTAGAAATATGCTATAATTAAAACATAATAAAATTTATATATTTATGGAGGTAATACAAATGAAAAAAAATCCTAACGATAATTATTTTATGACTGAAGATGAAATAAGAATAGAGGATGGAGACACAGGAGAACAAATGATTTTTTTCATAGATAAGGAAAATGGGCTAGTAATTCGGTCATTCCTTGAGGACGAAATCAATGATGTTATAAATAAGTATGATAATGTAACATCAAGCGAAAAAAGAAAAAAGAAAAAAATCCTAAATGAGGAACTTCCAAAAGAAGGATCACAGTACAATTATTTCATCATCGAGAAGATTAATGGTGAAAATTTAAAAAGGAAAAGGTTAAACACACTCTATAGTCTTCCAAGAACTGCAATTGGACTAGGAAGGCGGTATTGGACTGGTAATGGACAAATAAAACCGCAGGAGGAAATTGAATTGTATATTTATGAAAAAGATAAGCAATTTACATTTTCTGCAAAACAAGCATTGACAAAACTAACTCAAAAATTAGGGTTAAAAGGCGAGGCATATATAAGAGTATAAAGACCTCCATCAAAGAGCTTAGAGAATTCTAGGCTCTTTTTCTTTGACCTAAAGACAAACTATTTAAAGATATAAAATAAAAAGTGAATTATAAAAAAGTTCTATAAAAATTAAAATAAACATATAATATATAGTCAAATGTGAATTCTATGTGAATTTTAGCAAACTCTATTGACAATTGCTAAAATGGTAGTATAATGTTTGTAAGGAAGGTGATGATATGTCTCTAGTTAAAGTTAAAGAGTATTTAAGGAGATATAATGCTGATAGTCGGGTAATTGTTCTTGATGAGAGTAGTGCTTCGGTTAAAGAGGCTGCTCATGCACTTAATACTAGTGAGGGAGCGATTGCAAAGTCTATAGCAGTTATGATAAATGATAAGCCAGTGGTTATTGTTTTAGCTGGTGATAGGAAGTTAGATAATCATAAGTTTAAGGAAGAGTTTCATGTTAAAGCGAGAATGATTTCTTATGAAGAGACAGAAGCACTTATTGGTCATGCTCCTGGTGGGGTTTGTCCGTTTGGACTTAATGATGAAGTGTCTGTTTATTTGGATGAGTCATTAAGGGAACATGAGTATGTGTATCCGGCATGTGGTAGTTCTAATTCAGCGATTAAATTAAGTATAGATGAAATAGAGAAGTTTTCTAATCCAGTTAAATGGGTTGATGTAGGAAAGGTGATTGAATAATATGAAGAAGAAAGAGTTTAAGAGTTCATCAAAGAGAGTATTAGATTTGATGATTAATTCTATTTATACGAATAAAGAAATATTTTTAAGGGAATTATTAAGTAATGCGAGTGATGCGATTGATAAACTTGTTTTTACGTCTTTAACTGATAGTAGTGTTTCAGTTAATCGTGATGATTTAAAGATTGTTATTGAAAGAGATAAGGATGCTAGGATACTTAAGATTAGTGATAATGGTATAGGTATGGATGAAGCTGAACTTGAACATAATTTAGGTACAATAGCAGAATCTGGTTCTTTGAAGTTTAAAGAGGAAAATAAAGATCAAAAAGATACTTCAATAATTGGTCAGTTTGGTGTTGGTTTTTATTCAGCGTTTATGGTTGCTAAGAAGATAGAGGTTATTAGTAAGAAGTATAATGCTGATAAGGCTTATAAGTGGACTAGTGAAGGGGCTGATGGGTATACTACCCAGCCTTGTGATAAAGAAGATGTTGGTACTACTATTATTCTTTATTTGAAAGATGATACTGAGGATGATAATTATTCTAATTATTTAGAGGAGTATACTATTAGAAGTATTGTTAGTAAGTACAGTGATTATTTAAAGTATCCAATTATGATGGAAGTGGAGAATTCTAGGTTAAAGGAAGGCTCTAAGGATGAGTATGAGACTTATAAAGAGATGGTTACGTTAAATACAATGGTTCCTTTATGGAAGAAGGATAAGAAGGATATTAGTGAGGAAGAGTATAATAATTTTTATTCTTCTAGGTTTAGTGATATGGATAAGCCTTTAAGGGTTATTCATACTAGTGCTGAAGGGATATCTAGTTATAAGGCTTTGTTGTTTATTCCTAGTCATGCTCCTTATGATTATTATTATAAAGAGTATAAGAGAGGATTAGAACTTTATACTAATGGAGTTCTTATTATGGATAAGTGTGAAGAATTGGTTCCTGAGTATTATAGTTTTGTTAAGGGTGTTGTTGATACTGATGATTTGTCTTTAAATATTTCTAGGGAAACACTTCAGAGTGATAAGCATGTACTTGCGATTGCTAAGGGGTTAGAGACTAAGATTCATAATGAATTAAAGGATATGCTTACTAATGATTTTGAGAGCTATAAGAAATTCTTTGAGGCTTTTGGTTCTCAGATTAAGTATGGTATTTATAATATGTATGGAATGAATAAGGATAAGCTTAAGGATTTACTTGTATTTTATTCTAAAGATAAGGGTGATTTAATAACACTTGATGAGTATGTTAAGAATATGAAAGAGGGTCAGGAAAATATTTATTATGCTTCTGGTGAATCAGTAGATAAAATTGATATGTTACCACAGGTAGATGGAATAAAAGATAAAGAGTATGAAATCTTGTATTTAACTGAAAATGTTGATGAATTTGTAATACAAGTATTACAAGAATATAAAGAAAAGAAAAATAAGCTTGATAGCTTTAAAAGTAAGATAGTTACTTGTGAAAAATGTGG
>OIYY01001408.1_pt1 | contig 12685 bp, 14 predicted proteins | sample 1588341 | NCBI WGS metagenome assembly OIYY01 (sample SAMN03283287) | human gut metagenome | biome: human-associated habitat; material: feces | host: Homo sapiens | place: Peru | collected 2012
TATCCTACATGGGGAGGCCTTTTGTCTATTGTCTACTTTTTACGGACCAGTTCAAGCAGCAAGGGCGGAGAGGGTCTTTTTGGCGGGTGCGGCTTATTCGATGCCGGTCACTTTGTAGTCCTGGTCTTCAACGGCCTTCTTCAGGGTCTCGTTGGCGACATCGGCGCTCAGGGTGACGACGGCGGTGCCGGTCTCGTGGCTGACCACGGCCTCGTGGACTTCGGGCAGAGCTTCCAGTGCCTTCTTCACGCGGGCCTCGCAGTGGCAGCACATCATGCCTTCAACGTGCAGGGTCTTTTTCATAAAACGTTCCTCCTTGACTGTGGATTCCGAAACGGGTTCGGTCGTATCTTCAGCCTGCGGCTGCGCGGCAGCGGGCAGGGCGGAAGCCTTGATCTTGTGGTCGTGTTTGGTGCTGTGCAGGTCGAACAGATTCAGGCGCAGCGCGTTGCTGACGACACAGAAGCTGGACAGGCTCATCGCGGCGGCACCGAACATGGGGTTCAGCGTCAGGCCGAAGGGGATGAACACACCGGCGGCCAGCGGGATGCCGATGATGTTGTAGATGAAGGCCCAGAACAGATTCTCGTGGATGTTGCGCAGGGTGGCGCGGCTCAGGCGGATGGCGGCGGGCACATCGGAGAGCCGGGAGTTCATCAGCACCACGTCCGCCGCATCAATGGCGACGTCCGTTCCGGCACCGATGGCGATGCCGGTGTCGGCGCGGGTCAGGGCCGGGGCATCGTTGATGCCGTCGCCGACCATGGCGACCTTGCCGGAGGCTTGTAGCTTGCGGATGACGGCCTCCTTGCCGTCGGGCAGGACGCCAGCGATGACCTCATCCACGCCTGCCTGACGGCCGATGGCGTCGGCGGTGCGCTGGTTGTCGCCGGTGAGCATCACGACCCGGATGCCCATGTTCTGCAATTCACGGATGGCGCGGGGGCTGTCCTCCTTGATGGTGTCGGCCACGGCCACTACGCCCAGCAGACGGCCTGCGCCGCCGAAGTAGAGCGGCGTTTTGCCCTCGCTTGCCAGCGCGGCGGCTTTTGCCTTCAGGCTTTCCGGCACAGCGGCCTTTGTCGCAAGGAAGGACGCATGGCCTGCGTAAACTTCTTTGCCGTCCAGCGTTGCAGTCAGGCCGTTGCCGGGCAGGGCTGCAAAGTCGGAGACTTCCGGGGCCTCGATGGCATGGGCCTCGGTATAAGCGAGGATGGCCTTGGCCAGCGGATGCTCGCTCCTGCGCTCCAGCGCGGCGGCAAGGGTCAGCAGCTCGTTCTCGGAAACGCCCTCGGCAGGCAGGATGTCGGTGACCTTGGGCTCGCCGCTGGTGATGGTGCCGGTCTTATCCAGCGCCACGATCTGGGTGCGGCCTGCGGCTTCCAGCGAAGCGGCTGTCTTGAACAGGATGCCGTTCTTGGCCCCCAGACCGTTGCCGACCATGATGGCCACCGGTGTGGCCAGACCCAGCGCACAGGGGCAGCTGATGACCAGCACCGAGATGCCGCGGGCCAGTGCATAGCCGAACTCCCGGCCCAGCAGCAGCCAGACGATGGTGGTGACCACAGCGATGGAGATGACCGCCGGGACGAAGAAGCCCGACACAGTGTCGGCGATCTTGGCGATGGGGGCCTTGGTGGCGGCGGCGTCGCTGACCATCCGGATGATCTGCGCCAGAGTGGTGTCCTCGCCCACGCGGGTGGCCTCGCACCGCAGGAAGCCCGACTGGTTGGTGGTGGCGGCTGAGACCTTGTCGCCCTCGGCCTTGTCCACCGGGATGCTCTCGCCGGTCAGTGCGCTCTCGTTCACGGCGCTGCTGCCTTCCAGCACGATGCCGTCCACCGGGATGCTTTCACCGGGGCGGACGACAAAAACATCGCCCTTGCGCACTTCGGCGATGGGGACGCTGACTTCGGTGCCGCCCCGCAGGAGGGTGGCCGTTTTGGGGGCCAGCTTCATCAGGCTCTTGAGTGCGTCGGTGGTCTTGCCCTTGGAGCGGGCTTCCAGCATCTTGCCCACCGTGATGAGGGTCAGGATCATGGCGGCCGACTCAAAGTAGAACTCCATCATATAGTGCATGACGAGAGCGTCGTTGCCATCCACCTGCGCGCGGGTCATGGCGAAGAGGGCGTAGGTGCTCCAGAGGAAGCTGGCCGAGGAGCCCAGCGCCACCAGCGTATCCATGTTGGGGGCGCGGTGGAGGAGGCCCTTGAAGCCGTTGATGAAGAACTTCTGATTGATGACCATCACGATGCCCGCCAGCAGCAGCTGAACGAGGCCCATCGCGATGTGGTTGCCGTCGAACCAGTGGGGGAGCGGCCAGCCCCACATCATGTGCCCCATGGAAAAGTACATCAGCACCGCCAGAAAGAGAAGGGAGGCGATGAGCCGCTTTTTCAGTTTGGGGGTCTCGTGGTCGGCCAGGGCGTCGAGGTCGGTGCTGGGGTCCGGGGCGGCGGTGGGCCCGCCCGCCTTGGGGCTGGCACCATAGCCTGCATCCTGCACCGCCTTGACGATGGCGGCGGCACTCGCGGTGCCCTCCACGCCCATGGAGTTGGTGAGCAGGCTCACCGAGCAGCTCGTGACGCCGGGCACGGCGTTTACGGCCTTTTCCACCCGTGCAGAGCAGGCCGCGCAGCTCATGCCGGTAACGTTGTATTGTTCCATAGTCTTCACTCCTTGCGATGGGTCAACTGATCCGAAAAGGGGTCATTTCATGAGTTTGGGCAGCAATTTCAGCAGCTCGTCCAGCTTTTCGTCGCTGCCCGCGCGCAGGTCGTCCGCGACGCAGGTGCGCACATGCTGGCTGAGCAGCTCTCTGGAAAAGGCGTTCAGCGCAGAGTTTGCCGCCGCCACCTGCACGAGGATGTCGGCACAATAGACGTCTTTTTCGACCATGCCGCGGATGCCCCGGATCTGGCCCTCGATGCGGTTCAGCCGGTGGATGAGGCTCTTGTACTCCTCCTCGCTCCGCTTTTTGTGGCGGCAGCAGCAGGCGTTCATGGTCTCTGCTTCGGCCTGCGCTGTTTTGGCGGCTGCATCTTCGCAGCAGGGGGCAGGGGACGCTTCGTGCAGGGCACAGCGGGGGCAGGGTTCCATCTCGCTGCTCATGGGAACAACTCCTTTCAAATTACCCCTTGGGGGTATATTTCCTACAAGGGCATTGTAGCACAGCTTGTCCTACAAAACAAGTAGGGAATGAAACTTCAATTGTGAATTTTTCATTAACACAAAAAGGCGAAAAAGAAGGAGCTGCAGCAAACTCCCTCAGTCACAGCTTCGCTGTGCCAGCTCCCTCATGGAGGGAGCCTTGGCGCAAGGGTCAGCTGTAAACGGCCCCCTCTCAGAGGGGGCTGTCACCGTAGGTGACTGGGGGAGTGTCAACAACTCCTGAAAGGCAAGCGCTTATTCGCAGAACTTCCGCATAAAGGCGATGTCGCTGGCGGCGCGGGCGGGGACGGCTTCCTCGCGCAGGACCGGGAAGGCGGCCTGCGGCATCTGCTTCAGCATGGCGAAGCCGCCTGCATAGTCCACGCAGGAATCCTCCAGGCTGGTGGAGTACAGGGTGCCATCCGGCCGGAAGTTCTGGCCCTTGAAGTGGACGGCGGCGATCTTATCACCGTACCAGCTGCCCACCTTGTCCCAGATGCGGCGCTGCGCGTCCAGCGAAGCGTCCTCCGGGCCGACGTAGTTGGCGAAATCGCAGAGGACGCGCAGGTTGGGGCTGGCGATGGTGTCCAGCACCATCTTGACGGCCTCCGGGGTGTTCATAGCGTGGTAGTAGACGCACTCCACGGCGAACAGCACCCCCTGCTCCTCACAGACGGGCAGGATCTCGCCCAGGCTGCGGAGAAGGGCTTCCTGCGCTTCTTTGCGGGTGACGCCGGGCTGCTTGGCCATGTTGGTGGTCTCGCTGCCCATGCAGCCGGCGCTCAGCGCCTTGGCGACTGGGATCTGGCTCAGCACCTTGGCGACCTCGGCGCGGCGCTTGTCCTCGTCGGCATAGCCCAGCTCGACATAGGTGCCGTTCACCGCGATGGAAACACCGGCAGCGGTGGCTGCGGCGCGGGTGGCCTCGACCAGTTCCGGGGTGACATCGGCATAGCTCTTCACACCCTCAATGGCCTTGGTGTAGGCCAGCTGGGTGCAGGCAAAGCCCGCCTTGCCGATGGAAGCGAACAGCTCATCCGGGGTGTGACGGCCAAAATCGTGCCCGCGGGCACCGATCACAAATTCAGGCATGACTTCCTCCTTCTCCAAAGATGCGTTCTGCGAACAGGCGCAGCTCCTTGCCCCACCAGTACCAGTCGTGGGAGACATCACTGCCCCAGAACTCGCAGTGGGCGGGCAGACCGGCGGCGGTCAGGGCCTCGGAGAGGGCGCGGGTGTCGGCCTGTGCCTCCTCCTCGTAGCTGCCCTGCCCGGCGCAGAGGATGAGGTCGTTCTCCTCCGCCTTGGCAAAGGCCTTTTTGTCCACGAGGCCGGTCTCGGTCAGGTAGGCGAGGGGTGCATTGCGGAGCACGAGGTCGTCCTCGGCGCTGCCCAGAAAGCGGCTCATGTCGTACAGGCCGGACAGACCGATGACACCGCCGAACACCTCCGGGCGGCGCAGGCGGCAGTTGACGGCCTGACAGGCACCGGTGTCCACGCCGACGCACCAGATGAGCTGGCCTTTCTCGGTCTGGTTCAGTTCCCGGATGCGGGCGGCCAGCTCGGTGGACAGGTAGTTGAAATACTTTTCCTGCATCTCGGCCCGGCGGCGGGGCGCAGCATCCCCGGCCAGCAGGCTCTCGGCGTCGATGCCGTCGGCGGTAAAGAGCTGGAGCTTGCCGCTGCTCAGCAGGGAAGCCACTGCTTCGGGCATCCCGTTGTTCTCCCAATCGTAGAAACGGCCCCCGCGGGCGGGCAGGGCCAGCACCGGCACACCGGCCGTGCCATAGACCTTGAACTCCATTTCGCGGCCGAGCATCCGGCTCCACTCTTTATAATAGGTACCTTGCATCATGGAAGCATCCTCCTGAATTTATACGAATTGATTCCGCACCGGGTCGTATCCGTACCCGGCGGCAGCGAGCGTTGCGCACAGCGCGGCCTTGTCCTCGTCCAGGTCGTCGCACAGTGCGTCGAGGCTGGGGTAGAAGTCGCGCAGCTTCAGGTTCACCATGCTCAAAAGCATGATGGGGTCATGGGGCAGAGCCATCTGAAAAACCTCCTCCTGGAAAACAAAAAAGCCGGTCACTCGACAAAGTGACCGGCAGATGCAGCTACTTAGACAGCGCGGGTAACTTTGCCAGCGCGCAGGCAACGGGAGCATGCGTAGATATACTTGGGAGAACCCTCCACGACCGCCTTGACACGACGGACATTCGGCTTCCAGGTACGGTTGGAACGGCGATGGGAGTGGGAGACCTTGATACCAAAGGTAACGCCCTTGCCGCAGCATTCACACTTAGCCATGATACTTGCACCTCCTAGCAGTGAAGTAAGGAATTCAAAATAATCAGCTTGACTATTGTACCAGAGTCGGGGAGAAATTGCAAGCATTTTTTTGAAATTTCTGTAACCTTTTTTATCTGTGGGCCAAGCCCTTGTCTGAAATCGAAAAACATAGTACAATAAGACAAAATAATCCACTGTTAGGAGAATACGATGACCTCACGCGGACTGTACTATCTTATCCGGGCGCTGGTGACGCTGGTCGCCATCCCGTTCCACGAAGCGGGCCACGCCCTCGCAGCCTGGCTGCTGGGCGACCCCACGGCCAAGCGGGAGGGTCGGCTGTCGCTGAACCCGTTCCGCCACTTTGACCTGATGGGCACCCTGTGCATGGTGCTGGCGGGCGTGGGCTGGGCAAAGCCGGTCTCCACCGACCCGCGCAATTTCAAGAATCCCAAGGCGGGCATGGCGCTCACGGCGCTGGCGGGCCCGGTGGCGAACCTGCTCCTGGCTTACCTCGCGATGGTGGTCTGGAAGCTGCTGTATTACTGGGCCCCGGTCACGGTCGGAACCGTGTTTGCAGCCCGCTTCCTGCAATATCTGGTCATGATGGACGTCAGTCTGGCAGTGTTCAACCTCATCCCGGTGCCGCCGCTGGATGGCAGCCGGGTGCTGCTGGCGGTGCTGCCCCAGCGCATCTACTTCGGCATCATGAAATATGAGCGGGTGATCCTCATCGTCATGCTGGCGGTGGTCTGGAGCGGCTTTCTGGACGGCCCGCTCACCCTGCTGAACGATGCCGTGTGGGATCTGCTGGATCTGGGCACCGGCTACATCGACCAGATCGCCTATTCCATGTATTACGCATCCATCGGGACGGTGATCTGAGTGGCAGAAGAGCTGACGTTCCATCTGGCGGACTTCGAAGGCCCGCTGGAACTGCTGCTGACGCTGGTGCAGAAGCACAAGATGGACCTGCACAACATCCCCATTCTGGAACTCATCGACCAGTACACCCGCACCGTGGCGGCAGACGCCGGAGCCGACCCGGAGACGGCCAGCGCCTTCATCGAGATGGCGGCGCATCTGGTGGAGATGAAGAGCTATCTGCTGCTGCCCCGTAGCGAAGAGGGCGAGCGGATGAAACAGGAACTGACCGGCCAGCTCATCGAGTACGACCAGTGCCGCCGGATGGCCGGGGCATTGCGCGCAAAAGGGGAGCAGGCCCCGGTCTTCGTCCGGAGACCGCTGGAAGTGGAGCAGGACAACACCTACGACCTCTTCCATTCGCCGCAGGTGCTGGCGGACTGCTGGCAGGCGCTGGCGGGCCGGAAAGCGGCCGTCGTCTGGCAGCCCACCCAGCAGCAGTTCGAGCCGCTGGTATCCGCGCCGGTGGTGTCGGTGAACAGCCGGGTGGTCTATATCCTGCGCCAGCTCATCGGGGGCAGCGCCCGGAAGCTGGGGCAGCTGTTTTCCCGCCGCCAGAGCCGGAGCACCCATGTGGCCACCTTTCTGGCCCTGTTGGAACTGGTGCGCGGCGGGCGTGTCACCCTCGGCCCGGACGGTGCGATGACCATGCGCCGCGGGCGGCTGGAACGCACAAAGGAGAATGAATGAACCAGAAAAAACTGCGAGCCGCCGTGGAGGCGATGCTCTTTGCCTATGCGGAACCCATCGGGGCCGACAAACTGGCCCAGGCGCTTCAGATGCCGGTCTCCAGCGTGGAGCCGGTGCTGGAAGAGCTGCGCACCCGCTATGCCCGCGAGGACAGCGGCCTGTGCCTGCTCCACCTGAATACCCACTGGCAGCTGGCCACCAAGGCCGACTTTGCCGAACCGGTCCGCCGGGTGCTGGATACCCGGCGCTCGGTGCCGCTGGGCCCGGCGGCGATGGAGACACTGACCGTCATCGCCTACAACCAGCCGGTCTCCCGCGCATTCATTGAGCAGGTGCGCGGCGTGGACTCCTCGTCCAGCGTATCCGGTCTGCTGGAAAAAGGCCTCATCGAAGAGGCCGGGCGGCTGGACCTGCCCGGACGGCCGGTGGCGTTCCGGACGACGGATGTGTTTCTGCGGTGCTTTGGCCTGTCCAGCCTGGACGACCTGCCGCCCATCCACAGCGGCGAAGAAAGCGGGGGAGAAGTATGAGCGTTCTGAGCGTTTTGGGAGCGGTGCTGCTCGTTCTCTTGAAAGGAATCGGCATCCTGCTGCTGGTGGTCCTGACCCTGGCGGTGGTGCTGCTGTTCTGCCCCTTCTGCGCGGATGTGCAGTGGGCGAACGATGTGCTGACCATCCGGGCTGGTGCGCTGGGGCTGACCCTGCCGGTGTTCCAGTATCCTGCACCGGAAAAGCCGAAAAAGAAAAAGAAGAAAAAACCAGCCGAAAAGAAAACGGACAAGAAGCCCAGGCCGGAGACCCCGCCCCGCAAAAAGGCCCGGCTGACCCTGAACATCCTCTGCACCATCCTGCGGGGGGCGGGTCGGCTGACCAGAGCCATCATTGGGTCGCTGCGCATCACGAAGATCGACGTCGTGCTGGGCGTCCGAGGCGAGGACCCCGCCGAAGCTGCCCGCAGCTATGGCAGACTGAACGCCTGGCTCTATCCGGCACTGGGCTTCCTCGACCGGTTCGTCTATCTCGATTTTGAGCAGCTGCGGCTGCTTCCGGATTTCGGCTCGGCCCAGCCGACGGTGCAGGACCGGGTGTCCTTCCGGGTGTCGGCACAGGCGTATGCCATCGTCTTCACGGCAGTGCGTGTGCTTTACGAATTCTGGCGCGAAAAAGTGCTGGACGTCTTCCTATAATTTGGTTATAATATAACTGTATGGTGTGTTCTGCCTGTCCGCTGCGGCGGGGCAGTTCCGGAGAAAGCGTTCCCGCTTTTTCCCACTCATTGAAATAAGGAGGCCGATTTTATGGCTGAGCATCCGATCCAGGGTTTAATGAACGTCACGATGGACAAGGTCCGTCAGATGGTGGATTCCAACACCATCGTGGGCAAGCCCATCACCACCGAGGACGGCACCACCATCCTTCCGGTGTCCAAAGTCAGCTTTGGCTTTGCATCCGCAGGCACGGACTTTGACGGCAAGAATGCTGCCAACAAGGACCTGTTCGGCGGCGGTTCCGGCGCGGGCGTCAACATCCAGCCGGTGGCCTTCCTTGTCATCAAGGACGGCTGTGTCCGCACCATCCAGCTGTCCGACGGGGCCAACACCGTGGACCGCGCCCTGACCATGATCCCCGAACTGGTGGAGAAGGTCAGCGCCCTCATCGACAGGAAGGGCGGCAAGGCGGCCCCCGCGGAGACCGGCCCCGAAGCGCCCAACGCGTAAGAAAAGGCGCATGAGCTTCCCCTTGAGGGAAGCAGCCGAATGAAGCAAGATGGATGAGGCAAACGCGCGAAAATGCGCATCCTCATCCGGCACTGCGTACCACCTTTCCCGCAAGGGCAGGGCTCTTCAGCGCGGTGCATTTTGAGCGCCGGGAGGCGCACAAGGAGTAAACGAACAATGGCAGAAGAACGTATTCAGAAGATCATGAGCGAGCAGGGCCTGTGCTCCCGCCGCGCGGCCGAGCAGATCATTGCCGAGGGCCGCGTCAAGGTCAACGGCCACCCGGTCAAGGTGGGCGACAAGATGGACCCAAACCGCGATGTGCTGCATGTGGATGATGAGCGCATCTACATCCAGAAAAACCAGCAGCTCTACTATCTGGCGCTGTACAAGCCCCGCGGCTATGTGACCACCGCCAGCGATGAGCTGGGCCGCAAGACCGTCATGGAGCTGGTCAGCGACATCCCCGCCCGCCTCTACCCGGTGGGCCGCCTGGATAAGGACAGCGAGGGCCTGCTGCTGATGACCAACGACGGTGCCTTTGCGCAGGCCGTCACCCATCCGTCCGGCGGCATTTCCAAGCTGTACCGCGTTACCGTGCAGCCCCGTGCCGACGAGAGCCAGATCCTGAAGATGAGTTCCGGCGTCGTGCTGGACGATGGCACCAAGACCATGCCCTGTGCCATCAATGTCATGACCGACGAGCCGGGCCGCACCGTGATGGAGATGACCCTGAAAGAGGGCAAGAACCGCGAGATCCGCCGGATGTGCGAGGCCGTCGGGCTGGAAGTCGTCCGCCTGAAGCGGAACGCCGAGGGCGTCGTCAAGCTGGGGATGCTCAAGCCGGGCACCTACCGCGAGCTGACCAAGGCAGAAATCAACGGCCTGCGCGCCGCAGCCGCCAAGGGCCGCGCCCAGACCCGCAGCGCAGCGCTGCAATCCAAAGCGGCCGAGCGCCGCCCCCGCGGCCCGGTGGGGCAGGGCGCAAAGCGCGGCGAGCGCAATGCACCCGCAAAACGGAGAAAATGATGGTACCCACGGTATCTTTGTCGGGCAGACCAAGGCGGCCGGGCCTGAGATGGAAAAGATTGTGAGATTTTCCCTCAAAAATGGGGCGTTCGGCACTTGAGAATCTTGACAAGGTATAGTATAATAAAACTAATTTTGAAAGCTCAAAATAGACAAAGCAGGAGGTCTTACCATGGCTTCAAAGATCAACAAAGGAGAAATCCTCGCCAAGTTTTTCGATGACGGGGAATATACCGCACTGTTTGCGGACGGCGCGGTGAGCGCTGCCTGCGGCTATGCGGCTGGCCAGCAGGCCTACGCCGTCTACCAGAACGGCGAGGCAGTCACCGTGAAGGACGTTGAGAAGAACATCAAGGTTCTCGAAATGGCTGCTCAGACGGGCTGCCCTGTGGTCACGTTCTACAACTCGGTCGGCGCAAAGCTGGCAGAGGGTCTGGACGTTCTGACCGCGACCGCCAAGCTGAACGCTGCCATCGCCAAGGTGTCCGGCGTCGTACCCCAGGTGGCAGTCGTCACCGGCGTGTGCGGCGGTACCAGCGCCCTGAACGCTGCCAGCGCAGATGTCTGCGTCATGGCAAAGGACGCCGAGCTGTTCTTCACCGCTCCCTTCACCTCTGCCGCCAAGGGCGACAAGGTCGCAGATGCAGGCTCCGCTGAGGCTGCTGCCAAGGCTGGTGTTGCTGCCATCGTGGCCGAGAGCGCGGCCGAGGCTGCCGAGAAGGCTGCCCACATCGTGGGTCTGCTGCCCGCCAACAACCTGACCGGCCCCGCCATCTTCGAGTTCGAGCAGCCCACCGCGGTCCTGGCCGCTGGTGCCGCTCCGGAGAAGGCTGCTGCTGCCCTCATTGATAAGGACAGCGCCGTGGAGCTGTTTGCAGGCTTCGGCAAGAGCGTCTACACCGCATTTGCTACCATCGGCGGCAACGCGGTCGGCGTGGTGGCGACCGGTGAGCAGCTGTGCCACAACTGCGTGTCCAAGGCTTCCCGCTTCGTCCGCCTGTGCGACGCCTTCAGCGTCCCCGTGCTGACCATCGTGGACACCAAGGGCTTCGTCCCCAGCGCGACCGACGACATCGCCGGCGGCATCCGTGAGGCTGCCCGTCTGGCTGCCACCTATGCAGACGCCACCACCGCAAAGGTCGCTCTGCTGGCTGGCAAGGCTGTGGGCCCGGTCTACACCGCTCTGGCCAATGCCGACCTGAAGATCGCCGTCAACGGCTGCGTGGTCAGCGCTCTGGAGCCCAACGCTGCCGTCTCCGTTCTGTACAAGAGCGAGATCGACGCTTCCGACAACATCATCGCTGCGACCAACGCCAAGGCTGCTGCCTACACCGCTGAGGTGTGCAGTGCCGCCAACGCTGTGGCCTGCGGCGCTGCCGATATGACCTGCGACGCTGCCAACGCACGCGCAAGCGTTGTGGCTGCGTTTGAGCTGCTGAGCACCAAGCGTGCTGCCCGCCTGCCCAAGAAACACGGCAACATGGCTCTGTAAGCGTTCCGATCGTAAAACGTACATAGGATAAATGATTGATTCAGGAGGGTCCTTCCATGAAGTATTACAATATTACCGTCAATGGTGTTGCTTACAGCGTCTCCGTTGAGGAGACCGCCGCTGGTGCAGCTCCCGTTGCTGCTGCCGCTCCCGCTGCTCCCAAGGCTCCGGCTGCTCCTGCTGCCGCTCCCAAGGCTGCTGCTCCCGCCGCTGCTGCCGGTGCCGTCGCCGTCAAGGCTCCCATGCCCGGCAACATCCTGGATGTCAAGGTCGCAGCCGGTGCATCCGTCAAGGCTGGCGACGTGCTGGTCATCCTGGAGGCCATGAAGATGGAGAACGAGATCGTCGCTCCGCAGGACGGCACCGTTGCTTCCGTCAATGTCAACAAGGGCGACACCGTCAACTCCGGTGACGTTCTCGTCTCCATGAACTGAGAACGAAGGGAGAGGTGACAACCATGGCCAAAAAGCCGATCAAGATCACGGAAGTCGTCCTGCGCGATGCGCACCAGTCTCTGCTGGCCACCCGTATGACGATGGACGACATGCGTCCCATCCTGCCCGAAATGGATAAGATCCCGTATTTCTCTGTCGAGTGCTGGGGCGGCGCTACCTTCGATAGCTGCATCCGCTTCCTCGACGAGGACCCCTGGGAGCGTCTGCGCATCCTGCGCAAGGAGCTGCCCCACCAGAAGCTGCAGATGCTGTTCCGCGGCCAGAACATGCTGGGCTACCGCCCCTATGCAGATGACGCCGTCGAGTACTTTGTGCAGAAGTCTGTTGCCAACGGCATCGACGTCATCCGCATCTTCGACGCACTGAACGACGCCCGCAACCTGCAGACCGCCATCAAGGCAGCCAACAAGGAAAAGGCACATGTGCAGGGCTGCATCAGCTACACCCTGAGCCCCGTGCACAACAACGAGTACTACGTCAAGTATGCCAAGACCCTGGAAGAGATGGGCGCTGACTCCATCTGCATCAAGGATATGGCTGGCCTGCTGACTCCGTACACCTGCTACGACTTGGTCAAGGAGCTGAAGAGCACCCTGTCCATCCCGGTCGATATCCACAGCCACTACACCGCCGGTCTGGCTTCCATGTCCCTGCTGAAGGGCATCGAGGCCGGTGCCGACATCGTCGATACCGCCATGAGCCCCCTGAGCGGCGGCACCAGCCACATGGCGACCGAGAGCCTGGTCGCAGCTCTGCAGGGCACCGATTACGATACCGGTCTGGACCTGAAGCAGTTGAACGTCGTCCGCGCATACTTCGCAAAGCTGCGCGAGAAGTACATCGCCAACGGCCAGATCAGCCCGAAGTCTCTGGGCGTCGATGCCAACACCCTGCTGTATCAGGTGCCGGGCGGCATGTTCTCCAACATGCTCAAGCAGC
>OIYY01001412.1_pt1 | contig 12666 bp, 8 predicted proteins | sample 1588341 | NCBI WGS metagenome assembly OIYY01 (sample SAMN03283287) | human gut metagenome | biome: human-associated habitat; material: feces | host: Homo sapiens | place: Peru | collected 2012
TATCTCATCGGATTCGCACCCGGTCACACCATCCGGGCGTGACATCCTTGCATTCTCTCCTGCCGTTGGGTACACTGATGGTGTCAGCGGCAGAAGTTACATATTCAAGTGGATGCAAAGACAGGAGGTAACGCTATGGTAGCAGGGCATCTGCAAGAAAAAAATGACTTCTACTACATCGTTCTGAGTTACAAGGACGCAGACGGAAAGCGAAAGACCAAGTGGGAAGCCACCGGTCTGTCCGTCAAGAGGAACAAGAAGAAAGCCGAGGCTCTTTTGCAGGAACGTCGGCGAAACTTCATGGTTCCCACCGCACCTGCGGAGATCCGCTTAGACGATGACATTCTTTTTTCGGACTTCATGCTGAAATGGCTGGAAGTCACGAAAAGCACGATCCAAATCACGACCTATGCCAGCTATCAGGGGACGGTGGAGCGCATCATCGTTCCGTATTTCCGAAAGCGCAATATCAAGCTGGTAGACTTGAAAGCCACCGACTTGCAGGATTTCTACAACAAACAGCTTGGACGGGTCAAGGCAAATTCGGTGATCCATTACCATGCAAACATCCACAAGGCGTTGAAGTATGCGGTGAAGATCGACCTGATCCCCACCAACCCGGCAGATAAGGTCGAGCGTCCGAAGAAGAACGAGTTCAAAGGCAGCTATTACAACGCCGATGAGATCCATGCTTTGACGGAGATTGCAGAGGGCACCAAGCTGGAGATCCCGGTTCTGCTGGCATCCTTCTACGGCCTGCGCCGCAGCGAGGTGCTGGGTCTGAAATGGGATGCCATCGACTTTGAAGCCAACACGCTGGAGGTCAAGCACATCGTCACGCAGGCATCCATCGACGGCAAAAAAGTTCTGGTGCAGGCTGACCGTGCAAAAACGAAATCCAGCCTGCGGACGCTGCCCCTTGTGCCCCACATCCGTGACCGTCTGCTGATGCTGAAAGGTCAGCAGGACACCTACCGCCGCCTGTGCGGTAAAAGCTACAATCGGGATTATCTCGGCTATCTGTGTGTGGACGAAATTGGGAACATCATCCGTCCCAACTACGTTTCCGAGCAGTTCCCGAAGCTGTTGGAGAAAAACGGTCTGCGTCCTATCCGCTTCCACGACCTGCGTCATAGCTGCGCCAGCCTTCTTCTGGCAAACGGCGTTCCCATGAAGCAGATTCAGGAATGGCTGGGTCACAGCGACTTCTCCACCACCGCCAACATCTACGCCCACCTCGATTATGCTTCCAAGCTCTCGTCTGCACAGGCGATGATGGAGGGGCTGGGCTATGGCAATGCGTCAGCATGATGCCATACGCCCCAAAGACAGGGTGGACGGGCGATGTTCCGGCAAAAAAGAATGGACAGACGAATAAAATTCATCTGTCCATTCGATTTGGCGGAGCATCAGGGAGTCGAACCCTGGCACCGGTCTCCCGGCCTATCGCATTTCGAGTGCGACCTCTTACGACCACTTGAGTAATGCTCCACATATTAAATTTTTAGAATGCTCTGTGCATTCCGGGAAAACTTTGGAGAGAATTTCAGGAGAGAACGACCGAAAATCGTTCACTCACGAAGTCGAAAAACCCGCATGAAACCTAGCAAAACCGGAAAACCACTTCCAAAAAGCCAGTTAGATTTCGAGTCGTTCTCGTTACGACCACTTCGATACATCTCCCTATTCACTTCGCGCTTCAGAGCGGCGGGCAGAAGCTGCCAGAGCCGCTTGATAGCCCTATTATTATAACAAAGTTCCCGCCTTCCGTCAACTGGTTTTCTTCTGCGTCTGCCGGGTATATTTTCAAGGGCTGTGCGGCATCCTGTAAAAAAGCAGCGGCGTCGTTGCGCCTGCACTTGACAGATGCCGTGATTTCTGGTAATGTATCCAAGCTTGGCAAAAGTTTAACGATTTAGCCCGGCAACTTCTCCCGGCGGGAGAGGTTTTGGAATGAATGGAGCCGCCGTGGGCGGCAGAAGAGGGAAAGCAACCTATGAACAACGTCAATTTACGCAAGATCGCCGTCATCGGCTGCGGCTTCGTCGGCTCGGCGTCCGCCTTTGCGCTGATGCAGAGCAAGCTGTTCTCGGAGATCGTCCTGATCGACGCAGACCACGCCAAGGCCGAGGGCGAAGCCATGGACATCAGCCATGGCATCCCCTTTGTGGGCAACATGAAGATCTATGCCGGCACCTACGATGACATCGTGGATGCCGCCATCATCGTCATCACGGCAGGCGCAGGCCAGAAGCCCGGCGAGACCCGGCTGGACCTCGTGCACAAGAACCTGAACATCTTCAAGAGTATCATCCCGGAGATCGCCAAGCGGGAATGCCGCGGCATCCTGCTGGTGGTGGCGAACCCGGTGGACATCCTGACCTATGCCGCCATCAAGCTGTCCGGCTTCCCGGAGCAACGGGTCATCGGCTCCGGCACCGTGCTGGACACCGCCCGCCTGAAATATCAGCTGGGCGAGCACCTGTCCGTGGACAGCAAGAGCGTCCATGCCTTCATCATCGGCGAGCACGGCGACAGCGAGATCGCGGCCTGGAGCAGCGCCAACGTCTCCGGCATCGCACTGGATGATTTCTGCGAGATGCGCGGCCACTATAACCACGACCAGTCGCAGGAGAACATCGCGGAGAAGGTCAAGAACAGCGCCTACGAGATCATTGAGAAGAAGCGCGCCACCTACTACGGCGTCGCAATGGCCGTCAAGCGCATCTGCGAGGTCATCATCCGGGACGAGAAGTCCATCCTGCCCATCTCTTCGATGATGCACGGCGACTTCGGCGTGGACAATGTCGTTCTGAGCATGCCCGCCGTGGTGGGTGCCGACGGCCTCGAAGAGCTGGTCCCCATCGCACTGAGCGAGAAAGAATCCGCCGATCTCAAGAAGTCCGCAGACACCCTGCGCGGCATCCTGGACGAATGCGGGATCTGATGCAGGCCTGAAAACGGCTCCGGCAGCTGCCGGGGCCGTTTTCTTCTGCACAAAAGCGGACCGGTCGTTGGAATTTTCACAAAATATTACTATTTTGACGCGATTTTGTACAAACGTTCCGGTGGCTTCCTGTGATATACTAATCTCACAACGAGGTCTGCACCGCAGACCCACACAGAGAAAAAACTGAGAAGGAGTCGTATCAATGAGAGAGATCATTTCCTTGAACGAAAACTGGACCCTGTCCTTCCCCAAGGGCGACCATGTGACGGAGCAGGTCAACCTGCCCCACACCTGGAACGCTGTGGACGGCAACGACGGCAACGGCAGCTACCTGCGCACCACCGGCGTTTACACCCGCACCTTTGAGCAGCCCAAGCAGCCCCGTGAGGGCGGCCGCACCTATATTGAGGTGCTCGCTGCTGCGCTGAACGCCACCGTGAAGGTCAACGGCACGGTCGCCACCACCCATGAGGGCGGCTTCTCCATCTTCCGTGCCGATGTCACCGATCTGTGCCACGAAGGCGAGAACGAGCTGACCATCGAGGTCTCCAACGAGGACACCCCATCCATGTACCCCGCTTCCGCCGACTTCACCTTCTACGGCGGTCTGTACCGCGGCGTCAACCTGATCAGCGTGCCCAATGCACACTTTGATCTGGACTACTACGGCGGCCCCGGCATCATGGTCACCCCGGTCCCCACGGAGGACGGCGGTGCAAACTTCACCATCAAGAGCTTCGTCACCAACCCCGCTGACGACCTGACCGTCCTGTACAGCATCGAGGACTGCTTCGGCCGCGAGGTTGCTTCCGCTGTCCGCGGCTCCGCCGAGACCGAAGTCACCATCTACGTGCCCGATGCACAGCTGTGGAGCATGGACGAGCCCAATCTGTACACCGTCACTGCGACCCTGCAGCGCAACAACGAGGCCGTCGATGAGATCTGCGCCAACGTCGGTGTCCGTTCCTTCAAGGTCACGCCCAACGAAGGCTTCTCCATCAACGGTGTGCCCACCCCGCTGCGCGGCGTTTCCCGCCATCAGGACCGCGTGTTCGAGGGCAACGCGCTGACCGCTGAGGAGCACTATGATGACGCCCTGCTCATCAAGGAGCTGGGCGCCAACACCATCCGTCTGGCACACTATCAGCACAGCCAGGACTTCTACGATGCCTGCGACGAGATCGGTTTCGCCGTCTGGGCTGAGATCCCCTTCATCAGCGTCTTCAAGAAGGGCGAGGGTGCACACACCCACGTCATGGAGGAGATGAAGGAGCTCATCATCCAGAACTACAACCACCCCTCCATCATGTTCTGGGGCATCTCCAACGAGATCCTGATCGGCGGCATCTCTCAGGAGCTGGTGGACACCCACCACGATCTGGAAAAGCTCTGCAAGGAGCTTGACCCGACCCGCCTGACCACCATTGCACACGTTTCTCACACCCCCGTGGACGGCCCCATGCACCACATCACCGACCTGGAGAGCTACAACCACTACTTCGGCTGGTACGGCGGCAAGATGGAGCAGAACGGCCCCTGGCTGGACAAGTTCCACGCCGACCACCCCGACATCTGCATCGGCATCTCCGAGTACGGCTGCGAGGGCATCATCAACTGGCACAGCAACACGCCGGAGTGCAAGGACTACACTGAGGAGTATCAGGCACTGTACCACGAGCACATGGCACAGGTCTTCGAGGACCGTCCCTGGGTGTGGGCTTCCCACGTCTGGAACATGTTCGACTTCGGCTGCGCTGCCCGTCATGAGGGCGGCGTGAGCGGCCGCAACAACAAGGGCCTCATCACCATGGACCGCAAGACCAAGAAGGACAGCTACTTTGTCTATCAGGCTTACTGGACCCAGACCCCGATGGTCCACATCGCTGGCCGCCGCCACGCACAGCGCGCAGGCGAGACCACCGAGATCAAGGTCTACTCCAACCAGGACACCGTCGTTCTGTACGTCAACGGCAAGGAAGTCGGCCAGCAGACCGCGCACCGCGTCTTCAAGTTCGACGTTGCTCTGAACGAAGGCTTCAACACCATCCTGGCTGTGGCCGGTGATGTGAAGGATTCCATCACCCTGGAGAAGGTCGCCGAGGAGCCCGCTTACTACACCCTGCCGGAGTTCAACGAGCGCCAGGAGGGCGTTGCCAACTGGTTCAAGCAGGTCGGCAGCCTGGATCTGGACCTCAAGGCTCCCATGGAGTTCCCGGAAGGCTACTACAGCATCAAGGACAACATGGAAGAAGTCTCCAAGTGCCCCGAAGCCTTCGCCCTCGTTGCCAAGGTCGTGAAGCTGACCACCAACTTTGATGTGAAGCCCGGCACCGGTATGTGGGATATGATGAAGACCATGTCCCCGGAGAATCTGGGCAACGTCATGGCTCTGCCTGATGGCTTCCTGGAGAGCCTGAACGCACAGCTCATCAAGATCAAGAAGGTCTGAGCGTTCCCGGATAGGACCCAAAGTTAAAGCCCCATAAGACAGACCGCCCCGGCAGATGCTGTGCAGCATCTGCCGGGGCATTTTGTCGTCCTGTTCGGTTCGCGCACCACCCTCTCCGGCAGCGCAAGCGCTGCCACCTCTCCCGAAGGGAGAGGCCTTGGCAGGCCGGTTCTGGCTGTGCTGGACGAACAAGGTCTCGTCTTTGCGCAGGCTGCCGGGCTCCGCCAGAACGGGCAGCAGCTGCGCACTCTGCCAGCCCTTCCAAAGCGCCGGAGAGGGGAGCGCCGCAACGTCAAAAGCCCGCAGCGAAAGCTGCGGGCTTTTGGTGTTTCTTCGAAAAGAAAGGAGGTAAATGAGATGAATGAATAGAGGGAAATGTCGTAGAAAGTTCAGCCGCTCAGCGCTTTTTCTTGTGCTGAGCGCGGGGCTTTGCCGAGGCGGCAGAGGTCTTGGTGCTGCCGCTGGAACGCCGCTGATGAAGATACTTGGCCACCGAGGGCGCAACGATCGCAAGGATGGCCAGAATCACGATGACCTGCAGATCCGGCAGCTCGTGATTGGTGTTGAACAGGGTCTGCAAAACGTTGCTCATAGAACTGTACCTTTCCGGTCCCGGCGGAACCGCTCAGAAGAGGTGGAGTCACAGCCAGATGCTGCCGTTCTCGTCCGGCTTCATGGGGGCCGCGATGACAGCATCCACGATGGTCATGGCTGCCGAGAAGCCGGTCCAGAAGGTGGCCAGATACAGCACCCCCAAAACCGGGCGCCTGGCGTAGAACTGGTGCGCCCCAAAGGCCCCCAGAATGCAAAGGCGGAGATACTTTTTCCGGTTCACCTCATGGCGCTGGCGGTTTTCCTTCCAATAGAAGTAATGTTCGATGGAATTCCAGATAAAACCGTGGTCGGGGTCTTTTGTCCATTGGGTATTTGCCATTGTCGTACCTCTGTCTTTATCTCATAAAATCGGGAAAGCCGCCCACTGCGCACTTGGCCGGTGAGCGGTCTTTCCCATGGGATGTAGTTTCCGCAGAATCAGAAAGCGTGGCAGCTTGGATTATGCGTTTTCAGCCATTGCCTTCATCTTGATCTGAGCAACTTCGTCCTGGATCTCAGCCATCTTTTCCTTGGTCAGGGGATAGAACTTCATGGCGATCAGGTTGCAGATCAGGCCGATCATGATGACGCCGCTGTAGCAGAAGGCGCAGCCGATGCGGAGCTTCATGGTAGCCACGTCGCCCTCAACGGGGTTGTGGTCAGCGAAGCCGCACATGGTGAACATGACACCGGCGATCATGGGAGCGAAAGAGGAGACCAGCTTATCGACGAAGCTGAACAGAGTGCCCATCAGGCCGGGAACGTACTTGCCGGAGCGATAGACCTCGTAGTCGGCGCAGTCCGCAGTCATGGGGATGACGATGTTGCCGGAGATGCCCTGGAAGCCTGCGTAAGCAATGCTCAGCAGAACGTGGAGGATCAGGAAGTAGCCCCAGTTCAGGGTGCCCTTAGCGGGGTCAGAGGTCATGGTGGTGGGGTCGCCCAGCAGCCACAGGGCGATGGTCAAAGCGTTGATGACCAGACCGCCGATGGAGCCGATGATCATAGCCTTGCGCTGGCCGAACTTGGTAGCCACCAGAGAGATGGCCAGGAAGGTGACGATGACGCTGGGGATGGTGGTCAGAGCGGTCACGTTGCCCTGCAGAACGGTAGAACCGGCGATGCAGGCGAACATCGCAACGGAGACAGCGCTGGTACGGGCAGAGGAGCCCAGCTTATCGGTAGATGCGGACAGGACCAGCATCTGGATGGCGCGGTTGTTCTTCAGGGTATCCCAGTAATCCTTCAGGCCGACCTTGACCGGCTTGCCGGCGCCAAAGAACTCCGGACGGTCCTTCGGGGTGATGGCGATGACAGCCAGCAGGGTGAAGATACCGGAACCGATGGCGGTCAGGACCCACAGGCTGTGGAAGAACTGGATGGAAGCATAGCCGCCGACATCCTTGTAGCTGTTTGCCAGGTTAGCAAACACAACCGCCAGACCAGCGAACAGAACGGTGTTGAACACGCCGTCGAAGGAAGCGAACATGGGGCGCTGCTTGGGGTCGTTGGTCATGCAGGACTGTGCAGACTTGGTAACGACGCACTGGCAGGTGTAGCCCAGGTAGTAGACCATCAGGACCACAACGTAGAAGGGGAAGCGGACTGCCTGCGGCAGCTGGTGGGTAACGTGGAACAGGATGAAGCTGGTCACGGCCAGAATGATGTTGCCGATGACGATGAACGGGCGGTTCTTACCGAACTTGCCGTTGGTCTTATCGACCATGAAGCCCACGAACGGGTCGGTGACACCGTCCCAGATACGCATGATCATGCTCAGGGAAGAGGCCAGCATCATGCCGACGCCGACCCAGCCCATCAGGTAGTAGGTAGCGTAAGCCATCATCATCATGTACAGGTTGGTAGCCGTGTTGTTCAGTGCAAAGCATGCGATGCGCCACAGCGGAACGCGGTGGATGCCGTTGTGCTCGTAGTCTTTGTCGTAGTACTTATCCGGCAGACTTCTCGTTTTTGCCATTTCGTTTTCTCTCCTTAATTTGTAAACAGGCGTTCTCCGTTTTTGCCCCGTTGGGAAACCGCACCTGCCACTGTGCGGCACATCGGGACTTTATGTCCTTATTATGAACGATATTTTGAAATTCTGTTAGTAATATTTTGAGGTAAAACAGGACGATTTTACTATTTTGAAGCAATTTTCACAACTTTCCAAAAACCTATTGGTCAAATTGCACATGGTATTGATATATTAGTACAGCACATTGCCAGTTTTCTCCGCCTGCATGAAAAAGAATATTAGGAAAGTGCGGATTTTTCCAAAAATTTTTCTAATCCCTTTCTGGGGTCTGCCATTATAATATAGGTATCACGAACCCCACCGCAGACGGCGTAAAATAAAAAGGAGAAATCACATGGCAACGAAAGCATCTCAGCGCGTCCAGCGCTATGTCAACGCAAACGGCCCCACCATCGGCACGGTGGAGCGCCGGGTCATCGAACAGGACGGCCTCTATTTCAAGGATATCGACGGCACCGGCACCGTCAGCGCCGTCAACGACTGGCGCCTGGCCCCCGAAGAGCGCGCCAAAGCCTATGTCCAGACCCTGACCACCAGCGAGAAGATCGGTCAGCTGTTCACCTCTGATTGGCGGATGGGCCCCAAGTACCCCTCGCCCCGTCTGGCTGCCAACGGCCACAAGCCCGTGGGCGATGACTCCGGCCTGCTGGATGAGGCACCGGTGGACGTTTCCGACAGCATCTTCGGCCATCAGGCGCTGCCCAGCACCTCCGACATGGTCAAAAAGTGCTTCAACCGCCACGTCATCCTGCGCGAGAACCCCACCCCCGAAGATCTGGCCGACTATCTGAACCAGCTGCAATACCTGACCGAGACCTGTGAGCACTTCGTGCCCATGCAGGTCATGTCCAACAGCCGCAACGAGAACGGTGAGGTCGTCTTCGGCATGAACGATGCCGCCGGTGTCTTCGCCACCTGGCCCGGCACTCTGGGCATCGCAGCGGCCGTCAAGGGCACCGCCCGCATCGACATCATCGACAAGTTCGCCGACACCATCCGCCGCGAGTGGAACACCTGCGGCCTGAAGAAGGGCTACATGTACATGGCCGACTGCGTCACCGACCCTCGTTGGCAGCGCACCTTCGGCACCTTCGGCGAGGACCCGGAGCTGATCGAGGAGATCTTCGACCACCTCATCCCCGGCATCCAGGGCGGCAGCAACGGCGTCACCCCGGACGGCGTATCCGTGACCGTGAAGCACTTTCCCGGCGGCGGTGCCCGTGAGAACGGCTTCGACCCCCACTATGCAGCCGGTCAGTGGAACATCTACGCCACCCCCGGTTCCTTGCAGAAGTACCACATCCCGGCCTTCCGTGCGGCCATCCGCCACAACGCCGAGTCCATCATGCCCTATTACTCCAAGCCGTCCGCTGAGAAGAGCGCCCCGCAGGAGGACCTCGAGGGCAACCCCATCGCGCTGAATCCCTATGGCTTCGCTTACAACAAGGTCTTCATCGACGGGATGCTCCGCAGCCAGATGGGCTTCAAGGGCTACATCAACTCCGACACCGGCATCGTCCACAACATGTGCTGGGGCGTCGATATGCTGGATGAGCCGGAACGCATCGGCTACGCCGTCACCCAGAGCGGCGTGGACCTGATCTCCGGTCTGCTGGACAATGCGTTCGGCGAGGAGAGCTACGCCCGTGCTACCAACGGCTACTACGACACCCACGAAGTGCCCGCAGGCTTCCGGAAGGAAGACCTTGTCCTGACCGACGAGAGCCTGAACCGCGCCGTCCGCCGCACCCTGACCGAGCTGTTCCGTCAGGGCATGTTCGAAGACCCCTATGCAGACCCCCGGAAGGCGGCCGAAGTCGTGGCTACCAAGGCCGACTGGGAAGAGGCCAGCCGCGTCCACCGCGAGAGCGTCGTCCTGCTGAAGAACGACGGCACCCTGCCCCTGAAGGACGGCTGCAAGGTCTACGCCGAGGCCTTCGGCAAGAGCGCCGAGGTCGGCGAAGCTGCCACCAAGGCCCTGCGCGAGATGCTGGGCAATGTCACGCTGGTGGCCGACCCCGCCGAGGCCGATGTCGCCCTGCTGATGGTCAGCCCGCAGTCCGGTGCATACTTCAATGCAACGCCGGGCTATCTGGAGCTGGACATCTGCGAGGGCAAGACCGTCTGCAACGTGGATGAAAGCGGCAAGCCCACCGCCGAGACCCATCAGGAGACCACGCTGGTCGGTGCCAGCCGCATCCCCGGCATCGCCGAGGCGGTCCACGCACACGGCGGCAAGGTCGTTTCCAACATCAACTGCCCGCTGGCCTGGGAAGTCGGCAACATCGAAAAAGTCTCCGACGCGCTGACCGTCGGCTTCGATACCTACCCCTCCGCAACGCTGGATGTCCTGTTCGGCCGCTTTGCCCCGGTCGGCAAGCTGCCGCTGACCCTGCCCAAGGGCGACGAAGTGCTGGCCGTCAATGCAGACGGCGTCTGCATCAGCCCCAACGATGTGCCCGGCTACGCCAAGGATGCCTACATGCCCGACTGCATGAAGGACGAAAACGGCAAGGCTTACGCTTACCGTGACGCCGCCGGCAATTACTATGAGTTGAATTTCGGCCTGTCGTATTAAAATATGCGGTGGCCAGCACCTCTTTTCGGGTGCTGGCCGCCCTTTTCATGCAAGGAGAAACCAATGGCACAAACACAGAAAAAACAAGGAGATATGGGCACCGGCAGCGTCAAAAAGCTGCTGCTCCAGCTGATGATCCCGGCCGTGGTGGCCCAGATCGTCAACCTGCTGTATAACATCGTGGACCGTATCTACATCGGCCACATCCCCGGCATCGGCGCAGCCGCGCTGACCGGCGTGGGCCTGTTCACCCCCATCCTGATGCTGCTGAACGCCTTTGCGATGCTCATTGGTGCCGGTGGCGCGCCCCGCACCGCCATCGCCATGGGCCAGGGCGACAAAGACCAGGCGGAAAAGATCGTCAGCAACAGCTTCACCATGCTGCTGATCTTCTCGGTGCTGCTGACCGTCGTGTTCTATGCCGCCGCACCGGCCCTGCTGCGGATGTTCGGTGCCAGCGACGCCACCCTGCCCTATGCGCTGGCGTACAGCCGCATCTACATTCTCGGCTCGGTCTGCGTCCTCATCGTGCTGGGCATGAACCCCTTCATCACCGCACAGGGCTTTGCCAAGATCAGTATGCTGACCACCGTCATCGGTGCGGTCATCAACATCGTGCTCGACCCCATCCTCATCTTCCTCTTTGGTCTGGGGGTGCGGGGTGCTGCCATCGCCACCGTGCTCAGCCAGGCTGTGGGTGCCATCTGGATCATCCATTTCCTCACCGGCCCCAAGACCACCCTCCGGCTGAAGAAAGAGTACCTCAAGCCCGAAGGGAAGATCGTGCTGCCCGTCCTGGCGCTGGGCATCTCCACCTTCGTCATGATGTCCACCGAGAGCCTGCTCTCGATCAGCTTCAGCTCCAGCCTGGCCCGCTACGGCGGCGACGTGGCCGTGGGCGCAATGACGGTCATCACCAGCGTTTCCCAGCTGGCCAGTATGCCAGTCTCCGGCGTCTGCCAGGGCGGCCAGCCGGTGATGAGCTTCAACTTCGGTGCAGGCAAGAAAGAGCGCGTCAAGGAGGCCTTCCGCTTCCAGCTTCTGGTCTGCTTCGGCTACACGGCCATCTTCTGGGTGCTGATGATGCTGGTGCCCGGTGTGGTGGCCGGCATCTTCACCTCGGACGCCACCCTGATCCAGTACACCACCTGGGCCATGCGCATCTACATGGCTGGCATCTTCTCGCTGGGCATCCAGATCGCCTGCCAGCAGAGCTTTATGGCGCTGGGGCAGGCCAAGGTCAGCCTGCTGCTGGCCTGCCTGCGCAAGCTGATTTTGCTCATCCCCCTCATCTTCATCCTGCCGCATGTGGTCGCAGACCCGGTGTTCGGCGTCTTCCTGGCCGAGCCGGTCAGCGACATCATCGCCGCCACCGTCACCGCCGCTACCTTCTTCTCCCGGTTCGATAAGATCCTGGACAGGGGCGCGGGCAAAGTTTAAGCAACGAAGAGGAGATCTGTTATGGAAAAGAACGTTCTGAACACCGACCTCACCGGCAAGGTGGCCGTTGTCACCGGTGCCAGCGGCACCCTGTGCTCCATCTTCGCCAGAGCGCTGGCGCGGGCCGGTGCAAAGGTCGCCCTGCTGGGCCGCAACATGGAAAAACTCAAGGAGCTGGCCGATGCGATCGAGGCCGAGGGCGGCGTAGCCCGCGGCTACACCTGCAACGTCATGAACAAGGCCAACTGCCTGCAGGTGGCCGAAGACGTGCTGGCAGACCTCGGCCCCTGCGACATCCTCGTGAATGGTGCCGGCGGCAACAACGCCCGCGCCAACACCGACAAGGAATACTTCGAGATGGGCGACCTTGACACCGACACCGTGACCTTCTTCGACCTTGACGAGAGCGGCGTGGAGATGGTGTTCAACCTGAACTTCATCGGTACCCTGCTGCCGACCCAGGCTTTCGCCCGCCAGATGGTGGGCCGCGAAGGCTGCAACATCCTGAACATTTCCAGCATGAACGCCTATCTGCCCCTGACCAAGATCCCGGCCTACTCCGGCTCCAAGGCCGCTGTGACCAACTTCACCCAGTGGCTGGCCGTCCATTTCAGCAAGGT
>OIYY01001414.1_pt1 | contig 12652 bp, 13 predicted proteins | sample 1588341 | NCBI WGS metagenome assembly OIYY01 (sample SAMN03283287) | human gut metagenome | biome: human-associated habitat; material: feces | host: Homo sapiens | place: Peru | collected 2012
TAATAACTTCAACTCCATCATTTGAGCTATGGTTCTTGTTACATTTTGAATATACAACAAAATTATTTGTATCTAATAAAGAATTACAAAGCTATTTGAAAAATTACATAGAAGGTTACGCTAAAAATAATAATACTTATTTGGACATAAGTACATTCACTAAAGAAGCTTTGAAAAACTCTAAAAAACTTGAAAAGTACCATTGTGATAAAGGACAAGCTTTGGATAATGTAGACTGTAATCCATATACATCAGTATATAAAGTTGTTGATGAATTAATAAAAAGAAATGAAAAATAGAGACGATAAGTAGTTAAATCAAATTTGTTACAATATGTAATAAATCATTAAATTTTCATTACAAAATTTGCTAAAAGTATTGCAATTAGTAGATTTTTGTAGTATAATATTTTTGACAATATGAGTGAGAGGGTGACAAAATCCTCTCACTTCCGTTTATATGGGTGGTGATAAAAATGTCTGAAAAATTGGAGACAAAAATAGAAAACAAAATTAGCACTATAGTAGAAGAATTAGGATTTAGTATAGAATATATTGAATTTGTAAAAGAAGCAAATAACAATGTTTTAAGAGTTGTAATAGATAAAAATGAAGGACTTATGGATGTTGACGATTGCGAAAAGGTTAGCAGACTTATAGAAGATCCAGTTGATAGCTTAATATCTAAAGAATACGTTTTAGAAGTTTCTTCACCAGGTCTAGAAAGACAATTAAAGAATATGAAACTATATAAAAAATATACTGGAAAAGAGATTTTTGTTAAACTATATAAAAAATCTGAATATGGTAAAGAGTTTACATGTATACTAGAAGGAGTAAATGAAAAAGATAATTGTATAACAGTAGATTTGAACGGAAATAAAATTGAGCTTTTAGTATCAGATATAGCTAATGCATATACAACATATGATTTTAGTAGTTTGCTTAATAAAAAAAGCAAGACTAATATAAATGAATTAAAGAAATTTTAATTAGGGGGAATTTTTAAAAATGAAAAGTGAAAAAATAAGTGCAAAAGAATTATTTAATGCAATAGATCAAATTCATGAAGAAAAAGGAATAACTAGAGAATATTTAATTGAATCTTTAAAGATGGCTTTAGAAGCAGCATATAAGAAAAATTATGAAACTGAAGAAGATATTGTAATAGATATAAATGAACAAAGTATAAAAGTATGTGCTGTAAAAACAGTTGTTGATAAAGTTGAAGATCCAAAAAAAGAAATATCTTTAGCTGATGCAAAAACTATAAGCAAAAGAGCTAAAGTAGGTTCTGTAGTTAATGTTGAAGTAACACCTAAAAACTTTGGAAGAATTGCAGCCGTTGCTGGAAAACAAATAATCATTCAAAGATTAAGAGAAGCTGAAAGAGATTTAGTTTATACTCAATATAGTGATAAAGAAGGTCAAATCGTTGTAGGTGTTGTTCAAAGAACTGATAAATTCGGTACAATAGTTGATCTTGGTAGAGTAGAAGCTTTAATTCCACCAAAAGAACAAATAAAAAATGAAACTTTAAATACACATCAAAGAATAAAAGCATATGTTGAAAAAGTAACAGAATCTGGTAAATTTGGTCCTCAAATAGTTTTATCTAGAAAAGATCCAAACTTTGTAAAAAAATTATTTGAATTAGAAATTCCAGAAATAATTGATGGTATAGTTGAAATAAAAGCTGTTGCAAGAGAAGCTGGTAGCAGATCAAAAGTAGCAGTATGGTCTAACGATGAAAACGTTGATCCAGTTGGAAGTTTAGTTGGTAAAAAGGGTGTAAGAATAAACCCAATAATAGAAGAGCTAAATGGTGAAAGAATTGATGTAATACCATACAGTGATGATGTACCAAGCTTTATAATTAATGCACTAGCACCAGCTGAAATTTTAGCAATAGATATTAATGATGAAGAAAAACAAGCAACAGTTGTTGTTTCAGATGAATCTTTATCATACGCTATTGGTGCAGGTGGTCAAAATGTAAGACTTGCTGCAATATTAACTGGTTGGAAAATAGATATTAAGACAGAAACACAAATAAAAGAGGTAGTTATTGAATAATACACTTGTTAAGTGTTTTTTAAGGAGAACATATGAATCCAATAAGAAGTTGTATATTATGTAGAAAAAGAAAGCCAAAAAGTGAACTTTTTAGAATTGTATCTAAAAATTCTGAAGCAATTTTTGATAATACACAAAAAATTAACCAAAGAAGCATATATATATGTAGAGATAAAAAATGCATTGAAGCATGTCAAAATAAGATAAGTAAAAATAAATTTACAAGTAAAATATCTTTAAATAATAATAGCTTATACGATGTATTAGAATACTTAAAAAGTGAAGTGGAGGAAAAGTAGTGGAGAAAATAAAAGTAAGTGATTTAGCAAGAAAAATGGGACTTACGGTTTCACAAACATTAACCAAATTGGAAGAGTGTGGTATAAAAAAGAGTAACGCTTCAGATTTGTTAGAAGAAAATGAAGTAAAAAAAGTATTAAAAGGGAGTAATGTAAAAGTGGATTTAAAAGGAACAGAGAAAAAAACAGGAATGCATATAATTAGAAGAAATATAAAAGTTATAAATACTAGTGGAGATAAGAGTGAAGTTGAACAAATAACAACTGATATAAGTGGTTCTATAAAGAAATCACATCACACAGTTAATGATGGAAGAGGTGCATCTAAAAATTATAATAAGGATGGACTTGGTGTTGTTGCACCTAAAAAACCATATCCTCAAAGACCAAAATTTAACGGTGGTAGAAATAATAATGTTGTAATAACAAGAAATGGAAAGCCTGTTGAGGCACCAAAAGAAGAGAAAAAAGTAGAACAACAACCAGTTGCTAAAGTAGAAGAAGTTAAAAAGACTGCACCAGTAGTAAATAATGAAAAGCCAGTAGAAAATGAAAAAAATACTGGTAGAAAAAATCCACAATATAATAACCAAAATCAAAGAAATAACTATAACAATAATGGTAATAATTCTAATTATGCTCCAAGAAATAAATATGATAATAACCGTCCAAGAAATAATTATAATAACAGAAATGAAAATTCTAATAATTCTGGCGATAGAAATAATAGACCAAATGGTAACTATAATAGAGATAGAAATAACGGTTATAGACAAAACGGTAATAATAATGGCTACAGACAAAATGGTGGCTATAGACAAAACTCTTCGATGAATAATACTTCATATCAAGTTAATAAGTTTATGAAACAAACTGCTGCTGCACCTGTTGAGCAAAAAGAAACTAGAGATTATTCTAATACTAATATAGATAAGAGAAAATATGAAAATAAACAAAATGAGAAGAAACAAGAAAAACTAGACAAAAACAAATTAAGAGAACAACATTCAAGAGTTGCTACTTCAAGATTAAAAGGTCTAGAGGTTGACTCTTCATCTGGAATGCTTGATCTTTATGAGAGAGAAAGTGATTTTTCTAGAAAATCTTCTAAAAAGAAAAATAAACAAAAGGTTCAAATGAATCAAACTAAAATAATACCAATGACTGAAGTTAAATTACCCGAAATGATGACAGTAAAAGAGTTTGCTGAGGCTATTAAAAAACAAGCTGCTGAAGTAATAAAGAAATTATTTGCACTTGGAATAATGGCTACAGTAAACCAAGAAATTGATTTTGATACAGCATTTTTAATAGCTGAAGAATTCGGTATAACAGCTGAAAAAGAGGTAAAAGTAACAGAAGAAGATATATTATTTGATGATTCTGAAGACGATGAAAAAGATCTAGCACCAAGACCTCCAATAGTAGTTGTAATGGGACACGTTGACCATGGTAAAACTTCACTTCTAGATAAAATAAGAAGTGCAAATGTTGTATCTGGTGAAGCTGGTGGAATTACACAACACATTGGTGCTTACAAAGTAACATGTAATGGTAGAGAAATTTGTTTCTTAGATACTCCTGGACATGAAGCTTTCACTGCAATGAGAGCAAGAGGAGCACAAGTTACAGATATAGCAATAATTGTCGTTGCTGCTGATGATGGTATAAAACCTCAAACAATAGAAGCTATTGACCATGCCAAAGCTGCAGGAGTTTCTATTATAGTTGCTATCAATAAAATTGATAAACCAACTGCAAATGTAGATAAAGTAAAACAAGAATTAATGAATGTTGGCCTTGTAGCAGAAGAATGGGGTGGAGATACAATCTGTGTTCCAATATCTGCAATGACAGGTCAAGGTATTGATAACTTACTTGAAATGATCCTTTTAGTAGCTGATATGAAAGACTTAAAAGCAAACCCTAATAAACAAGCTAAGGGAACTGTACTTGAAGCAAGACTTGATAAAAATACAGGTGTTATTACTTCTATGCTTGTTCAAAGAGGAGAGTTAAACGTTGGTGATACTATAGTAATAGGCGATGTTATTGGTAAAGTAAGAGCAATGAAGGATGATAAAGGTAAAAAGGTAAAACATGCTGGTCCATCTACTCCAGTTGAAATTATCGGATTATCTGAAGTTCCACATACTGGTGATGTTTTCTATGAAGTAGAAAATGAAAAAGTTGCAAAACAATTAGTTCAAAAGAAAAAAGCTGAACAAAGATTAAAACTTATACATCAAAGTTCAAAAGTAACATTAGATGACTTATTTGGCCAAATCAAAAAAGGACAAATAAAAGACTTAAATATTATCATTAAAGCTGACGTTCAGGGATCAGTAGAAGCCTTAAAAGAATCTTTAGAAAAATTATCTAATGATCAAGTAAGAGTAAGAATATTACATGCTTCAACTGGTGGAGTTAAAGAAAGTGATGTAACACTTGCATCTGTTTCAAATGCTATAATTATTGGATTTAATGTAAGACCTGAATCACAAGCTCAAATACAAGCTGATAAAGAAAAAGTTGATTTAAGATTATACAGAGTAATCTATGATGCAATTGAAGATGTTGAAAAAGCTCTAAAAGGAATGATTCCTAAAAAATATAAAGAAGTTATTCTTGGTACTGCAGAAGTTAGACGTGTGTTCAAAATAACAAACGTTGGTATTGTTGCAGGATGCTATGTAAAGAGCGGTAAAGTTGTAAGAAATGCAATGGTTAGACTTGTAAGAGACAACATTGTAATATTTGAAATAAAAATTGATTCATTAAAGAGAGAAAAAGATGACGTAAAAGAAGTTGCTGAAGGATACGAATGTGGTATTAAACTTGAAAAATTCAGTGACATTAAAGAAGGCGATATCTTTGAATGCTTTGAAATGGAAGAAATAAAAGGAGAATAATATGCAAAAACATGAAAGATTAGAACAAGATGCTAAAATGGCACTTAGTAATATAATCATGTATGAAGTAAAAAATCCATCAGTTACAGGACTTATTTCTGTAACTGATGTGAAAATTACTCCAGATCAAAAATATGGTAAAGTATATGTAAGTATTTTTGGAAAAGAAAATAAACAAAAAGTTATAGATGCTTTGAACGATTCTAAAGGATTTATTAGAACAGAACTTGGAAGAAGAGTTAAATTTATGAATGTTCCAGCTCTAACTTTTGTGTTAGATGACTCTATGGAATATGGAGCTCATATGGATAAACTAATTGATGAAGTAATAAAAAAAGATGAAGAAAAATAGAATTATAGAATAATTGGGGTGGTTAAATGTTTAGTGAAGCAAAAAAACTTGTTGAAGATTCAAATAAAATATACATAGTAGGACATGTAAATCCAGATGGTGATTCAATTGGTTCTGCATTTGGTATGTGTATAGCACTAAGAAATATGGGAAAAGATGCAAGAGTTGTTTTACCGAAATATTCAACCACATTTTCTTTTTTACCACATATTAGTGAATATTCAGTTGAATTTATAGAAGATGAAGAATATGACCTACTTATATGTGTTGATTCTAGTGATAAAGATAGACTTGCTATAAAACCAGAAGATTATGATAAAGCAAAAAAAGTTCTAATGCTAGATCATCATGAAAAGAAAGTGCCATATGGTGATGTAAATTGTATTTATAGTGATTTGCCAGCGGCAAGTCAAATTATATTTAACTTCCTAGAATATATGAATGTTAATATAACATCTGAAATTGCTATATATCTATATATGGGAATTATGACAGATACTGGAAGTTTTAACTATTCTTCTACTAAACCATCTACATTTGTGGCAGTTTCAAAACTTATTTCAACAGGAATTGATTTTGCTGACATTTGTAAAAGAGTTAATGATACAAAAAAAGAAAGCATTCTTTATCTTATAAGAGAGACTATTAATAATATGGAAGTTTATTTTGATGGTCAAATAAGATACTCATATATTCCATATTCTACAATAAAGGAATTAGGAATTGATGAAGAAGATGCAGAAGGAATGACAAACTATTTAAGAATGGTTGAAGGTACTCAAGTAGCAGTGTATGTTAGAGGAAAATCAGATGGAACAAATAAAGTAAGTCTTCGTTCTAGCGGAAAAGTAGATGTTTCTAAAGTTGCCATAGAATTTGGTGGCGGAGGTCATAAAAGAGCTTCTGGTTATACAATGCCAGAAGATTATGAAACTTCAAAAGAAAAATTACTTAGCATGTTAGGAGGAATGCTTTAATGTTAATACCTCAAGTGAAAAATGGAATTTTAAATATAGATAAACCACAAGGTATAACATCATATGATGTAGTAGATGTAATAAAAAAATTGTTCCCAAAAACTAAAGTTGGACATACTGGTACACTTGATCCACTTGCAACAGGAGTTCTTCCAATATTAATTGGTGAAGCTACAAAATTAAGCAATAATTTTACTGCAGAAGATAAAGTATACAAAGTAAAAATGTTACTAGGAGTAGAAACTGATACTTATGATATTACTGGAAGAATAGTATTTGCTAGTGTAGTAAATAAAGATGAATTTTATATAAAAGAAAGAATAAAGAGATTCATTGGAAAACAAATGCAAACTCCTCCAATATATAGTGCAATAAGAATAGATGGAAAAAGAGCATATTCATATGCAAGAGAAGGCAAAAAAGTTGAAATGCCTGAAAGAGAAGTTGAAATTTATTCTATTGAAGATATAAAAGTTAATCTAGAATTAAGAGAAGTAAGCTTTGTAGTACACTGTTCTAAAGGAACTTATGTAAGAAGTTTAGTAAATGATATTGGCAAGAAAATTGGATGTGGTGCTACAATGACAGATCTTGTAAGAATTAGAACAGGGAATTTTGATATAAAAAATAGTATTCCACTTTATAATTTTTTAAAATTAGATTATGATAAAATGTTAGATAAGATTTGTACAATCGAAGAATACTATGAAAATTCAAAGAAAATTGTGCTAAATGAAGTAGAATTTAAAAAATTTTTAAATGGAGTAAAGCTACCAGTTCAATTAAAAGATGGTATTGCTAGAATATATTTTAACAATTCTTATAAAGGGATTGGAACAATAGAAAATAAAGAATTAAAAAGATATATAGTAGAATAATTTAAAAGTTTCACCAATTTTATTGGTGAAATTTTTCTTTTTTACTTGACTTTCCTTAAAAATTAATATAAAATAAAAAAATAGTAATAATTACTATTTTTAGAAAGGTATATAGTATGAACTATTCAAGACAAAGAGAATTAATTACTAGATATGTAAAATCTGTTACATCTCATCCAACTGCTGAAGAGGTTTATAATGAAGTTAAAAAAGAAGAACCAAATATAAGTCTTGGCACTGTATATAGAAATTTATGCAAATTAGCAGATGATGCCCAAATTTTAAGAATAAAAATGGCAAATACTAAAGACAGATTTGACGGAAATACGAATCATCATTATCATGCAAAGTGTGTAAAGTGTGGAAAAATAATTGATATTTTTATAGATTATTTAAGCTACATAGATAGTGATGTTGAAAAAAAGACAGATATTAAAATTCTTTCTCATGATATAATATTTAATACTATATGTAAAAATTGTGAATAATTTAGGAGGATTTATTATGGATTTAAAAGGAACAAAAACAGAGGCAAACTTAATGGCAGCATTTGCCGGTGAATCACAAGCAAGAAATAAATATACTTACTATGCTTCTAAAGCAAAAAAAGAAGGATATGAACAAATAGCAGCAATTTTTGAAGAAACTGCAAACAATGAAAAAGAACATGCAAAAATGTGGTTTAAATTATTACATGGAAATGAAGTTCCATCAACTGTTCAAAATCTAAAAGATGCAGCAGAAGGTGAAAATTTTGAATGGACTGATATGTATGATAATTTTGCAAAAACTGCAAAAGAAGAAGGATTCGATCATATTGCATATCTATTTGAAGAAGTTGCTAAAATAGAAAAAGAACATGAAGAAAGATATAAAAAATTATTAGAAAATATTGATTCGGATGAAGTTTTCAAAAAGACAGGTGTAAGAATTTGGAAATGTAGAAACTGTGGACATATACATGTTGGAGAAGAAGCTCCAAAAGTTTGTCCAGTTTGTGCTCATCCTCAAAGTTATTTTGAAATAAAAGCAGAAAATTATTAATAAATGAAAAATCTTGGAATTCGTATAGTATTCCAAGATTTTATTATTATAATTATATTATATTATATTACATTATTATTTATCTTTAAAATAGCTACTATCTTGTATAATATTGTATTATGTGATATAATGGTTTGCATAAAAATATACTCTAATAAAATTTTATAAGGAGGAAACTTTCGATGAAATTAACTAAGGAAGAAAAAAAGATAAAAAAAGAAATTATAAAAGCCTATCAACGGAATTCACATGGATCTTATGATCAAAGTGGTCTAAAGGACCTAAAAAAATTTACTAAATGGAATGAAGTTGGTTTGAATTTTTTTAAAATGCTGCAAAAGTGTGAGTTCAAATCAGCAGATGCAGCTTATACAATGATGTATACTAGTGAAGAAAGCATCAATATTTTGTTTGAAATGGTTAAATTAGAATTAATCAAAATGAATTCACACGAAGTGGAAAATGCCATTGAACTTATATCTTCAAATCAGGATGCAGATGCTTTTAAAATGCTTGATATAATAAAACAAAAAATAGCATGTTCTATAAATGCATATTCTTTTTTAGAAAAGGCTGCACGTTATAAGTACACATCTAGTCAAATAAATTGGTTGTTAAGCAGAGAAATTTATTCCTTGCCAAATAATCAAGTGGATTTTGAATATCTTAAAACAAACTATGAAAGGGGATTCCCAATTCAAATTTTGGATATTGGCAAGAAATCTAGAAAATATGAAGAATATGTCGTTAGTGAGTTTGAACCCGAAGAAGTACCCAAAATTCTCCATTTAAGAATTAATCTTAATGTGTTAAAATTTTTAAGGGAAAATAGTTTTGAAGCTTTTGAAATAATTTATTATGATCATAAAAATCTTAAGTTTGATAGGTATGATTTAGAGTTTATATTTACTCATAAAGTAGATTCTAAAGAAGATTTCATTAAACAGTATTTATAATAAAATAATCTGGAAATACTCTACAATTTTTGTAGAGTATTTTATTGTCAAAAAACTCTTATATTTAGACAATATAAATTACTATAATTACTTGATTTTTTTGAAAAAAGAGGTATAATATTAATGTAAATTTAAGGAGAGATAATATATGGATTTTAATTTAGTTGAACAAAAAATGGAAAAAGCGATAGATCATTTAGGAGAAGAACTATCTGTAATAAGAGCAGGAAGAGCAAACCCTGCAATTTTAAATAAAGTGGAAGTTGAATATTATGGTGCTTTAACACCAATTAACCAAGTAGGTTCAATTTCTGTACCAGAAGCAAGACAAATTTTAATTACACCATGGGATAAATCTGTTTTAGGAGCAATAGAAAAAGCTATTCAAAAATCAGAAATCGGAATTAATCCAATAAATGATGGAAATGCTATAAGATTAAATTTCCCAGAATTAACAGAGGATAGAAGAAGAGAACTTGTAAAAGATGCTAAAGCAATAGGTGAATCTACTAAAGTTGCTATAAGAAATATTAGAAGAGATGCAATAGATATGGCAAAATCTGCACAAAAGAATTCAGAAATTACAGAAGACGAATTAAAAGCAGCTGAAGAAAAAATACAAAAACTTACTGATAAGTATGTTGAATCAGTTGATAATAATATATCTGCAAAAGAAAAAGAAATAATGGAAGTTTAAATTTGAAAGGTTGATTTTGTGGGAAGACGAATTATATCATCAGTAATTTTTACTGTTATACTTGTTTTAATAATGTTTGTAGATAATCCTATTGTAGATAGTGCAATAATTGTGTTATTATCACTAATTGGAATCTATGAATATAATAAAGCATTTAAAAATGCGGGATATAAACCAATATCTTGGGTAGGATATTTAGCCTGCTTTGTAATCTTTACAATGGGCGGAATTATATCAGATGAAAATAAATTATTACTCATAAAAATTGCAGTTCCAACAGTACTGATAATTATATTTATGTACGTAATAATTACTAATTTAAAGAGATCAATTATAGATATAGCTATAACGGTATTTTCATTGATTTATATTCCTTTCATGTTTTCATTTGTTAAATTAATACTTATGATGCCACTTGGAAGAGTACTTATTTGGTTTGTATTTTTAGGAGCTTTCGCTTCAGATGTTTCTGCATATTTTATCGGAACTAAGTTTGGAAAAACTAAACTTTGTCCAGATATAAGTCCTAAAAAAACTGTTGAAGGTTCAATAGGTGGAATAATAGGAGTAGTTCTATCATATGCAGTGCTTACATATATTGCTAATAGATATTTTGGTATGACTTTACAATATGGTTATACTTTAATGGCTGGTGTTATTGCTGGTATTGCCGGTCAATTTGGTGATCTTTCAGCTTCAGCTATAAAAAGATATTGCAATGTTAAAGATTTTGGAAATTTAATTCCAGGACATGGCGGTATTTTAGACAGATTTGATAGTATATTGTTTGTTGCACCAGTAATATATATGTTTTTAAAAATATATATTCTAGTGTAAAATTTGAGGGGGAGATTTAGTGTTAACATTTTTATTAACAGTGGTAAAATTACTTGTAATTTTATGCATTGTTGCAACTATACATGAGTTTGGACACTTCTTGATGTCTAAATTATGTAAGGCTAAGGTTAATGAATTTTCAATTGGATTTGGGCCCAAAATAGTTCAAAAACAATTTGGAGAAACTATGTATTCTTTAAGATGGTTACCTTTAGGTGGGTATTGTGCCATTGAAGGAGAAGATGGAGATTCGGAAGCTGATAATTCTTTTGCTAAGAAAAACACTTTACAAAAGATTTTGATACTTATTATGGGAGCAACTTTTAATGCTATACTTGCTGTTGTAATATTTGTATCAATAGCATTTTCTACAAATACATATACTACTAAAGTATTGGATGTAGAAGATGGTTCTATACTTGCAAATGCTGGTATAGAGTCTGGTGACGTAATTACTAAGGTAAATTCAAAAAAAGTTAATATATTATCTGATATAGTAAATATGGCAGTGCCAGAAAATAAAGATGTTGAAGTTGAATATGTTAGAAATGGTGAAAAACATGTAACAACTGTAAATGACGCAGTAACTGAAATAGGATATATTGGTGTATCTTTCTCAGTTGATGAAAATTCAAACGTTACAAATGTTGTAGATATGGTAGCATCTGGTTCTGCAGCTGCTGATTCTAAATTAAAGGCAGGAGATAAAATAGTATCTATTGATGGAATAGAAACTAGTAATGCTAGTCAAGTAATAAGCTATGTTAGACAAAATGCTAATAAAGAGCTAAGTTTCGTAGTAGAAAGAAATGGTGAAACTATTGAAGAAAAAGTTACACCGGTAGCTAAAAAAGTATTTGATCTTAATATAACAAATGCAGAATATGCAAAGACTAATTTAAAATTAGCTTTTGCTTCAGCATATAGCAATGTAAAAGCTATTGTAGGATCATATGTTGATCTATTTAGAGGAAAAGTTGGAGTAAAGGATATGTCTGGTATAGTTGGAATTGGTGAAGTAGTTTCTAAAACATCAGGCATATTAGAATTCTTAAATTTAATGGGAATAATAAGTTTGGCTATAGGTGTTGCAAACATTATGCCATTCCCACCATTAGATGGTGGAAAGATTGTTATTGTTATTGGAGAGGCTATAACACGTAAAAAATTGCCAATTAAAGCTGAGGCTATAATATCTTATATAGGTTTTGGTCTTCTTATAGCACTAACATTAGTTGTAACATATAACGATATAATAAGAATTATATAAATATGAAATAGAAAAATAGAACTTAAGTTAAATTCATAACTTAAGTTCCATTTTTTTTGCTTTTTTGTTTCTCTTTACTTGTTCCCTTTTTTAGGTTTCAATATGCAGCTTACAATCTCTTGTTATATAATATTTATTACCGTTATTTGTGAAATACAGCTTGGCGTCATCAGAATAGGTTTTGAATGTAGCAATTTCTTTCATGCTATTTTTGCCGTTTTTCATCTGGACTACTTCTAATGAATAAATATGAATTTCATCATATCTTTCAAGGGCTACAATTTCACCGGATATGTAATCGAACCGATTACAGTTAACAATGATTGTGTGGTCATTTCCCAGAAGATCAAACATA
>OIYY01001419.1_pt1 | contig 12621 bp, 17 predicted proteins | sample 1588341 | NCBI WGS metagenome assembly OIYY01 (sample SAMN03283287) | human gut metagenome | biome: human-associated habitat; material: feces | host: Homo sapiens | place: Peru | collected 2012
TATAGGCTTTTAGCCGAAAATGAAAAACCACCAGCTAAGCTGGTGGAAATTTATTCTATTATAGGAAATATCGTTTTTTATGTTTTTTGGTTATTATATTTATTACTACACTAGAACATTTTATTAGATAATTCATAAACTATATGGAGGAGATAGAAGGGGGAAAAATGAATTTAAGAGAATTTGGAACATATGCTTTAAATATGAAAAGTTTGGCAAATCCTGAGCCTAACTACAAATACAAAGGAGAATGTGTAAGTTTTATACAACAATATTTGTATTTAGTATTAAATATACCTTTTAAGGCAAGAGGAAATGCAAAAGATTGGGCTACAAATGAAGATGTTCTTAAATATTTTAATAAATTGTCTAGTAGTGAAAGATTAATGCCAGGTGATATCTTAGTATATGATGGTAATTATGGAGCTGGATATGGTCATATGGGGTTAATTGATGCTAATGAAAAATATATGGATCAAAATGGAATAAAATCAAGAGAAATAGGAGTAAAAGATTTACCATTTCCAAACTATATATGTATTTTAAGATATAAAGGAAATTTGGATGTGGGAAATACTTTTAACGTAAGGGTAGATAAATCAGAGGCAAACGTAAGAAGACAACCAAATACTAATTCCGAACTTGTAATGCAACCAGGTGGACAAGATTGTTTAAGAAAAGGAGATGTGTTTGCTGCAGTTGGTACTGTAGTTGGAGAAAACATTAGCGGAAATAACATATGGTATAAGAGTAAAAAAGGAAATTATGTATGGTCAGGAGGACTTACAAAAATATAGCAGGGAATATCCCTGCTATTTATATTAAATATCTATCTATTCGAGGAGATAGTTTAGAAATAATTTCATAACTAATAGTATTTGATAGCTTAGATATTTTTTCTACATCTTCACTATCTCTTATAACTGTAACAAAGTCACCTACATTTATTTTACTTTTTATATTAGTTATATCTAACATACACATATCCATACATATATTTCCAACAATTTTGGCTTTTTCATTTCCTATATGTACATAGTAATTATTTGATACATTTCTTGGCAGACCGTCTGCATATCCAATTCCAATTGTTGCAATCTTACTTCCTTTTTTGGCTGTATAACTTCCATTGTAGCTAATTTTAGAATCATTATTAAATTCTTGTATTCTTAATACAGGTGATTTTAAAGTTAAAATTGATTTAATGTTGCTATTGCAATTTTCTTCTAAATATCCATAAAGTAACATTCCTGGTCTTACGTGAGTAAATTGATATTTATTATATCTTAATATACCATAACTATTTAAGGCATGTATATAATTAAATTTAAATCCTAAATTTTGTAGTTTGTTTAAAATATTATCAAACTTTTCTAACTGCTTTAATGTGTAATTTTCATCAGAATCAGCGCAAGATAAATGAGTATAAATTCCATCTATTATTATATTATTAAAATTATTTTTTATTATCTCAATATTGTTATATATATTATCTTCTGTAAATCCTAATCTGCCCATTCCGGTATCTATTTTTATGTGAATTTTTATTAATTTGCTATGTTTTTTAGCTTCATTGTTAAGCTTTTCTAATAATTCAATATTTGAAACACTTACAGATAAATTATATTTTATTATATCATTTATATCTTCAGTTATAAATTGAGATGTAACTAAAATATTAGATAAGATACCATTTTGCCTTAAAAAGACACCTTCTTTTACTAAGGCTACCCCATAATCAGTTACACCTAAAGTTTCTAAATATTTTGTTATTTCTATCATTCCACACCCATAGGCATTTGCTTTTACCATGGCAATAATTCTTGTTGTAGGATTTAAAAATTTATGAATATATTCTAAATTATTTTTTAAGTTTTCTTTATTTATATATAGTTTTGAAGACATTTTACACCTCTATTTTTCTTTTAGCAATGTTATATTAGTAACGTATATAATTTCACAAGCTCCATCTCCTGTATCATTTCTTGATGTACTTGTAGTCCAATAAAAATTTTTATTATCTATAGTTTGATATACATTTACCAAATAACCTTCTATTTTTACATAGTCATTTTTTCTTAGCTTTAAGGCTTGTTTTTCTATTTTTTTATTTGCAGGAATAATATGATTGTTTGAAAAAGAATTAGAAACTTCATCCACTGAAATTTTAGATATATCATTTATTTTAAAATATAAAAACCTTGAACCAAGAGAATAGAATTCTAATATGTCACTATAACTATCTTTTGGAGAAAGTTTTCCCCAACCAATTCCTAGATCGAGCGGAGATAAATTGTTAAAATTATTTTCTGATAATATTTTTGATCTAAAAAATTTATGAACTTCTAGTATTCTTCCTGTAATTTCATATTTGGCTATTCTGTCTATTTTAAAATGACTATCTTTTACATCCATATAAATTGTATCACTATAATCAGTTTGAATTGGTTCGCTTATATTTTCTAGACTCTCAACCTTGACTTTTGGAATATTTCTATATATTTTAGAAAAAAACATTATAAATAGTACTATTAGTATTCCAAATATAAGAATAATATTTTTAATTTTTTGACTTTTATCAAATTGGTTTTCTGCGTTTGAAATTTCCATAATATCACCATGATAATTATATTTTATAATAGAAAATTAGTCAAGAAAAAACTAAGCCATTGGCTTAGTTTAAATGTTTATAAAAAATATAGAATCTATTAGAGAAATTACTTCTGAAATAAGTAAGAATATTCCGCAAAGTCTAGCAATAGTTACTGCTGTTCCAAATGGGTTAAATATTATAAGTAAACCAGCTATAAATAATACTATAGATAGTACTAGAGCAACAGCCCATTTTGATGTAAGACTTTTGATATTAAATGCAATTTGAAATTTTATTATACTCTCTATTATGATCCATGCACCAATTATAAATGGTAATATACTATTAACAAGAACTGGATTTACAAATAAAACTATTCCTGCTATTAGACTAACTACACCTTGCACTAATTCAAAACTAAAAGAATCTAATTTTCTACTAGTTGCAAAGTAAGTTATAAAATGTACAATTCCATTTAATATTAGTACACACCCAAATAATTTTACTACAAATATAAGTGATTCATCCGGCTTTATTATTAAAAATAAAGATAGAATTATTAATAGTAGTGAAATTGCAATTGAATTTTTACTATATCTTTTTACAAAAACTTCCATATGTTACCTCCAATTTTTTATTATTATAACACAATAGAAAAAAATATTGAATATAAATTATAAAAAAATGAAAATTTGAATATATTTTGTAATATATGGGGGATTAATATGTTTGATTATTTTGTATTCTTTGTTTTTATGACTCTTATTGGAAGTATTGGTAGTGGTATAGGAGGAATGTTAGGGGGGATTGTAAGAGTAAATAAAAAGTGGAAGATATCCGCTATAATGGACATAACTTCTGGTATAATGACAGGAATTGTTTGTTTAGATATGATTCCTGAAAGTATAAACGCATATAACAAATTAGTTTGCCTTTTAGGTATTATACTTGGAACAATTTTGATTCTTATTATTGATATGTTTGTTGTAAAATTTAATAAAGAAAATAATAAAATTACTTCTCTTATAATAATGTTGTCAATGGCAATTCATAATATGATAGAAGGACTTGCTATTGGTTGTAGTTTTTCATATTCATATGATCTTGGAATAGCAGTAATGATTTCTATAATATTACATGATATACCAGAAGGTATGGTAGTTGGAATTACAAATAAATTAGACGATTTTAAATTAAAAGATATTATAATTAATAGTGCTTTAGTTGGGTCTTTTATGGGACTTGGTGCTGGAATAGGAAAAATTATAGGAGGAATATCAGAAAAATGCTTATCTTTAGGGCTTAGTATTGCTGCTGGAGCAATGCTTTACGTTGTAGCGTGCAACCTTATTCCTGATTCAAAAAAGTTATCTAATAATAGATTAATTTCTATATTTTATATAATTGGTATAATTTTAAGTTTACTTATTTTCTTTAATTGACATTCTACATAATGTATGGTAATATTATAGAGTATTTATGAGGTATACACATGAAAAAAATAATTTTTGTTTGTACAGGAAATACTTGTAGAAGTGCTATGGCACATCAATATATGCAAAAAAGATTATATGATTTAAATTTGGAAGAAAAGTGTTTAGTAATGTCTTGTGGGATAAATGCTTACTACGGTAGTCCTGCTACACAATCAGCAATTTATGTTATGAAAAAATATGATGTAGATATGACAATACATAGAGCTACTCCTATTAATAATTCTAATATAAAAGAATGTGATCTTATCATATGTATGACTGAAGGTCATAAAGAGAGTATTGAATATTTATATCCTGAGCTTTCCTCAAAAATTTTTACATTAAAAGAATATGTAAATCCAAATGTAGAAAACAAAAATATAGAGGATCCTTGGGGATATGATGAAAAAGTATATGAACACTGTGCTGAAGAAATTGTGTATAATGTGGATAAATTAATAGAAAAATATTTAGGTGATTAATATGATTATTATAGGTGCAGATCATGCAGGAGTAGACTTGAAGAAGAATATAATAAGTTATTTAAGATATAAAGGAATTGCTGTTAAATCAGTTGAAAATAATACTTCTACTCAAAATGATGATTATCCAGATGTAGCTTATAAAGTGGCTACTGAAGTTGCGAGTGATGCAAATAATGTAGGAATTGCAATATGTGGTACTGGTATAGGAATCTCAATTGCATGTAATAAGGTAAAGGGAATAAGAGCGGCTCTTTGTATGGATGATTATACAGCAGAAATGTGTAGAAGACACAATAATGCCAATATTTTGTGCTTGGGAGCTAGAACTACTACGTGTCAAGATTTTGATAGAGTTCATGAGATTGTTGATATATTTTTAAATACTGGATATGATGGCGATAGACATGAAAGAAGATTGCAAAAGATAAAAATGATTGAAGATGGAACTTATGTAGAAGGTGAAGAATAAAATATGACTTTAGTATACGTTATAATAGGTATATCATTTTTGCTGTGTTTAGGACTGACTCCATTAGTAATAAAAATGGCAAGAAAATTTGGATTTGTTGACATTCCAAAGGATAGCAGAAGGGTACATACTAAGCCAATGCCGAGAATTGGTGGACTTGCTATTGTTATATCAATGATTGTTGGGCTTGGTATATATTATCTTTTAACTAGAAATATTCCACAAATTGCACTTGGAAAACAATTTGTAGGGTATGCAATAGCTGGACTCATAATTGCTACAATGGGATTTATAGATGATGCTTTTACGCTTAGAGCAAGATTTAAATTTATATTTGAGATGGCAGCAGCTATAACACTTTATGCTTTTGATGTCAGAATATCAGGAATTACGGTTCCATTTTTAGATATGGATATGATAGATCTAAAATGGCTTGATTTTCCTGTTACTGTGATTTGGATATTAGCAGTTACAAATGCTTTAAATTTAATTGATGGTCTTGATGGATTGTCAGCAGGAATAGCATCTATTGCTGCTACATCATTACTTATTATATTTATAGCAACTTCTGCTAGTTTAGAGGCAATTGTTATAACTGCCACATTAGTTGGGGCAACTCTTGGATTTTTACCATATAATTTTAATCCGGCAAAAACGTTTATGGGAGATGTTGGTTCTAATTTTTTAGGATTAACACTTGCCACTGTATCAATTTTAGGTTTTGCTAAGGGATATACAATGATTGCTATTATTGCACCAATACTTGCAATAGGAGTACCACTTTTTGATACAATTTTTGCAATGGTAAGAAGAATAGCAAAAGGTCAACCTCCACTGAGACCAGATGGTGCACACATACATCATAGGTTATTAAAGAGGGGATTTAATCAAAGACAGGCTGTATTAATTCTTTATTTAATAACAACTGTACTTTGTATTTTGGCTGTTTTATTAGTATCTGCTGACATTTGGAAAATATCTATTTTAGTAGTGGCAGCAATATGTTTTTGCATTATGGGAATTTTAAATATGAAAAAATGCAAAGAAATAAAAAAATTAGATGAGGGCGATTAAGTATATAATTTAATTTTATTTATATAATATTAAGGAAGGGTGTTTTAAATGAAAGAACAATTATTATTAGAATTAAAAGATGCAATGAGAAATAAAGATGAATTAAGAAAAAATACTATTACAATGTTAAGAGCTGCTATCTTACAAGTAGAAAAGGATAATAACAAAACTCTAACAGACGAAGAAATAGGAACAATTGTTGCAAAAGAAGTAAAAAAGAGAAAAGAATCTATGGAAGATTTTAAAAAAGCAGATAGACAAGATTTAGTAGAAGATCTTCAAAAAGAAATAGAAATATTAAGCAAATATTTACCAGAACAATTATCAAAAGAAGAAATAGAAAAATTAGTTGAAGAAGCTATCCAAAAAACAGGAGCAACAACTGCAAGAGATATGGGTAAAGTAATGCAAGAAGTAAGACCTAAAACAGCCGGAAAAGCTGATGGTAAGCTTGTTAGCGAAATAGTAAAATCAAAATTAGCATAAGAAATAAAGCCAAGAGAAATATCTTTTGGCTTTAATTTGGTTAGGAGGTTTTTATGAACATATATAAAATAAATAATAATAAATTTAAGACGGTATATTTTTCATATAATTTTACATTACCGGTGAAAAAGGAGGATATTTCATATTATAGTGTTTTATCATCTGTACTTGCAAAAACTAATAAGGTTTATAAGTCACAAAAAGAGATAAGTGAATATTTATATTCATTGTATGGAGCAAGTTTCGATATTAATATTGAAAAGATAGGTGATTTATTTAACTTAGAATTTAGAATTGAATTTGTAAATGATAAGTTTTTAGATGGTGATAGTAACGTTTTAGAAAGTGCATTAAAATTCCTATATACAATGATATATAACCCTGTATTTGTGGATGGAAATATAGATAATACTTTAGTTGAACGTGAAAAACAAAGCATATTAGAAAAAATATTAACAAGAAAAGACGATAAATTAAAATATTCTGTAAATAGAACTGAAGAATTATTATGTGGAGATGAACCATTTGGTACATTCTTATATGGAGAAGAAGATGTTGTAAAAGGTATTACTTCAGGTGACTTAGAAAAATATTATAATAAAATGATTAATGATGCCTTAATAAGTGTTATTATTTCTGGAAACTTAGATGGATATGACAATTTAGAAAATATGACTAAAGAAATATTTGGAAAGAGTGCTAATAATGTAAATAAAAATTCTGAATTTTTAACGAATGTTCATGATTCTATTAACGATAATAAATGTGAGGAAATAAAGGAAAAAGCCGATACAGTTCAAAGCGTTATTACTTACGGATTAAGAGTAAAAGATTTTAATATTAATGAATTTTTTATATTGAATGTTTATAATGCTGTTTTAGGTGCTACTCCCAGTTCTAAATTATTCCAAAACTTCAGAGAAAAAGAATCTTTAGCTTACACTGTTAGATCTAGATACTATAGATATAAAGATTTTATAATTATTTATGCTGGTATAAATAGTAAAAACTATGAAAAGGCAAAGGAAGTGCTAAACAAGGAATTAAAAGACATGCAACTTGGAAATATTAGTGATGAAGAGTTTAAAGCTGCCAAAGAAAGCTTAGTGTCAGATTTACTAGAAGTAGCAGATTCTAAAGTAGGACTTGCAAAGATGTTCATGTCAAACTTATTTTTCTTTGAAGATGATTCTATTGATATTAACTATATGATTGACCAAATAAAAAAAGTTACTAAAGATCAAGTTATTAATATAGCTAAAAGAGTAGAGTTAAACATGATATACTTTTTGGGAGGTGAAATTAGTGAATAAATTTGAAGTAAAAATTAATGAATTTGGTGAAGAAACGTATATAACAACTTTAAAAAATGGATTGAAAGTATATATTTGTAAGAAGCCTGGATTTGAAAGAAAATTAGGAATGTTTGGAACAAAATATGGATCTTTAATCAATGAATTTGTTGATATAAAAACAGGTGAAAAATTAAAAGTTCCAGATGGAATAGCACACTTTTTAGAGCATAAATTATTTGAACAAGAAGGTGCCAATGCATTAGATTTATTCTCTAAAATAGGTGTTTCATCAAATGCTTATACATCTTTTGATCAAACTGTGTATTATTTTGAAACAATAGAAAAATTTGAAGAGTCAATCAAACTTTTGATTCAGTTAATAAAAACACCTTATTTTACTGATGAAAATGTTGAAAAAGAACAAGGAATTATAGGTCAAGAAATAAGCATGTACGATGATGAACCAAATTATGCTGTTTATTTTAATGCTTTAAAAGGAATGTATAATACACATCCTGTAAAAGTTGACATTGCTGGTACTATAGAAAGTATATCTCATATAACAAAGGATTTATTATATACTTGCTACAACACATTTTATAGTGCACAGAATATGTTCTTTTTAGTAATCGGTGACGTTGATGTAGAAAAAACAGTAGCGTTGATAGAAGAAAATATAAAAATTTATGAGAAAGACTTTGATTCTAAAAAAGAAATTAAAAAAATAGAAACTTATATTCCTCATGAAGAAAAAAAAATAAATCAGAAAAATGTAACTAGAAATATGGACATATATATGCCTATGATATGTATGGGATACAAGTTAGATGTAATAAAAAATGATGATATAATAAAAAGACAACTACTAGCTGATATAGTATCAGAATTATATTTTTCAAGATCAAGTGATTTCTTTGAAGAAGAATATAAAAAAGGAATAATAAATGATCCGGTTGAATTTGAACTGGAAGCAACAAAAGAGTTTTCACATGCACTTTTGATAGCTTCTTCAGAAAAGATAGATGTATTAAAAGATGATATATTAAAATATATAGAGAATATAAAGTTAAACCAAATTGATCATTCAAAATTTGAACTTATAAAGAAAAAAATGATAGGAAGCCAAATAGCTCTTATTGATAATTATAATTATACATATAGAAAAATAATTGATAGTATAGTAAATGAAACAAATCTTTATGGTGAAACTAAAATACTAAAAGAAATAAATGAGAATGATATAAAAGAATTTTTAAAATTATTTACGTTAGATAATTTGACAATTTCTACAATTTATCCAAATAATTAAAATAGTGCTAAAGGCACTATTTTTTTGATATTCTCACAAAATTATGTAGCATAAAACACATTTATATATTGAAAGTTTGCATATTTTTGTCGAATTTTGCGACCGATTTTTAACCAACAAATATTGACATTATACTATAAAAATGGTATAAATATTACAATATAAAAAGGAGATGATTTTATGGTTGTCGATAGTATTAATGCATTAAAGCAAAAATTAGAGGAGCAAATCGAAAAAAAAGACTCATATGATAAAATATATGAGACTAGTACTGAAATTGATAAACTATTGATTGAGTATTACAATGAATATGGGTTAGGTGAAAAGGTTTAAAGAACTAAAATTTATATCAAGTAGCATAAGACCTAACACAATTATTAAAATGTAATCGCAATCAGATTCAAGAAGTAAGAAAACAATAAGAGCAACTATTATTAAATCATCAAGCGCAAATGAAAATCCGAATATTGATAATCTATTGTTACAAAAGTTTATTGGTCCAAATTTGAAACTCCTATTATTGTTTTCTTCTTCTTCACATTTTTTATTTTCATCTTGATTTAAAGATTTATTTTCTTCTTGTATTTTATCATCTAAATTTGTATTTTTTTCATCTTTTACATTGTTAAAATCACTTTCAAAATGATTATTTTCTTTATTCATATTATTGTAATAGCTAGAGGGATAAAACATATGATTTTGATATGGATATCTAAAATATGGATTATAATTTCTATAAAACATGTTATTATTCATTATTTTTATCACCTCTACTATTAAACATTCCAATTGCATTTCCAATTGTAAGAATTGTTATGTATTCATTTAATTTATCTTGACGAGATTTTCTTAAAAATGGTTTTAATGATAGTAATAGATTTTTCTTTGGATCATTAGCATTTAATGAGGAAAATATTTTTTGTAATTTTAAAATTGTACCAATGTCAAAATTAAAATTTGAATTTGATCCTGAATTTTCTTCAGAATAATTTTGTGTATTGTCAGAGTTATTAAACATAGAAATTATAGAAGAAAAATCAAAATTATTATTAGAGTTATTTTTTTCATTATTGTTATGTTCTGTTTCGTTGTTAATAGTATTTTCGTCACAAGTGTTATCATTTTTTTTATCATCGATATTTTCATCATTTAATTTAGATTGTATATTTTGAATTAAATCAAATAAAGCATTTTGGTTAGAATTTGGATCATTAAAATTATTATTTTCCATAATTATTTATTATTTGTAACGTTTCCCAACATTTTTGCCAAATTGTTTAAATCATCTTTTGACATGTTTTGTACCATTCTACTTACTTGATTTAATTTATCTTTGTCTACAGTTGATAAAAGTTCAAGAAGTTTTGAATTCATCATTGAATTCATATCATTTTGATTATTCATAAAAACATCTCCTTTATTTATATTATATTTTAATTATATGCTAGGCAAAAATTTATGTGCTAGTCTAATTAAAGAGAGTAGGTGATTATATAAAAAAATTAAGTTTTAAAAGTATAAATGAAGTGCACAAAATTACTAAAATAAAGGATGGGAGGGTAATATGTAGTGACAAAGAAAAAATAAAAAATGTATATATTTATGAAATAACCCCTATACAAATATTAACTTTAACAAATGACGTTCAAAATAGAATTTTATCTGTTTATAAAGAATTTTTAAAAGAAGTAAGCTTTGATTTTCAAATTATATCTGTAAATAAAAAATTAAGTGAAGGTGAAAGTGAGGAGATATTTAAGAATAGTGATACTAGCCTAGTTACAAGAAATTTAAATTTTTTAAATAGATACAAAAAAGAGGTTAAAAGTAGTTTAATTCAAAATGAAGTTTGTATTAATAAATTTTATATAGTAGTAACTTACAATGGAGCTGTGGAATATGTGGATAGAATTTTAAAAAAACTAACTAAAATAGGATGTGATGTGAAAAGAGTAATAGAAGATAGGGAATTAAAAAATATATTATATAAATGTTTTAACAAATGTTATTAAGGAGGAAACATATTAGTGGCAAATTTAGATTTTATTCCATCATATATTGATAATAGAGATTTTAGATGTTTAGATATTGATAATAATTACGTTGGATTTTTGTCAATTAAAAGTTATCCTAAAATTTCTGGTTTTCTGGAGGTTTTAGAAAATTTTCCTAAAAATATAAATTATGATTATAGTATACACGTGAAAAAGCAAGATACTGTTAAGTTACTTAAAGAATTAACATATAGCATTTCTTCAAATCAGACTGAAATTAATGATACTAAAAAAAATCAAATTGATTTTGATGTTATAGATAATGTAACTAAAGATGCTAAAAGCTTGAGAAGAGAAATACAAATTGAAAATGAAGAGATATTTTACGTAAGTTTTATCATTACACTTTATTCTTCCAATAAAGAAAATTTATTAAATCTATTAAAAGAATTTCAAAGTAAACTTTATTCTAAAAGTATTATTTCAAATATTTTAAATTTCAGATGTTTAGATTCATATATATCAACATTACCAACAAATTATATTGATAAAAATTTATTTAAAACTACATATAAAAATTTTACTACCAAAAACATTCTAAATATATTTCCTTTTTATACAAAAAATTATATTGATGAAAATGGAATACTATTTGGATATACACATTTAGAAAATAAATTATGCTATATAAATTTATTTGATTCAAAATATCTTAATAGTAATGTATGTGTATTTGGTAGCAGTGGTTCAGGTAAATCTTATTTTATAAAATTACTTATTATAAAAAATTATTGTAACGGAGTAAATCAGTTTATTATAGATCCAGAAGGTGAATATTCAGAAGTTGTGAGTAAACTTTCTGGCCAAGAAATAGATTTTAAAAATAATAATGGTAAATTTTTAAATCCTTTAGAGATAACTAGAGAGGATAGTTTAAAAGATAATTATTTAAAGTCCAAGATAAATCAAATAACAAGTTTTATATTAGATATGATTGATATTAAAGAGGAATATCAACATGAAAGTGATCTAAGGGAAGCTATATATAATTCATATATGAATAAAAATATAACAGATAATATAGAATCTATTTATAAAACTCAAGTTAGTGCTTCTAGAATATATTTAAATAAAAAGATTATAAAACATGAAAGTTTTCCGACTATAATGGATGTTTATGAAAATTTAAAAGATGATTCTTTAAAATACAAATTGAAAACTTGTTTTATTTCCACAAATCCGTTATAATAGCGGAAAGAAATCACGAAAGGGGTGGTGTTTATGGCACTGGATCGGGAGGATATGGAGCGGCGGCGGCAGAAGCGGGAAGCGGCCAGACGGCGGGCCCGGAAGCGGAAGCAGAAAACGCTGCTGCTGGCTCTGACGGCTCTGGTGGTGCTTACCGGCTGCGGCGTCGTGATCTACCGTCTGGCAAACGGCA
>OIYY01001423.1_pt1 | contig 12593 bp, 19 predicted proteins | sample 1588341 | NCBI WGS metagenome assembly OIYY01 (sample SAMN03283287) | human gut metagenome | biome: human-associated habitat; material: feces | host: Homo sapiens | place: Peru | collected 2012
GGTCGCTGCCGGACATATCCCGCCAGTGCTTGCCTTTATAGGTAAGGGCGCCGTCCTCCACGCTCAGCTCCGGCAGGGGCAGGTCGGCACCGTTCAGCAGGGCCATGCGGTCGGCCCGTTTCCGGGTGATGGCTTCGGTGAGCTTGTCGTAATCGCTGGCATACCGGGCGGCTTCGTCCTCGGCCCGGGATTTTTCCAGATTGGCCCGTACCTTGCGGTTGGTCTCTTCGATGTCCCGGATGGAAGCTTCCAGTTCGGCGGTGGATTCGTCCTGAAGCTGGGCAACGGTCTTTTGGGCGGTTTTCCGCTGATTGAACAGGCGGGTGTGCTTGGCATCGAGTTCCTGATACTGTTGTTCCAGCTCTGCAATGCGTTCACGGGTGCGTTTCAGTTCGGCCACGCACTGCTGCTCCTGACGCTCAAGCTCTGCGTACTGTGTCCTCAGACGCTGGTTCTCGCCGTTGCGGGCCAGAATTTCCTGCTGCTGACGGATGAGGTCGGAGGCGCTGACCGGCTCCTCCGGTGCATCGGGGTAGGAGATGAGCTCTTCGGCAAAGTTTTTCTTCTGCTGGGCCAGCTGACCGGTGAAGGTGCGCTTGTCGTACAGAGCCTTGATCTCCATGTCACGGGTGTGCAGCTCGGTGCCGATGCCGATGATCCGCAGCAGGATGTCCGCCTTTTCCTTGTCGGACGCTTCCATGAAGCGGGGCAGATCCAGCGCCAGCGGCTCGATAAAGGCGTTGAGCAGCTGCTGGCCGCTGCGGCGTCCGGTGGGGTCGGTGACGGTCAGGGTGCTGTTCTTGCCCTTGCGCTCCACCACCACGCCATTGGAGAGCCTGACCTTGAGGTGGGCGGGAGCCACGGCCCCGTCCCGCTGGGCGGCGTCCGGGCGGAATCTGTCGCCGCCGAGGGCCCACGCCAGCGCATCCAGCACGCTGGTCTTGCCCTGATTGTTGTTGCCGCCCACAAGGGTGAGCCCGGTGGGGGCTGGGGTGAGCGCAACGGCCTTGATGCGCTTGACGTTTTCGGCCTCGAGGGCCGTGATGGTTACAGACATCTGGATACCTCCCCTTGAGCGGATGCGAGTGTGTGAACGAACTGGTTGATCGCGGTCTCCCGCTGGTCGTCCGGCAGTTTGCGGAACTGCATTTTGGCGGACTGAACGATGCTTGTGATGGAGCGCCCGGCCAGAATGATGCTGTCGTAGGCATCGCGGGCATCCTGTTCCTGCTGTGCCTTATAGTCCGCAGTCATTCCGGCCGCGATCTCGTAAGCTTTTTCGCCTGCCCGCCGGTCTACCTCTTCTTCATCCACCACGGCGGCGATGGGCTGTTTTTTCAAAGCGGCATTTTCGGCCTGCAGCTTGTCGGCCCGGAGCTTGGCCGCTTCGGCCACCTGCCGGGAACCGGAAAGCTGGCCCTCGGCGTTCTTGGCCCGGGCTTCGGCCTTGCTCTGCATTTTCCATGCTTCCTCTTCCCGGGCTTCGGCAGAGTCGGCACGTTCTTTCAGCTGGGCGTTCTGCTCTTTCAGACCGTTGATGTCGGCAAGAGCGGATTCGTAGCGGCTTTCTGCTTCTTCCCGCTTTTCCGCGTCCTTAGAGGTCTGGGCTTCGGCGCTTTTCACCAGCTCCTTAAAATAAACATTTTCCTTGCGGGCGTTCTGAGCGGACTTTTCGGCGGTGTCGGCACGGGATTTTTCGGCTTTGAGCTGGGCCAGCAGTTCCTGTACCCGCTGGCTGTCTCCGGCAGCGGCGGTGAGCTGTTCGGCACAGCCGGAGCGGGCGATCAGGTTCAGGTCTTTGCGAGAAATAGAGGGTAGTAATTTTAAATCCGCAACTGTTGCGGATTTAAAAGCATCGCCGTTTTGGGTCATGGTTCGGGCGCTGCCCTCGCTCAGTCCCTTGCTCTCATACCACTTTGTCCATGTGCCGCCGCCATAGCGGCCTGCTTTGGCAGTCAGGGCGTGCATTTTGGCAACATAGATGCAGGAAATGAGGTATTCATCCTGCGCGGTGCCGTAATGCAGGTCGAACTGCTGGTCGGTCTCCACGGCCTGTTCGGACAGGTCGCCCAGAGCGGAAAAGTCAAAGCCAAGTGCCGAAGGCATCGATACAGAAGAACCTCCCGCCAATGCGGCAGGGGCCGATTCGCAGTTCTGCAGGGATGTCGCGGGGGTCGATGCGCTTGCATCCGCCGCGCTGTCCGAGGTGGTCGGTTTTGCCGCTGCGGCAGTCGGGACAGCATTCTCTGCCGTAGTCACAGCAGCATCCGCATTCTGGGCAGGTGCACATGAGAGAATCTCCTTTGCTTTTTTGATGTCGGCAAGAATCTTTTCCATTTCCTGCTGTGGGGTCATGCCCTTACGGTTGCCATCCGGATTGAAAAACCGGGCCAATAGAGCCGCTTTGGCAGAAATGCCCTTTTTGTTGGCAGTGCAGACGAATGTACAGCAGTAGCGGCCATTGTGGGAGTAATCAGTGGGGCGAATCTTGTCTCGAGAAAAGCCGCCCGTGAGTTCGCCCTGAGGGAAAGTATCTTTGACCCATGCACTGATCTGTTCCAGAAAGTCGAAATCCAGGCTGAACACAGAGCAGGTGCATTTGTCTTTGGTCGAGCCGATGAAGAGGGAGCCATATGAGAGCGTTCTACTCATCCGGCACTCGTAGCCCTTAATATCCTGCACGAAACGTTTGGTAGTCTCGTTCCACTCGTTACCGCCCCACGGCATAGCGTAGGGACAGCCATAGCATTCATGGCCCGGGCCGTACCCTTTCAGACGGTTGCCGGTATTGTCAGCGCTGCTGGATTTCTGAACTCTCTGCCCACACTTACAGATATAGGTGCTCATCCCTTCACCTCCGTGCCCTTCAGGCGGTCCAGCATTTCGGCCTGCACATCCTTGCTCATGGGCTGGATGTTGTTGCCCTTCCAGCCGTAGCAGAGGATGGGTCCGTAAAGCTGACGGCCCCGGTACGTCCGGTTCAGCAGGCTGGCGGGCTGGATGGGACCATCGTACCGGCCCACGAACAGCACCGCCGGGGTGCGGGGTAGTACGATCATCTCACAGCGGGTGCCCAGCCGGTTCTCAATGGCCCACAGGCTGTCCGGCAGGGTGGTGACCACGGGCTCTGCGCCCGGTTCGGCTAAAATACCTTTCATTTGTAAAATCCTTTCTGATGTGATATCATCAAGGGTGATGGGGCTAGTAATTCCATCACCCTTTGGGCTCGTCGGTGTTGGCGCACCGGCGGGCCTTTTTGTCTGCCTGCATTTTCTGCAGCATGTACTTACCGTAGCTCAGGCCGGCTTTTTCGGCGGCGCGAACCTCGGCGTGCAGGGCAAGGCTGCTGCGCTCAGCGGCAAGTCCCTGACGCCGTGCCTTTGCCGCTTCGGCCTGACGGCGGTCCCATTCCAGACTCTGGGCGTTGGCGTGCTTTTTGCCGCATTCGGGGCAGCGCTGAGCGGAACGCCCGACATCGCAGAGCACCTTGCCGCAGTCCACGCAGATGCGGGTGTAGGTCTTGAAGTCGCTCATGCTCAGCCCGCCTTCCTGCCGCTCTTCACGGTGTTGCGGGGCTGCCGGTGCACCCTGCGGCGCTCCTGTTTCTCCCGGTCATGGGCGGCAAAGCCCCGCCGGGCAAAGAACGCCGCCAGCAGGATCAGCACCATAGCGGTGATAAACGCGCCGTCCGAGATGGTGCCGCCGGTCTGAAAGCTGCCCTCCAGCCCCATGCCGTACAGCAGGCCCACGGCCCCGCTGGCCACGGCCAGCCAGTACCACACGCCGGATTTGATTCTCATGCGGATTCTCCTTTCTCGACAGCAGGGAAGAACAGCTCCCCGATTTCACTCTGCCGGATACCCAGCAGCTCACACATTGCAGTGATCTCCGCGCTTGTCCACGGGTTGTGTCCGTGCATCCTGCCGCTCATGGTGTCCCGGCCAATGCCGATGTACTCGGCCACTTCCTGATCGCGGTAGCCGCAGCTGTGGAACCGTCCCCGCAGCTTCCAGTACGGGATCTGCTTGAAAGTGCCGCGAATGGTTGATGGGTTCAACATGGTGAATATGTACCTCCTTGTGGGTGGCTCCCTTCTGCGGTAGAATGGAGAGACAGAAGGGAGGTGAGAATAATGGAAAGAAAAGAGCAGTGTGAACGGATTGTTCTGACAAAAAAGGAAAAGAAGTTGCTGAAACAGATTCAAAAAAATCCAGATATGCAATGCAATCAAGATGATGTATGGCAGCTTTATCTTTATGGGCTGGTAAGTCCGATGAAAACTGAAAAAGGCCTTAACATGCATCGCTTTCATATCGCAGATTTTTATGATACGTACAGAGATTACCAGCGTGAAAAAAGGAAAAATCAGTTTTTTGAATCGCTCTGGCTTCCTATCGTTGTCAGTGTCGTTACTAACCTAGCAATAAACGGATTGCAATGGTTGTGGCCGCTGCTAGTACAATGGTACGCCAGTTCTCATCAATAAACGCCTTCATGGCCCAGCGTTCCTCTTCCGCAGGTTCGCTGGGCTTTTTGTTGTTGTCCATGTGGTTCTCTCCTTTCATGCCACGGGGCGGTTGTCCAGCTTCTTCAGACTGGCCACCAGATTGATGGATGCCGCAGCAGTCTCCATCTGCTCGAATGCGTCCTCGTCCATGTCCTTGCACATGCTGTGAATGCGGATCACGCGCTCCACGTCCTGCTGCGTCAGGCCATACATGGCGGGGTTCAGGGAATTGTTCTTACGTGCCATACGAAGCACTCCTTTCTGTGGGTGGCTCCCACGACCATTCCGGCTGCGTCACCGGAATGGTTTCGACCCGTGCCACCGGGTCATCATCGGGTGGGTTGTGGCGTGCTCCCTTCTGCGGTATACTTGGGCAGAAAGGAGTGTTGAAAATGCTGGACGTAAAAACGCTGAAGGTTCTGGATTTTCTGAATGAGCATCCTGATGAAGCCTTTTCCATTTATCAGATGGGGAAGTGTGGCATGACCGTCAACTTTGAAACGATGCAATGGCTGACGGACAAAAATATGGTTTTTCGTTATGAAGATGAGGATGCGTTCCGATGTGAGTATGAAGAACCGGAGTACACCTATCAGATCAATGCTGGTGGTCGTGTTGCGCTGGAAGAACAAAAGCATTTCACAAAGACTGAAAGGCGTGCCAACATTGCTCTTGGTTTGTCGGTTTTGAGTCTGCTTGTTGCCATTGCTACAGCCTTAAAAGGTTGATGACGTTGATGAGCAGCGCAATGATGGACAGAGCGAAAGCAATACCGTATTTCAGGTCAAGGCGTGCATAGTATCGCTCAGTTTCCTCCAGCGTCTTCTTGTCAAGCTGCTCCTGTTCTTCCGGCGTGCGGGGAGAGTGATCCATTTTCTTCACCTCTTTTCGTTGACTTGGTTGGCTAAGCCTGCCTTAGCTTGGCTATACTATAGCATAGCATCGCTATGATGTCAAGCGCAAAATTATTAGCTGAGCTAAATTTTGTTCTTGACACAGTAGCGCCCACGTGGTACAATCCGAAATAGAAGGAGGTGACACAAATGAACGAGCGTATAAAAAAAATCATTGAAGAACTCGGTTTGAAAAAGGTGGATTTTGCAAACCGCTTGCACATCTCACAACCTTTTGCATCAGAACTTTGCTCTGGTGCAAAAGCCCCCAGCGACCGCACGATCAGCGACATCTGCCGGGAGTTCGGCGTCCGGGAAGCGTGGCTGCGTACCGGCGAGGGTGAAATGTTTGTGCAGGACACCCAGTCGGAGCAGGTAGCGGCTTTTCTGGCCGACCTGACCAAGGATGACAGTGATACCTTTAAAAAGCGTTTTGTTGAAATGCTGGCAGGTCTGAGCCCGGCGGACTGGGGGCTGCTGGAACGCATGGCCGAAAAATTGACGCAAAAAAAAGAGGAAAGCCCGTAAAGGCTTCCCTCGCGTGGTGGCTGGTTGCTTATCCGATCAGGTGGCTTGCGTACACCCACACAAGCCGCAACTGGCGGAAATCGGCTTTTTCCAGCAGTTTCAGAATGGCGTTGATGTAATTTTGTCGTGTCATGTTGCTGCCCTCCGGTTCAGTTTTATGTCCAAAGGCATTATACAACATTTTGGAGTTACATGCAACAACTTTTAACAACTGAAAAGGTGTGAAAAATCCACAGAAAAATTGGATTTTTCAGCGAGGAAGGAAAAAACATGTCAAAAAAACTTTCTCCCTATGGCCGGAAAGAATGGCACCGAAAGCATAGCACCAGTAAAGAAATGCGCTGGCTGAACAAAGGTATCGATGCGGCATTCAAAGAAGCCGGTTCCATTGGAAAATCGGCACCTAAAACGATGCAAAATGCTCAAGAAACACAGCAGCAACTTCCGACAGAGGTTGAAGGAGCAAGTGCGCTCATCGGATTCTTGGCTTTCTTAGTGTTGTATTCAAAGATGGGGACGATTTTGGCTGTTTTTTTTGGAATCGTCGCGGCCATCGTTAGTCTTTTTGTTCTGAGTGTGGTATACGGAGGCATGACCGGCAAAAAAGAAAGAAAACTGAAAGAAGAAACTGCGAAAAAAGAATATAATCAGTGGGTGGCAGACCCTCACTACGAGCCTAATCCTGAATGGATGGGGCAGACTGACCTTGTGGATTCTCGCGCGAATGCAAAGGTTTTGGCTCCACAGTTTCTGAAACAGGCTCAGGAAAGTGCAAAAATCCTTCAGACGACCACGGAACCTGCCACCTTTTTTACAAGATATGATTTTTGCGTTGGACGCTTGATGGAACTTGAAAAGTGCAAAAGGTACGGTGCACCGGTAAGCGCTACAGCTGATTTGAAGAAGTATCGCAGCCTTAGCTTCCGGGATGATGCTGTAAAGGAAATCATTCATCGAACGGAAGAAAAGTATCAGGCAAAAATCGAGGGCCTGAAAACGGCAAAGGCAAAACAGAACTGGGCCGAAAAATACCATCAGGCATTTGAACCGTATTTGCCTTACATGACAGACGGTCAGAAGTCTGAGCTTGGAGAAGCAAGCGCATATCTGTTTGATCTGGCTCAAAAATAAAAAAGCCCGCCCACGCTGGAACATGGACGGGCAGGGAAGGAGCGAAGATGGAGAACAACTTTCAGTTTTTGATTTACCGCTCAGCGGAAGAAGATGTTTCTGTTGATGCAATTGTGAAGGATGAGAGCATCTGGTTGTCCCAGCAGGGTATGGCAGAACTGTTTGGTGTACAAAAGCCTGCAATCAGCAAGCATCTGAAGAAGATTTTTGAAGAAGGTGAGCTTGACGAAAAAGTGGTTGTTTCCAAAATGGAAACAACCACTCACCACGGTGCGCTTGAAGACAAAACGCAAACACAGGAAACCAACTTCTATAATCTCGATGCCATCATCTCCGTGGGCTACCGTGTCAACTCCCGCCGGGCAACACACTTCCGTATCTGGGCGACCGGCATTCTCAAAGAGTATATGACCAAAGGCTTTGTGCTGGATGATGAGCGCTTGAAACAAGGCAAGGATGCCTTTGGCAAGGATTATTTCCGCGAGCTGCTTGAGCGCGTCCGCTCCATCCGTGCTAGCGAGCGCCGCATCTGGCAGCAGGTGACGGATATCTTTGCCGAGTGCAGCATCGACTACGACCGAAATTCGCCGGTGACTAAGGATTTCTATGCCATGGTGCAGAACAAGTTCCATTACGCCATCACCGGCCAGACGGCGGCAGAGATCGTGTACGCCAAGGCTGACCACACCAAGGATCACATGGGGCTGACCACATGGAAGAACGCCCCCGAAGGCCGCGTGCTCAAGTCGGATGTGTCGGTGGCAAAGAACTACCTGTCCGAGAAACAGATCCGCCAGCTGGAGCGTACCGTGTCGGGCTACTTTGACTATATCGAGGACCTGATCGAGCGGGAAAATACCTTCACCATGGAACAGTTTGCCGCCAGTATCAACGAGTTTCTGTCCTTCCGGCGGTATGACATCCTGCCAGACAAAGGTAAAATCTCTGCCCGGCAGGCCAGAGAAAAGGCTGAGGCGGAGTATGACCTGTTCAACCCCACACAGAAAATCGTGTCGGATTTTGATAGGGCAGTGAAGGATCTGAAGGAGTAAAGCAATGTGCAAATTTTGCACATTGCTTCCAGCCGTTGCAAAATCTGCAACAGCTCAATAAAAACAAAAACGCCCCCGGTGCTACCAACACCGAGAGCGTTTACAGAGTGGCTTGCCCCAGAGGGTACAATCCAACATGAACACTTGTATTGTACCACCTCCGGGCAGGCTTGTCAAAGTGTACCCTTGTGTATGGAGGTAGGTTTTATGAAAAAACGGGTCAACACGGCATTTTGGGTCGAGAAGGAAAAGCGCTGGTGCATCGCGGTGCAGCAGAAGAACGGCACCCGCAAGCGATTTTACAGCAGCACGCCGGGCCGCACCGGTCAGCGGGAAGCAAACGCAAAAGCGGATGCATGGCTCGACGACAGCATCCGGGACGGCAGGAAGAAGGTAGCCGCCCTCTATGCCGAGTGGGTGGAAGAGCTGAAGCTGATCTGCGGGACATCCTATGTGATCCAGTGCAGCAAATACGGCGAATACTACATTCTCCCGGTGTGCGGGAACATCCGCATTGACGAGCTGACCGAGGGCGATCTGCAAAAGGCAATTGACATGTCTTTCAAAAAGCGCTGCCTCAAAAAAGGGGGAAAGCGCACGAGTGACAAACCTCTGAGCCGCAAAACCCTTATGACGATCCGCTCAACAGAGATCAGCTTTGTGAAATGGTGCCGCCGGAACAAGTACAGCGCTCTGTTTCCTGAGCTGTCGATCCCGAAGAATGCCCGGATGGGAAAGAAGAATATTTTACAGCCATCGGCATTGAAGATCCTGTTTGACGTGGATAGCCGCCTTTACTATGGAAAGCGAGTCTTTGACGAATATATTTATGCCTATCGTTTTGCGGTGGCTACAGGTGTACGCCCGGGGGAGCTTGTGGGGCTCTGGTACGGCGACATTAAGGGGAACACTGTCAATCTGCGCCGCAGCATCAACCGGATGGATGAAGAAACCACCGGAAAGAATGAAAACGCTATTCGTTCGTTCGACATGGGAAAGGAAGCCCGTGAGGCATACGAAGCGCAGACGGCCTTGCTGAAGGCTTCCGGTATCCCGCTGAACTATACCACCCCTTTGTTCCAGATCCCGAACCAGAGGGCTTTATTCAAGCGCTGGAAGAAGTACCAGAAGGATAACGGAATCGAGCCACAGGTTACACTGTATGAGATGCGGCATACATTCGTCAGCGTCGAATCCGGCGTGCTGACCGACAGCCAACTGAAAATGCTGGTAGGCCACAGCAAGAACATGGATACCGCAGGGGTGTACCGCCACGAGCTGGACGGCCAGCGTGAAGATTTGGCGGCTGCGACCACCGCTGCATTCAGGAAGGCTCAAGGGTGATTCTGGTAACACATTTGGTAACACTCTTTTTTCTAAATGGCAAAAAGTGAATTGGATGCAAACCAACGACGCCGCATCATATCTTTGTTCTTTTGTGAGTTTATGATGCGTTTTTGATGTGGAAATATCAAATTTAATTGTTCGACCCCCACTACCCGCACTAAAAAAGCACGCTGATACGTTTGTATTGACGCGCTTTTTCTTTGTGCCATTTTGCAGGCAGTGTTGTGTTTTGCGCTGTATTTTTTTTTGAAAACACCAAAATATAAACAAAAAATCCTACGGACATTGCACTTTTTAACGCAAATCCGTAGGACTTTTGGAGCTACTGACCTGATTCGAACAGGCGACCTGCTCATTACGAGTGAGCTGCTCTACCAGCTGAGCCACAGTAGCATACAGGCCTGATGACAAAAAATATTCTATCATACTTCCGGAATACTGTCAAGGCCGGATTTTTGTGCCTGCAATGGTACGAAAGACGCATTTGACAAAATAAAACTGCCCTTCGAGAAAAACTCAAAGAGCAGCCATGGCATAAAGTGAAAAATTACTTGAACAGCTTGCGGCCGATCCAGATGCAGACGCAGGCACCCACAACGGACACGAGGATCTCGCCCACGATGCCGGTAGCACTCAGGCCGATCAGGCCGAACAGGATGCTGCCCACAAAGCCGCCCAGAATGCCCAGCACAATGTTACGCATGGTGGAAGTTTCGCTGCCCATGATGCGGCCCGCAATGTAACCGGCCAGTGCGCCGACCAGCAGACTGAAGATAAAACCTAACATATCAATACCTCCTGAAATTTATGATCCCGCCGTCTGCGCACCGAATTGCTCCTGCGCATAGCGGCAGATGGTCTTCAAGCAACATTGTTCGCATTCCGGTTTGCGTGCATTGCACACAGCCCGGCCATGCATCACAAAACGATGGCACAGATCACTGCCTTCCTCGGGCGGGATGATCTTCCACAGGGCCATTTCTACTTTCTGCGGTTCCTTGATGCCATCCACAAGGCCGATCCTGTTGCATAGCCGGATGCAGTGGGTGTCCGTCACAATGGCCGGTTTGCCGAACACATCGCCCATGATGAGGTTTGCACTTTTGCGGCCCACGCCGGGCAGGGCAAGCAGTTCTTCAAAAGCGGCGGGAACCTGACAATCGTATTTGTCCCGAAGCATCCGCATACAGGCAGAGATATCCCGTGCTTTGGAGTGCCCAAGGCCGCAGGGCTTCACGATGGCTTCGATGTCCTCCGGCTCTGCGGCAGCCAGTGCGGCTACACTGGGATACTTGGCGAACAGATCTTCGACCACGATGTTTACGCGGGCATCCGTGCACTGCGCGGCCAGCCGAACGCTGACAAGCAGCTGCCATGCATGGGCGTAGTCCAAAGTGCAGCCGGCATCCGGGTATTCTTTTTTCAAACGGTCAATGACCTCCAATGCCAGGGCCTTCTTTACAGTAAGATCCTCCGGCACTTTTTGGCGAACAGACATTGTTCCACCTCCCTTGACAAAAATCTAAGATGATAATACCATGTTTTGCATTTTTTGTAAACTGCAGCCGGGAATTATCTGAGAATGATTTTCAGATAAAGTATTGCTCTCGCCACATAAATGCGATATACTATAGAAAAAACCGGGTGCTTTGCCCGGTGTGGGAGGAGGGAACACGATGAACGAACCATTGGCGCAGCGTCTGCGGCCCAAAACTCTGGCAGATGTCTGCGGCCAGCAGCATCTGCTGGCACCGGACAGGGTGTTCCGCCGTACCATCGAGAGCGGACGGATCCCCAATATGATCTTCTATGGCCCATCCGGCACGGGCAAGACCACCGTGGCCCGCATCATTGCAGAAAACAGCGGTATGACGCTGCATAAGCTCAATGGCACTTCCTGCGGCACCGGGGACATCAAGGCGGTGCTCAAGGATATCGGCACGCTGGCAGCGGCGGGCGGCATTCTGCTGTATCTGGACGAGATCCAGTATTTCAACAAAAAGCAGCAGCAGACGCTGCTGGAATACATCGAAAACGGCAAGATCACGCTGATCGCCTCCACGACGGAAAATCCGTATTTTTATGTGTTCAACGCGATCCTCAGCCGCAGCACGATCTTTGAATTCAAGCCGCTCACGCCCGAGGACGTCCTCAAGGCGGTGCGCCGCGCGGCGGATTATGCCGCGCAAAAGGCCGACGTCCGGCTCGAGTGCGAGCCGGGAGCGCTGGAGCACATCGCGGCGGCCTGCGGCGGCGACGTGCGCAAGGCCATCAACGCGGTCGAGGCGCTGTTTCTGGCGGCGCGCCCCGGCGACACGACGCTGCTGCTGACCTGCGCCGATGCCGTGGCTGTGACGCAGCGCTCGTCCATGCGCTACGACCGCGACGGCGACAACCATTTCGACTGCCTCTCGGCGCTGATGAAATCCATCCGCGGCTCCGATCCGGATGCCGCCATCCACTATCTGGCGCGCTTTCTCGAGGCCGGCGAGCTGCCTGCCTGCTGCCGCCGCATTCTGTGCTCGGCCTGCGAGGACATCGGCCTTGCCTATCCGCAGGCGATCCCAATCGTCAAGGCCTGCGTCGACGCGGCTTTGCAGCTCGGAATGCCGGAGGCGCGTCTGCCGCTGGCCGACGCGGTGATCTTCCTTGCGACCTGCCCAAAGTCGAATTCCGGCTATCTGGCGGTCGACGCGGCGCTGCGCGACGTGCGGCAGGGCAAGGTCGGCCCCTTCCCGCGCGAGCTGCAAAACGTCCACGCCGACTCGGCCGGACAGGAGCGCGAGCAGGGCTATCTCTATCCGCACGATTTCCCGAACCACTGGGTCAGGCAGCAGTATCTGCCGGATAATCTGGTCGGCACGACCTACTATCACTATGGGGCGAATAAGATCGAACAGGCCGCCAAGCACTATTGGGACGAGATCAAGGGGTGAGACGATGGATATTCGGTTGAACGATATTTTGACGATGAAAAAGGCGCATCCCTGCGGGTCGAGGACGTGGCGCGTGCTGCGCACGGGCGCGGATTTCCGCCTGAAATGTCTCGGCTGCGGGCACGAGCTGATGCTGCCGCGCAGCAAGGCCGAGAAAAACATCCGTGCCGTCGAGCGGCCGGGAGAATAAGGGAACCTC
>OIYY01001426.1_pt1 | contig 12574 bp, 11 predicted proteins | sample 1588341 | NCBI WGS metagenome assembly OIYY01 (sample SAMN03283287) | human gut metagenome | biome: human-associated habitat; material: feces | host: Homo sapiens | place: Peru | collected 2012
AAAAAATTAGAGAGGCTTGCAAAGTATTAAATACATATGATTTGAGTGACTATATAATGTATACATCATGTGAACCGTGTCCAATGTGTCTTTCTGCTATTATGTGGGCAAATATAAAAGAAGTATATTATGCTTGTACAAAAGAAGATGCTAAAAATATAGGCTTCAGAGATGATATGATTTACGATTTTATAAAAGGAAGAATAAAAAATAAAGATGAAATTTTAAAATTGGGTAAAATGAATAGAGATGAAGCTATAAAAATTTTTGAAAAATATAAAGAAAATAATAAAAAGATTTATTAATAAAAACTTTCTAAATTATGCATAATAATTGTATAATTTAGGAGGTTTTTTATGAATAATAAAATTTCATTTTATACTGATATGGCTGATGAAAGAATAGATTTATATAAAAAAGTAAATAATTTAAGTAATATAGATGGAATAAAAATTGAAGATTCAAGTAACAATGGTGTAACAACTACTGTGGTTGATGTTATAAATGAAAATGGAAGTAATGCATTACAAAAGGATATAGGAAAATATATTACGATAGAAACAAGTGATATAAAATATATAGAGGAAAAACAAAAGGAAGAGATAATAAATACTTTAGCAAATAAAATAAAAGAATTTATAGGAGATGATCACTCTAAATCCATTTTAGTTGTTGGACTTGGAAATGCTACAGCAACACCAGATTCATTGGGACCAAAAGTAGTAGAAAAGTTAGATATTACTAGACACCTTTTAAACTTTGCAAGTGAATTTTTGGAACCTAATACAAGAAGTATAAGTGCCATATCTCCGGGAGTACTAGGAACAACAGGAATAGAAACTTCCGAAATTGTAAGTTCGGTTGTTAAGAATGTAAAACCTGATATAATAATTGCAATAGATGCACTTGCTTCATCTACAGTTGCTAGAGTTGGAAATTCAATTCAGTTATCTGATACTGGAATAACTCCTGGTGCCGGTGTCAGAAATAAAAGAGAGGGATTAAATCAAAAAACAATGAATGTTCCAGTAATAGCAATAGGTGTACCAACTGTTGTTGATATGGCTACAATAACAGAAGAAGCACTTGAAAAGATTGTAAACAGTAATGGGGAAGAAGAAAATTTAAATGAATTTAAAAATACTGTAAATGATAATAGAAAAGAAAAAATAGCCAAGGCATTAGATACTGAAAATTATATAGTAACTCCAAAAGAAGTCGATGAATTAATTCAAATAATGGCTGATATTGTTTCGAGTGGAATAAATATGGCTGTAAATTAATAAGTATAAATTATACACTTAGATATTTTCTAAGTGTATTTTTTCTGATTTGACTTGTATTTTTTGTGGACTTATTGTAAAAATTGTGATATATTACTATACAAAATAAATCTTATAATATTAATTTTTATTTAGGAGGCAAAATTGAAAAAATTTAAGTTACCTATTATATTAATAACACTAGTTATTTTAGCTATTATTTGTGGTGTAATATATTTTAATTTAACATATAAAACTAGAGATGAAAAATGGAATGAAGAAGTCTCAAATTTAGAGTCTATAACTAAAAAATCAGATGATAATTCTTTCTTAATGTCTATTATTTATAAAAATGATGTTTCCGAAGATGGAATTACATTAGAGGGAAAAGTGTTAAGAGGGACAGTTAATGTTGATGATACAATTAGCCTTATAGGAGTGGCAGATACTAAAGAGGTAAAGGTAGAAAAAATATTAAATGATAGCAATGAGGAAGTAGAAAGTGCAACCAAAGATGATAGAATTAATGTATTAATAAGTGGGATAAGTGATAAATCAATAAAACCAGGACAAGTATTAGCTAAGAAAGATTCCATAGAAGCGCATAAAGAATTTATTGCTGAAATATATATTTTAAGCAAGGACGAAGGTGGCGTTGATATAAGTTTTAAAAAGGACGATTTTTTAGATTTTTATATAAGGACTTCTAGTTTTGTAGGAAAAGTTGAAAAAATTAAGGAATCAAGTAAAGTTAAACCTGGCAGTAGTGCAACAATTAAAGTAAAATTAAACACTGCTGTTGCTATTGAAGAAGGAACCACTTTTGTTATAAGAAAAGATTCTCAAACAATGGGGGCTGGAGAAATAACGAAAGTAATAAAGTAAAATTTGTTTTAATGTCTAAATTATTGATTAATTTAGATGTATGATATAAAATGTTAAAAATGAATGGGGGATAATTATGAAAAATTTATTTAAAAAAATAACTGCGATTGCTGTTTTTTCTTTTGTTTTTATATTTTCATTAAACTTTGTAATGGCTGATGAAAATGATGAAAATAGTGAAAATGGGGTAGCAGTTCCAATTAGCAATTTATCAGAAGATACACCTGTAGATATTGGAGGTAGTGACATCAAGCAAATTATGGACACTAATGCTGTAAATGGAGTGTATAAATTAAGTGATGACAAGAATACTACATATCTTCCAATGACAAGGTACGTAACTGATAGAATAATACTTGATAAAGAAACAGGAGATAATTTTGGATCTTTCTTTTCAAAATCATCTATTGAAGTAAATGAAAAACAATTAGGAGTAAAATGTTTATTTACAAATGATACTGCAAGAGTTAACGCAGGTATGGAATATCCAATAATTTTTGCAACTCAAAATGTTATAATTGATTCTACAATTGAAAGATCTATTATTGTATTTAGTGGAGCTACTGTAACCTTTACTGAAAATTCTGAAGTAAAAGGAGATATAATATGCTTTTCTACTAATCTAGAATTAAAAGGTAAAGTAGACGGAAGTGTAATGGGATATTCTAATAAAGTAGATGTTACTGGTACAGTATCAAAAGATTTAAGAGTAGACACTAATGATTTAAATGTTGCTGGATCAGATAACGTAAAAGGAAATGTGTTTGTAATGACATATAATTCTTCACTTACAAAAATTCAAGAACAATATCCTGCTGCAACTGTTATTGTAAATGAATCAAACAATAAAGTAACTAAAACTGACATATTAAAAAATATTGCTAAAGCATGTATAGTATGTTTAGTATTTGCTATAATAAATGTTTTAGTTAATAAGAAAAATAGTGAATTTATTAATAAGACAATGAAAGTTACTAAAGACAACGTGATGTTTTTATTACTTTCAGGATCTTTGTCATTATTACTATTTCCACTAGTTTCAATACTACTTTTAATACTTGCAATGGTTAACTTTGAATTTATAGCAATTCCTGTATTAGTATTATATTTAGCTTTCTTAATTATATCAGGTATGTTATCTACTTTAATAATTGGAAGTATGATTGTAAAATATATGACAGATAAATATTTAGAAAAAGAAAATAGTTCAATGAAATTTGGATTTTGCTTTTTAACATTTTTAGTATTATATGGTATTGCAAGAATACCAGTTGTAGGAGCATACATTACTTGGGGATTAGTAATTTTATCTAATGGTATTGTACTTGCTAGAATATTTAAATCAAAACCAAAAAATAGCTAATTGAAGGATGTGTTTTTATGGAAGACGAATATTATAAGTTTAGTATTAAAGAAACTTTAAAAAAAGTTGAATCTAACAAAGATGGACTTACTTCTGAAGAAGCCAAAGTTAGATTAAATAAAAATGGATACAATAAATTAAAAGAAGCTAAGAAAAAGGGAATTTTATTAAAAATATTAGAACAATTTAAAGATGTAATGTTAATAGTACTTATAATTTCTGCTATTCTTTCTGCTTTTGTATCATATAAAACAAATGAACCAATGACAGATACTTTTATAATACTTTTTGTTGTTTTATTAAATGCAATTTTAGGTGTTATTCAAGAAAGTAAAGCAGAGAAAGCTATTGAAGCTCTAAAAAATATGTCTTTACCATACATAAAAGTAAAAAGGGATGGTAAAGTAGAAAGTATAAAAACTGAAGAATTAGTTGTGGGTGATGTTGTTTTAATAGAAGCGGGTGACAGTATTCCTGCTGATATGAGAATAATTCAAAATCATAGTTTAAGAGTTGAAGAAGCTGCTTTAACAGGAGAATCCGTTCCGGTAGATAAAAGTGCAGATGCTATAAAAGTTAAATCTAAGGTTTCACTTGCTGATAGAAATAATATGTTATATTCTGGTAGTAATGTAGTTTATGGAAGAGGAGAGGCTGTTGTAGTTGCAACAGGAATGAATACTGAACTTGGAAAAATAGCAAGTGCTCTTGCTACACAAAAGCCAGAAATTACACCTTTGCAAAAGAAAATGAATCAATTAAGCAAGGTGTTAAGCATAGTTGTAGTAGTTATTGCTGTGATTATGTTTATAGTTGGATACTTTATTCAAAAAAATGATATACTAGATGTATTTATGCTTGCAATATCACTTGCAGTAGCTGCAATTCCTGAAGGACTTTCAGCAGTTATAACAATAACTCTTGCAATGGGAGTTCAAAAAATGGCAAGCCAGAAGGCCATTGTAAGAAAGTTGTCTTCTGTTGAAGCTTTAGGGGCAACAGAGGTAATTTGTTCTGATAAGACTGGAACACTTACTCAAAATAAAATGACATTAAGAAAGATATTTTTAAATAATAATATCATAGATGTATCTCAAGTAAAAAAAGGCGAAAATTTTGGTGAAATAAAGACAAATGAATTTGATATATTAACAAAGGTATATTCATTATGTAATGATACTAAATTTGGAGAAGAAGGCGGTAAGAAAGTTTTACTAGGAGATCCAACTGAAACTTGTCTAATAGAATTTGCTGATAAACTAGGATATGATAAGGAAAAAATGGATAATGATTATGTAAGAGTTGATGAACTTCCTTTCGATTCTACGAGAAAAATGATGACTACTGTAAATGAATATGAAGATGACAAATATATTGAATGTACAAAAGGTGCAGTTGAATCAGTACTTTCAAATTGTGATACTATATTAATAGATGGTAGTCCAGTTCCTTTAACTGATAGTATAAAAAAAGAAATTTTAAATAATAACATATCAATGGCTAAAGAAGCTCTAAGAGTTTTGGCATGTGCATACAAAATTTATGATAGAAAAGATGGAATAATAAAAGATGAAAAACAGCTAACGTTTGTTGGTCTAGTTGGAATGATAGATCCACCAAGAAAAGAAGCAAAGCGTGCTGTTGAAAGATGCTTCAATGCAGGAATGATACCAGTAATGATAACAGGAGATAATAAAGATACAGCTGTTGCCATTGCAAAAGAAATAGGAATTATTAGAGAAAATGAAGAAGCAGTAACGGGTATTGAAGTTGATAATATGACTGATGATGAGTTATATAATAGAGTTGAAAATATAAGAGTTTATGCTAGAGTTTCACCAGAAAATAAGATTAGAATTGTTAAAGCATGGAAAAAACATGGAAAAACAGTTGCTATGACAGGAGACGGTGTAAATGATGCTCCAGCACTAAAAGGTGCTGATATTGGAGTTGGAATGGGAATTACTGGTACTGAAGTTTCTAAAAGTGTCTCTAGCATGGTTCTTGCAGATGATAACTTTGCAACTATTGTTGTAGCAATAAAAGAGGGAAGAAGAATATATAATAATATACAAAATGTAATAGCATATTTATTGGCTTCTAACCTTGCAGAAATAATAATAATATTTGTTGCAACATTATTTAATAAAGTGGTGTTAGCACCAATACAAATATTATGGATTAACCTTATAACAGATACAATTCCAGCAATTGCACTGGGATTTGAAAAAGAAGAAAAAGACATAATGAGACAAAAACCTAGAAATGCAAATGAAAATATATTTACACCATTTCTAATACTAAGAATTGTTATACCAGCTATAATAAAAAGTGTAGCAATATTAATAATATATCTTTTATCTTCAAAAACATATGGTGTAGAAGTTGCCTGTGGAGCAGTATTTGTAACATTAGCATTTATTGAAATTTTATTTTCTTCAGTGTGTAGATCAGATAAAAAAACACTTGCTAAAATTGGACTATTTTCAAATAAGCCTATGTTTATTTGTACTGTAGCTACAATAGCATTGCAGTCAGTTATAATGTTTGTTCCAGCGCTTGGCTCACTTCTTAAGGTTCCAACAATGCCAACTAGCATATTTATTGATATAATATTAATTTGTGTTGGTTGCTTTGCTTTGTTTGAAATTGTTAAAGTAATGCTTGCAAAAATATTTATAAAATCTAAAAATAAATAATATAATAAGTAATATAAATTAAATTAAAAACATAAGCTATACTATATGAAAGAAGGTATAACTTATGTTTTTTGATAAAATCGTGAATATGCTAAATTTAAATTTTGGAAATGGTAATTTTAAAAATCAAAATGGATTGAGAAGATTCAACAACAGATGTAATTGCTATGCATATAAGCTAGTACCTTTTGAACAAGCAAGGAACATGATTCAAACATCTGAAGTTCTTTTAATAGATATAAGGACTGAGAGTGAATATAATCTTATGCATGTTCAAAATGCTATAAATATTCCACTTGATGTTTTAGAACTTAAGATACAAGATGCAACTATAAAAAAAGATAAGCCGGTTATGATATATTGCTCAAGTGGAGCAAGAAGTAAAAAAGCAATACAAGTTTTGAATAAATATGGATATAATATATATATATGGGAGTATGCAGCACTTGCAACATTCCCATATAGAGATATGCTCATATATGAGAAGAAATAAAGGAGAAATTATGATAAAAAATATAAAAGATAGTGAATTTAATTCGGAAGTAACCAAAAAAGATGGTACTGTACTAGTAGATTTTTATGCAGACTGGTGTGGACCATGTATGCTATTAGGACCTATACTAGAAGAAATAGGCAATAGTAGAGCTGGTTATAATATAGTAAAAGTTAATGTAGATGATTGCCCTGAGGCAACTAGTTTACTAAAAATTGATACAATTCCAACTATAGCCATATATAAAAATGGAAAATTGGCTAGCAAGCATGTGGGGTTAATGTCTAAAGAAGAAATTTTAGAAGAATTAGAAAAATAGATAATAAAGCAGAGTAATTTAATTATTCTGCTTTATTTATTGTAAACTAACAACTTTGTAATGTAATATAAAGGAACAAACAATTTAAAACAGCACCGAAAATGTAATATAAATGTAACATAAATAAAACAATATTGTTATTGCTTTTTTTATAGCTATTTTATATAATTAAGCTACGAGAAATAGTAACAAAACAATAATATACAAAAGAGGTGTTTAAATATGTTAGAATTTTGGAAAAATGAATGGAAACTATTTTTAGAGGATTTATCAAATTTTAAGAGTGCTTTTGTTAAGATATTTTCACCAAGACAAGAGTTTTTAATGTTAGAGCAAGCTGCTCCAGAAGCTCAAGAACAACAACCTGAAGAACCAGTATATGTTCCAGATGGAATTGATAATAAAGTTACAGCATATTTTGGGGAAAGTGTTGATGAATTAAGGCAAAATGTAAGTGGAGAAAAAACACAACATGAAGTATTAAGAGAGTATGCACAATTTTTTAAACCATACACTGAATCTCAAGAAATGTGTAATAGTGCTTTTAGAAAATATTATGATAGACATGCTTTAAAAATTGCTACAGAAGAATTACCTGTTGCTCAAGCTAGAATCATTCAAAACAATGTTGATCTATTTATAAAAGGTCAAGAAGTATTTGGAGAAAATGGACAATTTATTGACTCAAGAGTTGATACAATATTTGAGAAGAAAGGTATTGACGAAGTAGAAAAAGTAGTTGACATTTTACATGATAATACTGAAAAAGGTGTTAATGTACAAGGAGAAAGATTATTTGCTGAAGTTATAACTCATATGGTTGATAACGGAATAAAAGTAGATAAAGCTACTCCATTAATAGAACCAGTAAAACATGTTCTAGAAGATAAACTTAATGAAGTACATGATAGCCTAAGAAGTCATGAAGACTGGAATGAAGAATATCAAAATTTACTTTCACAAGAAAGAAAATATTTGTATGCTTTAAACAGAATAGAACAATATGAAACTGAACAAAGAATTTCTGAATTTGAACAAAAAATAAATGATTTAGAAACAATATAAAAATTAAGACTGTTGCTTATATCTTACAAGTAACAGTCTTTTGCTATAAAAGCTTAAAGTAGACTTGAAATGACATTTTTTTTGTGATATAATCAACACATCTGGTGTAACTAGATATATAAAGGAGAGAAATTTATGAAATGTATTTTTTTATGTGCAGGATATGCAACAAGGTTATTTCCATTAACTGAAAATTTTCCTAAGGCTTTATTAGAAGTTGGTGGAAGAGCAATATTAGATTATACTTTAGATGAAGTAAATGAAATAGATGAAATAGATGAAATTTATTTGGTAACTAATGCTAAATATACACCACATTTTCAAAAATGGGCTGAATCTAAAAATAATGTAAAACCAATTACCGTATTTAATGACGGAACTACAAATAATGATGATAGATTAGGTGCTATTGGTGATATCCAATTCACAATTAATAATGCTAAGATTGATGACGATATATTAGTATTAGCAACTGATAATTTATTTACTTTTAAATTAAAAGATTTTGTTGAATTCTATAAAACAAAAAATGCACCATCAGTTTGCGTAAGAGAAGAACAAGATATGAACTTGTTAAAAAGAGTTGGTGTAGCTAAATTAGATTCTGATATGAAAATATTAGATTTCGAAGAAAAACCAGCAGAGCCAAAATCTAATTATGCAGTTTATGCAGAATATATTTATCCAAAAAATGTATTACCTGAGATAAACAAATATTTAGAAGAAGGAAATTCTTGTGACGCTCCTGGAAATCTAGTTGCGTATATGTATAAGAAAATGCCAACATACGCATATGCTTTTAAAGGTGAATGTTATGATGTTGGAACACATGAAGCTTTAGCTCAAGTAAATGAACTTTATAATAACAAATAAGAGGTTAGAATTTTAAAGTAGGGAAAAATATGAATATTAGTAAAATTTCACGTAGTTTAGTAGTAGCAATTTTTATAGTAAATATAGTATTTTTTGGAATCCTTGATTTTAAAATGTTAGTATCTAAAGACCAAGAAGTTACTTCTCAATTTACTAATTTAACAAAATTAGGATATGTCGCTTTGGTTATAATTTTAGTTTTATTATATATTTATATAAAAGACAAATTATATAAAAAGAAGATAAAAAGAAAAGTAGGATTAGTGTTTAGATATATATACGTTTCAATTGTTTTGATTGCATCAAAGATTGGAATTGTGTATTTACAAGGAATTCAGTTTACAAATAAAGAATTCATAACTTATGTTTTGATTTCATTTATTACAGGAATAATAATAAAGAAGATTATTTTTAATGTTTCAAAAAGTGATATGTTATCAGTTTTAGCTACTTTTTCATATGCACTTTTACCATCATCTGTTGTATTGGGAAGCAGTTTGATTTTAGCTAGTAGTTTTAGTTTAGTATTCTTTGCCGGATTATTAACATTACAAATTTTAATAGATGAACTAAAACAAAGGGGAATAAAAACTCAGAAATATGTTGTGGAATCAACAATTTTAGGTATAATAATTGGTGTAAGTATGGTGTTTGGAATAAATCCTTGTGTTTGGATTGCTTTTGCAATAGTTTCTATAATTGTTGCATCAAATCTAGACAACACTCATATAAGTTTTCCTAAAAAAATGATGGATAGCATAAGCCAAAAGGGTAGAGAAAGACTATATACTATTGAAAGAATAAATATAAATAAGTTAATAGTATCAATTTGCATAGTTTTTATATTTGCAGTTACTATATATTTTATATCCAAATTTATGCTTGAAACATTTGAAAATAAACAAATAGATAATTATTATATTAATTCTATAATAGATACTTTCAATAAGAATAATGACCTTAATTTAGTACAAGAGAAATCTATTACTTCTCTTTCAAATTTCTATAATAAATTTATTTCAAATTATAAAACATTTTACATGTTTTGTATAATATATATTATATTTATGGAAATACTTGCAATTGCTTTAAAGAGAAGGTATGATACAAAGTCTACAATGATGAAAGCATTATTTTTGTTCATACTTAATTCAATTTATTTGTTTAACTTGAATGTAGCTTTTTATGAACCGTTACTTACAGTACTTATAGTACTTATTGCAATCGTTAACACTTCTAATATTTATTTAAATAGAGAAGAAAGAGTTAAAATGTTGGTTGCTTAAAATAGAATATTAAGTTAGGAAGGTGAATTTGTTGTGGCATATTATTCAGATGATTTAATTGAAGAAGTAATTTCACAAAATGATATAGTTGAAGTTATATCTGAATATGTTGCACTCAAGAAAAATGGTAGAAATTTTGTAGGTCTCTGCCCTTTTCATAGAGAAAAAACACCTTCTTTTTGTGTGTCTATGGACAAGCAAATTTATAAGTGTTTTGGGTGTTCAGAAGGTGGAAATGTAATATCTTTCATAATGAAAATAGAAAATTTAGACTTTGTGGATACACTCGAGTTTTTGGCTAATAGAGCTCATATTGATTTAGCTAAATATGAAGTAAAAACCTCATATAATAATAAACAGTCAAAAGAGACTCAAGAGTTAAAAGAGTCAATATTCGAAATTAATAAAGAAGCAGCTAAATACTATCATAATAATTTAATAAAATTGTTAGGAGAAAATCATAACATAGTAAAAGATTATATACTAAAAAGGAAATTAGATTCTAAAACTATTACTAAATTTGGTATTGGATATGCCAATGGAGATGTTCCACTATTTGATCATTTAACAAAACTAGGTTATACAAAAGAACAGATACTTTCTAGTGGAATAATAGTAAAAAGTGAAAAAGGAAGGCTGTATGATAGATTCTTTAATAGACTAATATTTCCTATATTTGATGTAAGGGATAGAGTGATAGCTTTTGGTGGAAGAGTATTAAATGATTCTTTACCAAAATACTTAAACTCTCAGGAAAATGAAATATATCATAAAGGTAAAACTTTATTTGCACTTAACTTTGTTAAAAGAGAAAAATTTGAAAACATTATAATGGTCGAAGGTTATATGGATGCAGTTTCATTACATAAAGCTGGTGTAAGTAATGCAGTTGCTTCATTAGGTACAGCACTTACTCAGGATCAAGCAAGGTTATTAAAAAAATATACTGACAATATAGTTATAGGATATGATCAAGATGGTGCTGGACAGGAAGCAACCTTAAGAGGGCTGGATATATTAGCAAATAGTAAACTTAATGTTAAGGTGTTAATATTAGATAAAAAAGATGTAAAAGATCCAGATGAATATATAAACAAATATGGAGTAGAAAGATTTAATAATTGTGTAAAAAATGCTATATCATTAGTAGAGTTTAAAATTAGTAAATTAGAGAAAAATTTAGATCTAGATAATATTGATTCAAAAATATCTTTTTTAACTAGTATATCTAGCATATTAGCTTCTATTGAAAATAATATTGAACGTGATATTTATATAGAAAAAATTTCTAAAAAATATAATATTGGCACGGAACCTATAATAAAAGAAGTAGAAAAAAGACTAAGGAAAATGGAGAACAACAACATTAATTTAGACATGCAAAACCTAAGTCAAAAAATGAAAATGATTACAAATATTAAAAAAAGACAAGAAGAATATATAATTGCATTATTACTTACTAAAAATAGGGGAATAATAAAAAAGATATTCGAGTGTTTCAGGGAAGAAGATTTTGAAATTGACGAAGTAAGAGAAATATTTAATTTCTTGTGTAGTCTTAATTTAGAATGTGATATTAGTAAAATTGATGTATTGACTAAAATAAAAAATAATGATATGATGAAAAGTATTACAGATATAATGTATATAGATATTAATAATATTGATGCTGAAAAATTATTGAACGATATGCTAAAAAGAAAAGAAAAAGATAAGCTCATAAGAAGAAGAGAAGAAATAATCTGTACTTAATGCTTTAGTTTGTGCCATCGTATTGGCACAACAGTGCCACCATGTTGACACTATCGTGCCAATGAGGTGGCATGACTGTGCCAACATAGTGGCATTAATACACTACTCCCAAGTTATCCAGGTCAGCCTTTGATATGGCAAATTCATTTCCGGCTTTAATTCGTTCCAGCACTAAATTTCCGATACATTGGGCATCTTGCACCGATTGAAAAGGCCTTTTCCCGGATACAACCGGGATAAAAGGCTGAACGATTATCAAACGCTCTCTCTCATAAATCTTATAACCGTATCCACTACCTTCAATCTGGGTTACTTCCAGCCGATATATGTTTATCGAATGCATATACCCATATATGATTCCCACTAAAAGCAGCAAGACAAAGCAACTAATACCTATTATTTTTTTATTTCTCTTCATATTCATAAGGCTTCAACTCCCAAGTATCATCGTAATAATAAGTAGAAGCTCCTCCCGTAGCTATAATTCCCCGTTTTCCAGTAGAAAAGCATACGGCTTTCGAGCGTGTACTTCCTTCGAAATCTGTCAAATCTTCCCCATCCCAGAGGTCTGTCAGAG
>OIYY01001428.1_pt1 | contig 12563 bp, 8 predicted proteins | sample 1588341 | NCBI WGS metagenome assembly OIYY01 (sample SAMN03283287) | human gut metagenome | biome: human-associated habitat; material: feces | host: Homo sapiens | place: Peru | collected 2012
CGAATCTTCCTTGTCCGGAGTTGGAAAAAGAATCAATGAAAACCAGGAGTTGGTCTATCAGCGCACTTTTGAGGTTCCTTCTGCTTGGAAGGGAAAACAAGTGCTGCTGCACTTTGGTGCTGTCGACTGGAAAACGGACGTGTGGGTGAATGATGTGAAAGTAGGCAGCCACACGGGTGGATTTACTCCGTTCTCCTTTGACATTACTGCCGCCCTTTCTGCCAAAGGCAGTAACCGGTTGGTCGTAAAGGTCTGGGATCCAACGGATAAAGGTCCTCAACCCCGTGGAAAGCAGGTCAGCAATCCGGAAGGTATCTGGTATACTCCCGTAAGCGGTATCTGGCAGACGGTATGGATGGAACCGGTTGCCGGAAAGCATATCGAAAACCTCCGTATCACTCCCGATATAGACCGTAACTTGCTGACTGTCAAAGCAGAACTGAATATGGAATGCCCTTCCGACTTTGTGGAAGTGAATGTCTACGACGGCAGCCAGCTGGTAGCCACCGGCAAGAGTATCAATGCAGAGCCGGTGGAAGTGTCCATGCCCCGGAATGCCAAGCTTTGGAGCCCTGATTCCCCCTTCCTCTATACACTGAAAGTGACGCTGAAAAGCGGAGGCAAGGTAGTGGACAAGGTAGACAGCTATGCTGCCATGCGTAAGTACTCCACCCGTCGTGATGCGGATGGCATCGTACGTCTGGAACTGAACAACAAGGCTTTGTTCCAGTTCGGACCGCTCGACCAGGGATGGTGGCCTGACGGTTTGTATACTGCACCAACAGACGAAGCATTGGTTTATGACTTGAAGAAGACGAAAGACTTCGGCTACAACATGGTACGTAAGCACGTCAAAGTAGAACCTGCACGCTGGTACACTCATTGCGACCAATTAGGATTGATCGTATGGCAAGATATGCCGAACGGTGGTCCTAGCCCACAGTGGCAGGCACGCAACTACTTTAACGGCAGAGAAGTGATTCGTTCCGCTGCTTCGGAAGCTAACTACCGCAAAGAGTGGAAAGAAATCATCGACTGTTTGTATTCTTATCCGAGTATCGCTGTATGGGTTCCTTTCAATGAAGCATGGGGACAATTCAAGACAATCGAAATAGCAGAATGGACCAAGAAATATGATACTTCTCGCTTGGTGAACCCTGCCAGTGGTGGCAATTTCTATCATACAGGAGACATGCTCGACCTTCACAACTACCCAGGTCCAGAGATGTATCTAGCCGATGGAGAAAGACCTACAGTTCTAGGAGAATATGGTGGCATTGGCTTACCTATCAAAGGGCATCTTTGGCAGGCTGATAAGAACTGGGGATATGTTCAGTTCAAGAATGCAAAGGAAGTTACCGACGAGTACGTGAAGTATGCCGAAAAGCTTAAGAAATTGGCTCACACAGGTTTTTCTGCTGCCGTCTATACCCAGACCACGGATGTGGAAGGAGAAGTGAATGGCTTAATGACATACGACCGTAAAGTGATTAAGGTGGAAGAAGATAGAGTAAGAAAAGTAAATCAAGAAATCTGTCATCTATTCAATCAATAATGTTTTTCTTAGTGGAAGGAAGGGAAGGCTTGAACTCATAAGCCTTCCCTTTTCGTCTTAATATACTCTTCATGTTTAGTTTTTACCCCAGTTCATCTTCCAAAAGCCTGCAAGTTCAGGAAGAACATCATCTGGAAGAAAACTCTTCCTTCCAACTCCACAAAGCGATTGTATGATACAGCTGTTGGAAACTCTTTCTTCAATACAAGCTTTATAAATGAGAGATAATAATGCTTGAAATTACGATAACTCCCGAAGTGAAACAACAGAAAGACACCCTTTCCTTTGGCTAGGTAATTCCCGCTATTAGGGCTTACTAGGGACTTGCACCCATTAGACAATGCTCATGCCGAGCATACAATACAAGCTCTACTTGCCAAATAAGGAAGACCTAAGAAGAGAGATAGAGCGACAAAAGGAGTTGTACCTCATGGCGCATCCTGACAAATAAGATATAAAATCGCCAAGGGAACATCAGACAAACATAGAGAAGTTTATATCATTTCTTAGCCCAGTATATACTTTCTGGGCTTTTTATTTGTTCTATTCAGAAAAAAGCCGTATCTTTGCCATTACAAAAAAGTTGTTACATAAAATATGTAATGGCGCATGAAACTAGGCAACAAGAAATTAGTGAATCCTTTCATCTATCACCACCACAGACTTCTTGCCTATTATCGTCTTTAGCATTGTAGATGAAACGTTCTCAAACAAGTTGCGCACATCCAGCTCATCGCCATTAAGCCACAGCACGTCGTCACGCCTTGCCAGCAAGTTTTTCAGCATAGTAGTCTTGCCTACTTGACGTGCTCCAAATAAGACTATTGCCTTGCCTTGTCCCATTCTACCTCCTATAATTGACTCTAAATATCTATTAATCATTTTTTTATTTCATTGTTAAGATGGTGCAAAAGTACATACTTTCGTTGGGAAATCCAAACAAAACAACACTTTTATGGAATTAATTCCATAAAAAGCATAACTTTTAAGGAATTGAATCCATAAAAGTCTAAACTTTTTAGAAATACCAGAATGTATTATTGCCCCAGCCATGCGATAACGGGCAGATGACATACTATAAAACAAATAAAATCAAGACTGGTTTATGCATAAGATTAAACCAGTCTTGATTAACTTCTTTATTATCTGATTCTTACAGAGATACTTTATTCTAATACCAATACATGACTCGTTCCATCTGTCTGACTGAATACATTCAAGCCGACCTTCATCAGATAGTCACCGCTGTACTGCTTGCCATTGCACTCCAAATCAGATTCCTTGCCAGGCATCAGATTGGTCTCCTTTACGGTATAAACCTTATCGGCATCCAATCCCTGCATCTTCACATTCATCAGAGGCTCCTTGTAGCGTGGATGCAAGTCGTAAGCAAAGAGAACGGCACGCTGCTTGTCCTTACTTACATAGTTAATGGCACAGTGGTTACCTTCGTATGGAGAAACCAGGCGATACTGGTCGCCCTCGAGAATCATAGGCTTCATGCTATCGTAGTTCTTAACAGCATTCTGCACAAACTTGTAGTCATCAGCAGTAAGCGACTTGAGGTCGATATCAAAGCCCAACTTACATGAACTGCAAACATCGGTGCGGAACTTCACACTGGTATTCTTGTTCCAGTTGGTTACATGCGAACCCATGGTCTTGGCTGGGAAGAACTTCGACAGGCTCCACTGGATGTAGAGGCGCTCGTATGGATCCGTATCGTCTGAACACCAGAACTCTGTGAAATACTTCAGCATCTCGTAATCCATTCTGCCGCCACCACCAGAGCAAAGCATCATCGGCAACTTAGGATACTTGTTATGAATACGGGTAAGCACCTTGTAGATACCACGGACATGATCGATATAGAAATTACCTTGATTATCCTTATGATATGGAGAATAGATATTGGTAATCACACTGTTGCAGTCCCACTTGAAGTAAGCCACATCCGGATTCTCCGTCATGATACGATCCACGATGCCGAACACATAATCCTGTACCTTAGGATTACTGATATCAAGCACCAGTTGGTTGCGATAATAATAAGTATCACGCTTTGGCTGCATGATCACCCAGTCGGGATGCTTCTCAAAGAGTTCACTCTTAGGATTCACCATCTCAGGCTCAATCCAAATACCAAACTTTACACCAGCCTTCTTGGCGTCTCTTACCAATCCAGGTATTCCATTAGGCAGCTTGCTCTTGGTAGCCTCCCAGTCGCCGAGACCTGCATGGTCGTCCTTGCGAGGATACTTGTTGGCAAACCAACCATCATCAAGCAAGAACATATCTACACCCAAGTCCTTGGCATCCTTCATCAACTCAGCAAGACTCTGCTGGTTGAAGTCGAAGCCGGTATTCTCCCAGTTGTTCAAGAGCGTAAGGCGATCTTCCATTCCCATGTTTACCTGATACTGACGAGCCCAATTGTGCAAATTACGGGAAGCCTCACCGATACCATTATCGCTCATGGCAAAGATAAACTCAGGGGTAGTGAACGTCTCACCAGCCTTCAGTTTATAATTAGAGGCGTATGGATTGATGGCAGGAATAACACGAAGAGCTCCCACGTTATCTACCTCGAAGGTAAAGCGGAAGTTGCCAGGCCATCCGATGGTTCCAAGCATCACCTTGCCCTCATTCTCCTTGGCAGGCTCATCAAATCCCAGTTCAAAGAAAGGCTCCTCCTGCATGGCTGCACGGGTACCCAACTTGGTATCAACAATTTTCTTACCAGCAGTCAACTGGCAAGTCTCAGGCTGTCCTTCCTTAGCCCAGTCGCTATGATAATTGGTAACGAAATACTTGTTTGCCTTGAAATAAAGCATTGTTGAGCTATATCTCCAAAGCGTAACCGGAGCTTTCTCCTTATGAGAAATTTCGCTCCACGCCTTGATGACGTTCTCCTTAGGATAAGCTGCATAGTGGAGCTTCACGGTCAGCGGATACACCTTGTCCTTAAGCGTGATGATGGTCTCAACACCTCCACAGATAGCCTTTTCTTCAGAAGACTGATAATACAAATAGGTAGTCATATTACCATCTGCATGGGTCACTGCCACAGCCGGCTCGAAGAAATCTTCAGCACCAGAGGTTGCATAAACCTCATGACCTCGCTGGCAGACGGAGCCATCAGAAGCCGCATATACATCCCACTTCAGATGATTGTAATCTGAAGGATTCTTCAACTTGTCACCCAGATACACTTGGTAGAGGCGACCCTTAGGAGAAACCTGCATCACGAGGTCGGTCTTGTCGGTTGACACTCGGATGGTCTTTTGAGCAGATGCCATGATAGTTGTCATGCACATCGCTGCGATAATCATAAATACCTTTTTCATCGTTCTTTGGTTTTTATGTGATTGCTTTGTTATAATTATAACGCTATAATTCTTTCGTTATTATCTTAGAATTTGATTCCTGCAGAGAATTCCACCGTGAACGGACGGAGATAGCTACCACTCATGTACTTGCCTTCATATTTTCCGGCTTCCTGCTTGGTAATCAGCTCAGAGCCGCTAATGGTACCCTTGGCACCCTTCTCGTTGAAGATATTGATGACACTCACACCAAGGCTCAGCTTCTTGTTCACATTCCAATTAATTCCACCGAAAGTCTCCCAGTGACCATTGAAGTAGAGTGCCTCCTGAAGGTTGGCATAGGTCTTGCCGAAGTAACGGAAGCTCAACCAGGCATTCAGATTCTTGGTGATATCATATCTAGGGTCCAACTCGATAAGAACCTGAGGAATCTCCTTGACAATCATGTTGTTAGCATTCACACCCATAGACTGACCATCACTGAACGTTACGCTCGCATTATAGTTCTTATACACCGGCTTCTGATAGGTGAAGAGTGCATGCATGTGGAAGTTCTTGAACGGATTGATTTCTGCCGAGGTTGTCCAACCCAAAGTCTGGATGTTATAGATGAGCAACACGGTCTTGCCCTCTGTAGTGCCAGGCTTGGTAAGATTCTGCTGGTCGATATTGTTCGACTTTGATATGTAGGTCACCATTGAAGAAAGGTCAATCCAATCGTTCTTGTAGAAAATACCACCACGAATCAGTGGGATGGTTACTCGCTTATACTGCTCCTCGGTAGGACCTGTTCCAGCATACTCGCTGATGCGTGGGAAACGGGTGGCGATGGTAGCATCGGCTGTCAAACCAAACTGGCGGGTAAGGTTATACGTCAACTGCAAGGTGGCTGCATAATTCAATTTATCCTTGGTTACGTTCTTTGCTTCGATGCTGTGCTCGGTAGCAACAACAGAACCATCAGCAGCAGTGGCGTATGTATTATAGTTACCCATGTGGAATCCTGAGAAACGTGGAGCAGAAATCTGCTCGGCAGACATACGGTAGTACTCCAATCTACCACCATAGAACACCTTGAACTTAGGACTTACCTTCCATTCGTCGGTAAAGTAGAGTGCCAACTTGTTCTCTGATCCCTTGGTGTATTCAGGACTCAACTCATTATAACCGAAAGTCTCAGAACGACGGGCTGTCTGTGTAGGATCAAGCGGATTGACATACATCTGGCTCAATGTGCGTGGATAAGCTTCTACGGTGCCTGCCCACTGGAACGAAGACGAATAGTAATTGAGATGGTAATACCACTCGTTCAAACCAATCATTAACTTATGGTTGTTCAACTGCTTGGAGATTTCGGTAGTCAAAAGCGCATTGCTCACCTTACCAACATGCAACCAGGTGCGACGGCCTTCTATGTAACCACTGTAGGCAGACCCATCAGAAAGCTGATAGCCATCAGCCTCGCTCACCTGAGAGATGGTACTTCCTCCGTAATCCACAAAATTGGCATGTGGAGCATTCATATACTTAGCGTTGAATTTCCACAACCATCCATTATCAAACTGATACTGACTGATGAGGGCAATCTCGTTGGCATGATTCTCACTGCCATCGCTCATATTCCATGTCTCCATCTTTCCTGACTTTGTATTCAAGTATTGGAAAGAACCTTGACGCTGCACGTATGAGTCCATACCAGGGTCAAAGCCATCAATCTTCTTGATACTGCCGTCACCAGAATAGATAAATGGGGCTGCATTGGCAAAATTGCCAGGGTTCTTGCTGTTGGAATACTTATATAATAAGGAGACACGTCCCTTTCCATCATTCAAGATGCGAGTGATGCCGAAATGATAAAGTTGGGTACGGTCGGCATAATCTGTAAAGCGAAGCTTGAAACTACCAGGATCGAAATTCTGATACATACTGGCTGTATAAAGCCAATTGTCACCGATTCCACCAGACAGGTTGAGATCTACATTCTGCATACCAAAATGGTTTGCCTTATAGTTGAGCTTGCCCTTGAACTCTTTCTGTCCCAACTCGCTGAAAGAAGAAACTGCGTATGCAATATTACCTGTAGCAATGGCAGACTCAGATGGAGTCATCAAGTCGGTACCTTTCAGTGAGGCATCGCTACGCCAATGTGCAGACAGTTTGTGTATGGAAGAAGAGTAAACGGCAGGAAGACCGTTCTCATATACGGTTACATCCTCGCTTGGCAATCCTATCTGGATTTCACGAGGCTTGTTGGCATCAGATGCGTTGAGCATCACATTACGCTCTTCCTTTTTCTCCTTGTTTTCAGAATCGTCAGAAGGAAGTGCATACACTTGGCTTGCAGCAGACATCGCTACCAAAGCCATAGAAAATGTACGGATTCTTAAGTTCATAATCTTACAGTTGTTTATTCTTATTTTGACATGATTTCACTTGCCACCGAATGGGATTCGATTGCGGTTGCAAAGTTAAGGAGATTTTTCAGACATTGGCATCATGTGTAGGTTACGAGTAGATAAATATTAGGTTTATTAAGTCTATAACCTTCTAATAATCAAGCTATCAAAGATATTAATACTTTTTAATAGAGTAGATGGTAAAAAGAGAAATAAATGTAGTATCTTTGCAGAAAATACAATTATAAGGCTTTCTTATAGCCTATCAGATAGTAACAATAACAATTAAATAGTTATGAAAGTAGTATTGTGGTTCTTAATGATGTTTATGCCATTAATGGCAAATGCTTCTTCCGTAAACGAGGAACAGTTGTTCCATCGTTTAGACAGTTACATAGCTCAGCGAAGCAAGTTTACCCAAAGAAAAGAAGCGAAACTGCTAAGACTCAAAAAGCAACTACACATGACTTCCGACAAGCGTAGCCAGCTTAGGCTCTATAACCAAATCTACAGGGAGTATTATACCTACCGTTACGACTCTGCCATGACATACGCCAAGAAGGGCTACCAGCTGGCAGCACAGCTTCAGGATGATTATTTCATCAACCTGAATAAAATCAATCGTGCGGCAGTGCTGTCAACAGGCGGTTTCTACAGCCAGGCAGAAGACTTAATGCTCGCAATGGATGTGGAGAAAATGTCACCTAAGTTATTGCAATACTATTATTATACCTTGACTTGGGTATATAACTACTGGGAAACTTTCTGCAACAAGTCGGAGTTTCAAGAAGGATTAGAAGCCAAGAAACGTTTTTATTTAGGCAAGACTCTTGAGCATATCGGCAACAAGGAATCCGCTCTTTATTACTATCTTTCAGGAGAATTTGAATTTCTAAAGCAGCGTACAAGCAAAAAGATGCTTCAGTTCTACATGAAGGCGCTTTCAGCCAGTCCCCTGAACAGCCGTGTGCATGCCTCATCGGCATATTGCATAGCCCGCTATTATTATGATATCGACCAAAAGGATTTATATGAAAAGTATATTGTAGAAGCAGCCATCTCAGACCAGATATGTCCCCTGAAGGAGAATCTTGCCCTTCAGGAAATCTATATAATAAGGATGCCTCCTATGCAAAGAGGGTTGCCAAATACATCTATTGCTCCATGGAGGATGCCCAATTCTACAACAACCGTCTCCGCATGGTTGAGATTTCCCGCATACTTCCCCTTATCACAGAAACGAACCATCAGGCAGAAGTACGCAAGAACCGCATCGTAACAGCATCCCTCGTCATCGTGAGTATCCTGTCGCTAGGATTCCTTGCCATGGCTTTCTTTGCATTCAAGATGAACAAGCGTCTAGCCAAGAGCCGTAGGGAGATAAAAAGCCAAAATACACTCTTGGACGAACTGAACCAGAAGCTGCTCAACACTAATAAGCGAAGAGAGACCTATATGCATTTATTTATGGACATCAGTGCCGTATATATCAAGAAACTGGATGATTATCGCAAATTGGTAAGCCGCAAAATCAAGGCAAAGCAAACTGCCGATCTTCTGACTGCCATCAACAGCTACAAGCTGGCAGAAGAAGAGGCAGCCAACTTCTATATTCGCTTCGACAAGGCATTCATTGACTTGTATCCGAATTTCGTGGAAGAGTTCAACCAACTGCTATTGCCAGAAAAGCAGATTGTTCTCCCTGCCCCTAACAGTCTCACCAAGGAACTGCGTATCTATGCACTGATGCGACTGGGAATTACGGATGGTCAGGAACTGGCCACCCTCCTGTTCTATTCTACGCAAACCATCTATAATTACAAGACAGCCATCAGAAAGCGAGCCAAAGACCTCACCACTTTTGATGCAGCCATCAACCGACTATGCAATGTGATAGGCTAATCAGAACATATCCTGCTTCGTATCAACCATCATTCCAGTTTTCTTATTGATTTTGAAAACCTGAATCACATGACTGCCACGGCACGCCACAAGCATAAACTGCCCATTAGGCGTGATGGCGAGGATGATATGCTTTAAACGTGCGGAATGTATCTAAAAAAGATAGATTCCGCACGTTTAAAGCACATTTTCTTAGATATCGCTTCATATTTGCGCTATTCCGCATACTCTTTTCTTTACTTTTTATAGTAACAAACGTTAAAAATATACTTTAAACGTGCGGAATATATCTAAAAAAGATAGATTCCGCACGTTATCTCACTATTTTTTCGTATATTTGCCCCAGAAATATAACTATTTGAACTATGTTAATAGGTAGAAAAGAAGAACTGAAGACACTTCATCAAGCATTGATTGCAGATGAGTCGAAGTTTGTTGCCATATATGGGCGCAGACGAGTGGGAAAGACTTTCCTGGTAAGGGAGGCCTTCAACAATGACTTTGCCTTTTATCATACAGGATTGGCAAATGAGACCAATCGCATACAATTGGCAGAGTTCAACCGTTCACTCACATCATATAGCAAACAGAAACAGTCGAAGTTAAAAGATTGGTATGATGCTTTTGACAGGTTGGGGCAACTGTTGGCACAATCTACTATCCCCAAGAAAGTAGTGTTCATCGACGAGATGCCATGGATGGATTCTCCACGCTCCAATTTCCTTTCGGCTTTGGAACATTTCTGGAATGGATGGGCTTCCGCCCGCAAGGATATTCTCCTCATCGTTTGCGGCAGTGCTACCTCATGGATTATCAATAAGGTGATTAAAAATCATGGTGGATTGCACAACCGTGTGTCTGTCCGCATTCATCTGAAACCGTTTTGCTTAAGGGAATGCGAACTCTATTCCGAAGAAATGGGACTGCGCTTCAATCGCCGACAGGTTTTGGAAGGATATATGATTATGGGAGGTGTTCCGTTTTATTGGTCTCAACTGAAACCAGGAATGAGTCTGGCACAGAACATCAACCAGTTGTTTTTCTCAGAGGATGGCAATCTTCGTCACGAGTTTGAAGACTTATACGACTCTTTGTTCAAACAGCCTAAGCCTTATCTCTCGATAGTAGATGCTTTGGCCACCAAGAAAGTTGGAATGACCCGGACAGAAATCTTACGAGCTACCAAATTGACCGACAATGGCAAGTTGACGGAATACTTAGAGAATTTGGAATATTGCGGATTTATCCGAAAATACAATTGCATCGGAATGAAAGCAAAGAATGCCTTGTTCCAGCTAATGGATAATTACACCTTATTTTATTATAAGTTTATCAAGGACAGCTATATCAATGATGCACAATATTGGACCAAGATTACTGGCAAACCCGAGTACAATACGTGGTGCGGTTTGGCTTTTGAACGAGTATGCCTGCAGCATGTGGAGCAAATCAAGGCAAAGCTAGGCATTCAAGGAGTTATCACCACGGTTTATTCTTGGAGTGTAGCTGGGAGCAAGGAAAAGCCGGGAGCACAGATCGACTTGCTGATAGACAGGAACGATGACGTCATCAATCTCTGTGAAATCAAATACTCCAAGGCTCCATTTCAGATAACTAATACGATAGATGCGAGTTTACAAAACAAGCGAGAGCGTTTCATCCAAGAAACTGGCACCGAAAAAGCCGTGCATCTTACAATGATTACGACCATGGGATTATCCGACAATCCTTATGCCTGGGATGTTCAGTCGGTAGTAACAATGGACGACTTGTTTGTTCTCTAAAAAGTCGTACCTTTGCTATTACAACAAAGTTGTAACACAAAAGGTGTAATGGCATATGAAACCAAATAACAAGAAATCGATTTTCGAGTAAGAAAGCATAACTTTCCGGGTAAGAGAATATAGCTTCTTCTGCTTTGTCACTAGGCTCGGCAGGCCTGCTGAGGCTAGTCAGCAGATCTGCTTACTGCAGTCAGCACCTCTGCTGAGCCTAGTGGCAATACGTTAAAATTGTACAACATCATACCCTATAGTTGTACAAGCATACACCATATAATTGTACAACTTCACACCCTATAGTCGTACGACAACAAATCTCGTGTTGTACGACTATGCATATATTGTTTCTATGCGCTACAGTTCGTTTGATTTACTCGCCCGACGATCAATATACTCAGTTCGTAAAGTCCATACATTGGAAGCGTGACCATGCAACAAGTGAAGAGGTCAGGAGGAGTAATAATGGCGGCAATGATGGCTATCACTACAAAAGCATGGCGGCGGTATTGCTTCATAAAGCCTGCCTGAAGCATACCTAATTTGGCCAAAAAGAACGACAACACTGGTATTTGAAAGACCAAGCCCATCACCAACGTCAAAGTAATAAATGTTGAGATATAGGAAGAAAGATTAATCTGGTTCACTACACTTGCCGCCACCTGATAAGTCCCCAGAAAACGCAATGCGAAAGGAAACAAGACATAATAGCTCATCAGTACGCCGAGCATAAAAAGCAGATATACCGCTATGGCCACTGATGCGGAATATCGCCGCTCATTCTCATAGAGAGCAGGAGCTATAAAGCGATATAGTTCTATCACTACATACGGCAGGGAGAACAACAAAGCAAGATAGAAGGAGGTAGAGACATGCGTCATAAACTGGCTCGACAGTTCCGTATTGATTAGTTGAACATGGTACGGCTCAAAATGAAAATCTATCCCTATTTCTCCCGCCAACCGTTCTATCACTTGATAGGTAGAAAAGTCGCTTCCGCTCGGTGCCAGTAATAATGAAAAGGTCGTGTCCTTGGCACAGAATATAACGATAGCTATGATCATCGCCACGGCTAAAATACGGAAAAGCATCTTGCGGAATACCTCAAGATGCTCTCCGAATGTCATCAGTGGGTTCTGATTATTCTCCTTTTCCATCATTCTCGTCTATAGAAGGATCTACCTGATGGGCATCCTTTGGCTGTTTTTTTGCATCATCATGCTTGCCAGCAGATGAAGTTGTTTGCTTTGCAGCATTATCGTCCTCAGGTTCTGTAACTTCTCTCATTCCGTCCTTGAAGCTGCGCACACCTTGTCCCAAGCCCTTCATCATCTCTGGCAATTTCTTTCCACCAAAGAGCAGAAGTACCAAGGCTGCGATAAGCAACAGTTCGGATGTTCCTATCATTAACAAATGGTTTGCCATCATACGCTTCCTCCCACTAAATAAATTTCACACGTATCGAAGTTGATTTCCCAGTTGCCGCCGTCAATGCTCTCCCATTGGTATTTCTCGCCCATGCGATCCCACCAGCTTTGGAATTTTGTACCTTGTGGTTTAACGATTTTAGTTGACCACTTTTAGTTTTATTTGTAAGACGGGTTGA
>OIYY01001433.1_pt1 | contig 12517 bp, 15 predicted proteins | sample 1588341 | NCBI WGS metagenome assembly OIYY01 (sample SAMN03283287) | human gut metagenome | biome: human-associated habitat; material: feces | host: Homo sapiens | place: Peru | collected 2012
CTGTTATTGGTATTAACACCGAAACTTTTGATGAAAATGAAGCTGCTATAAAAGAAGCAAAAAAAATCCTTGAAAGCCAGGGCGCCGCTTATCGCAATCTTTCCATTGACTCTGATTCAGCCGCCGGTAAATATGCTGCTGATATTATGGCATTTCCAACAACAATTTTAGTCGATAGAAATGGTAATATAATAGGCGAACCTATGCTCGGCGGAATCGATAACCAGGACAACTATGATGCTTTGATGAAGCAGATCCAGTCTGTGATTGATGCTGATAGTGCAAACAAGTAAATTCTGACATTCTGTAGCATCAATGACCATTCACAAATGCGAAAAAGGACATTTCTAAGTAATTAGAAATGTCCTTTGGCATACTCCCGAGAATACTATCCCAGCAGATAGCACTCTCCCCTCTGAATCAATTCTGTTCTTCATCCAGCCATTCTTTTAGCTTTTTCTGTAACAGTTTTTTATCTGGCAAATATAATTTATACTCTTTTGCATAAATTTCTCCTTCAACTTCCGAGTATCATGAATGTTCTTTCACATACTGCAAAAATTCCGGTGTCTTTGACCAGTATTTTACACCCCAGTTTTCAAAATTCCATTCTTCCATGTAATCGTTGCACTCGAAATCCACATAATATATTTCTTCTTTATGTACAACAAAATTCGTTGGAAAATAATCAATATTTGTATTGGCAGCATATAACAGCGCACACATTCTATGCAATTGCTCGATATAGTCAGTTTTCATCTTGTCTTCTAAAACCAACTGATAAATCGTGTCACCGTCAATAAACTCCTTCAAGATGCGTTCATTTTTCACATCTGTTTCAAGCATGGCAGGCATCTTTATTCCGATTTCTTTCAGTTTCTTGTAATCCCTGATTTCTGCCTCAAGCTTGTTTCCGAACTGATAATAATCACAAGGTTCATGATGTATCTGCTTCAAAACATACCTGTTATTTCCATACTCCGCCAAATAAGAATATCCACCTTTACCCTTTCCCAGCAATTTAATTATTGTATAGCTTTTCCCATTTACGGTCATTTCTTTATCCATGCGCTCTCTCCTTTGCTCTACATCACATTGATTACTGATTTTTAATATTCTGATTCAATATTACAATAGAAATATAGTTTTCACAAAGGTTAAACGTGTAACCCACCACAAAATTCTCATTCGATTTTTGTGATATTTCCACATATTTCAGATTACAACACAAGTTGCTTCATCAGCCCATTTTCTCATATGTGGTTTAACAAATAATTTAACTATTCACAACTGATGAAATAACAGGCTTCCCTTGTATTCTATATCTTTTCCGTTATTTGTGTGTATAAATATATAATACTGATTTATTTACTTTACTGCAATACTTTTTCCATTACAAAGAGAAAGCCGGTACATGTGAAGTGTACCAGCCTGGTCTATGAAAAAATTAATATGAGAATTTGTTTTTTTATATTTATTTTCTTTAATTATTAATCCTGCTCTTTCTCAATCAACTGACTGTAAAATAAATAATTTCTTGTAAAAATAATTCCCGCTGATACCAGTGCCAGACCCAGCCCGGAATAAAAAAATGCAATAAATTTCTCCGGGAATATCCCTGCTGCCCTGAATCCGATTCCACCACTCATCATACAGGTCATAATTAAATATGCTTTCCAATCAAAAAAATGCCAGAATGGCCGATAATCCTCGTATCCGAGTATCCTCTTTGTATGCTTCCGGCTCATCTTAAAAAACATTATCCCAAAGAAAATAAATACAACTATTGACATAATGTACATATACCATTTTCTGTCAATATTCAAATATGACAGCACTCCCAGCCTTGCAACATTAAAACCGGCTATCATCCACACAATGCCTGCAATCAGCAGCAATGTTTTTTTCTTTACACAAAATTTATCTTTCATCTGCGTTCTCCCTATACTCTCTTAAATACTCCATTCACCTGATTCGTTTTCCATAATATAATTATCTTAAGCTATTTCTTTTTTCATTGCCTTGTAGCCAATTAATACTGTCCACACATACGCACAGGTTTTTGGAATCATCAGCATGCCGATCATCGGAATTACATCAGCCAACAGTACAACCGGAATATAGAATGCAAAGCTCAGGACGATTGTCAGCCACATCCAACTAAAGGAGCTATCATTATTTTCTTTTGCACTTTTATAGAATAAAACAATGATAATTAATCCCATCAGTGCAAACGGAATATTTCGGTAAATTCCCCAGGAAAGCGGAGCTTCTGCACTGAGCCAGGCATTCTGAGGCATCATACACAGAGCAATTCTTAATCCCGCAAGACCATAAACAGCTGCTGTAGTGGCTTTATAGCCTTTAATCTGATAACGCTCACGCCATATATGATAGAGTACGACATAAAAAATAGTCATGGTGATAGAGGTAATCCACTTGCCTAACCCCAACTGTACAGTAAAGTTCTCAAGACCGGTTGTACAAAGCGCTATTGCACGAGGAACCAGATGGAATGCATCTCCACTTCCTAAAAGAACTGCCATAATTCCAAACATGGTAAACTGACGGTTTCCTTTGCTTTTGCGAATCATTAAAATTCCGATTGTGATTACCGAAAACAAATATACGGTGTCAAATAAAGTTTCTACAATTGCCTGCATAATAAAAATCCTTTCTACTTAGATACATCTTTAAACGTATGGGTGAACAGTGTTCATTTTGCCTTAAAAATTTTCCCACACTCTAATGTGGGAGAATTTTAATATAATGTTTTATTAATCAACATCAGTATTGAAGACGGATTATAATCCTGACGAATCATTGATACTAATATTAAAGAAAATAATATATCCGCAAACTGTTTTTCCGTGAATTTTTCATCAAATACATCTGAACGAATCTTAGGATCATTCTTTAATATATCACACAAACCATTAAGAATATGCTCCCAGGTCTGCAACATTTTCTTCTTTCCATCCGTTTTTTCATCCTTCATAAATCCAAACGAATGCAAAGAAAAGAAGCCCGGAAATTGCTCATTTCCATATTCCAGTCTTTTATAAATCCATGAGACACAGGCCTCAACATCTTTAAAGACCTGCTCATCTTCAGTGTGAAAAAAGATTTCACGCCAAATACTCTCAATTGTATCCCCAAGCAAATCGGCCTTGGATTCATAGTAATTGTAGATTGTCCCCGCCGAAACAGAACATCGGGATGCAACAGCACGTATGCTTACAGCAGTCCATCCGTTTTCTTTGATTAGCTCTCTGCTTGCAGCTAATATGTCTTCTTTTGAGGTTGCAAGATGGTTCACGAATTCACTCCTCTCCAATGTAGCAGCATTAGTTATTTCGTTAAATGAACACTGTTCATGTTAAAAATATACGCCGTTCATTTTGATTTGTCAATATCTTTTTTATATTTTTAATATTCCTTATCTATATTGCCATCTATTCCATACATTTTCTTGAATGTATCAAGGTCTGCCTGATTTTTAATCAGCATAACCTCTTCTATCTTACCTGTATGAATGTCCTTAAAGCCTGCGACCTGCTCTCCATTACATATGCTCGCTTTAATTACCGGTTTCTTATTCTCTTTATCATATGTCTTTGTAACTGTCTTTTTCTTAAATAATCCCACTCTAAGCACCTTCTTTTGACTTTACCATCAGTGTCTATCCATTTCTTTTTGAATCCATGTCATAATTACATCTACAAGATAATCCTGCTGCACCTGACTTAGTTCCTTGCCCGGCTGGATTTTATGCCACTTTCGGATGCACCCCCTACAGCATGTTGCCGTTGCATGCTGGGCAATAAATACCGGATGACCACGCATTGGTGTCTGTTTGCCATCATTTGCTATATATGCCGGAGCTTCTCTCTTTGCAATAAAATCCTTTGCATGTTGTCTTATTGTGTCCAACCCTTTTTCATTTATGTAATCAATATCCTTCTGCTTCAAGTGAAAACTGCTTCGGAACTTGGAATTATCCAGTCGCTCAAATAACTGCCTGTACCATTCATCCTTAGTCATTAAAACTTCACCTCAAAAATCGTTCCTCCAGTCTTGCCTGATTTAATACAAATACTGCCATCATGGACTCTAACGATTTCATGGACAAGAGCAAGTCCGAGTCCTACGCCACCCAGCTCCCGGCTTCTGGATTTATCCACACGGAAGAATGGCTCGAACACTCTCTCCCTAAGCTCCTTTGGTATTCCGCTTCCCGTATCTTCTACAGACAGATAAACATGCTTGTTTCTCTGATATGCGGTTACTGTAACCTGTCCGAGCGGATGATTATATTTGATGGCATTCTCAACCAGATTGTATACAAGCCTGTAAATAAGGATATCACTGCCTATCATAGTGGCATCCTCACATTTTCCAATCAGCTTTATATTCTTTTCCACGGCAAGAGGCTCAAGGTCTGCCAAAACCTCTTCAACAATAGCATCCAATACAATTTTATCATCCCTTCCCACCGACTGAAGCTCACTCATGTCAAGAAGAGTCTTTACCATCCTGTTTAATTTATCATTTTGCTCCGTAACCATTTTTATGGTCTGCAAAGTGTCTGCATCATTCCCCGGGTGAGTGGCAGAATTATATAAATCAAGCTGTACCTGCATTAACGCTAATGGAGTTCGCAGCTCATGTGCTGCATTTGCAGTAAACTGTCTCTGTATCTCAAATGCATCCGACAGACGCTCAAGCATCTTATTATAAGAAATGCCAAGCTGATTCAGTTCCTTAATATTGTTTTCCTCTATTCTTGAATCAGACAGATTCTGAGCCTGCACCTCTTCGATTTTATCGGAAAACTCCCTGATTGGTCTGAGTGCATGCCCGCTTATAAAATAAGTGACAACACCTCCCAATAATGCCAGCAAAACAGTGATTATCAGACTGTTTCTTTTATAGTCAGCCTTATTATTGTACACCTGAACCGAAAATTCATCCGCAAACTCATCCCACCTATCGTCCGGTATGCTGATATATATTTCATCTGATTTGTTTCCTTTTTCATCCCCCTGTGACTCTACCGCATCCTGCAGAGAATCAATGTAATGCACACCATTTTTATAGACAAATATAGTCAGGCAGCCACATATAATGGCAATACACAATGTAGTTATGCACGTAAGTCTCCACTGTAACGACATTCTTTTCATCTGTCAGACTCCTCCCGTATTTTATAGCCTTCACCTACCTTGTTCAGAATGGGATCATAGCCCAGCTTCGCCTTAAGCTTTTTTCTAAGTGAAGACATATGTACCCTGATTGCTCCGCTAAAGCTGTCTGCTGTGGCATCCCACACATGCTCTATCAGTTCCTCCTGGCTCACCGGTCTGCCTATATTGATAAGTAAATATTCCAAAATACCATTCTCTTTTCTTGTCAGTGAAACCGGCTCTCCCTTTGCATATGCCTCGCGTTTAATCGTATCAAACTTTATTTCTCCGCATTTAAGACATATATCATTCTGTACAAATTTCCTTCTTGTCAGGCTTCTGATACGTGCCTCAAGCTCCTGCAGATGGAATGGTTTTTCCATGTAATCATTTGCTCCTGCATCCAGTCCCTCTACCTTATCAGCAATCTGACCTCTTGCAGATAATATCAAAACCTTAGTTTCATCATTGTATTTTCTAAGCTCCTTAAGAAGCTCCATGCCATCCATCCCCGGCAGATTCAAATCCAAAACTATCAGATCATAATTCTCCGACAGCATACATTCAAGAGCCTCTTTCCCATCATAACAGGTATCCACCTCATAACCGGCAGCATACAGACTCTTTGCAACCATATCACATATTTGTTTCTCATCCTCAACAATTAATAATCTCAAAATGTTCTCCTGCTTCTTAACAATAATTTTACAACCTATATTGTATAATACCAAAGTCAGCTGGTCAACAATACAACAAAAAGGAGCAACATTATGTTGAAATACCAAAAAACATGTCAAATCATTCTGCTTATCCTTAGTGTATCCATGATAAGCTATGGTGCAGTCAGAGGTGAGGCGGCTACAGTGCTTGGTAAAGCAATAAAACTATGTCTGGAGTGTGTCGGAATTGGATAAGGAAAAGAAATTACTATCAAGAAAACTGGCAAAAATACGTGGATGGATACAGGCGGCAGCAACACTGCTGACCAATATTCATATTCCAAATTTATTTAAGGGTAAAATATATCAGGGCAATGCAAAAACAGTATGCGTACCCGGATTAAACTGCTACTCCTGCCCTGCCGCAACAGGAGCCTGTCCAATAGGAGCATTTCAGGCAGTCGTCGGATCATCAAAATTTAAATTTTCATACTACATAACCGGATTTTTTATTTTACTCGGTGTGACTCTCGGCAGATTTATATGTGGTTTTTTGTGCCCATTTGGATGGTTTCAGGATTTACTTCATAAAATCCCCGGAAAGAAATTTTCCACAGCCAAGCTAAAGCCTCTTAGGTACTTAAAATATGTCATTCTTATTGTTTTCGTTATACTTCTTCCGATGCTTGTAACGAACTCCATAGGAATGGGAGACCCGTTCTTCTGCAAATACATCTGTCCTCAGGGTGTTTTGGAGGGTGCTATACCGCTATCTATTGGAAATGCCGCTATCCGTTCGGCACTGGGAAAGCTTTTTTCCTTCAAGTGTATTATTTTAATTGCAGTAATTGTACTAAGTATTTTATTTTACAGGCCCTTCTGTAAATGGATTTGTCCGCTTGGAGCAATCTACTCATTATTTAATAAGGTCAGCCTTCTCAAAATCACTGTTGATAGCAGCAAATGTGTCGGATGCGGTAAATGCACAAAGGCATGTAAGATGGATGTGGATGTGTGTAAGACACCGGATCACCCCGAGTGCATACGCTGCGGTGCCTGCATAAAGGCCTGTCCGAAGGACGCCATCTGCTACCGGTTTATGGGAAAATCATGTCAAAAAAATGACAACAAATAGCTATTAAACATTTTACTATTATTTTTAAAGGAGAAATTACTCATGAAAAACAAATTATCATTTATTTCTATTTTTACACTCTGCATAGCATTATCACTTACAGCATGCGGCGGAAAGCAAGCTTCCAACACAGATTCTAAGAACACTCAGACTGAAGCCGTCTCAGAAACATCCGGCAAATCAGATTCCAGGCTTGATGATTTATATCAGCAGGAAAATCAGCTTTTTGCAGATCACGCTGATGTGTGGAACAAGGCATTTGGCATGATGAATAAAAGCGACGCCGATCCAAACGGAAATTATGCTGATTATCTTGCCGGTACCGTAGAATCAAACAAGGATTCATTCACAGCCGATGAGCTTAAAACACTTAATGATGATATTGAAACCATACGAAAAATCGAGGAACAGATAGCAGAGCTTGAAAACAAAAATACATCATCAGACAATAACAAGAAGGACAGCTCTAAAGCCTCATCTGTATTCAGTGATTTTTCCGGTGAGGATTTTGATGGCAATAAGGTGGATGACAGCCTGTTTTCCGGTAATGCAGTAACAGTCGTCAATTTCTGGTTTACCGGCTGCAAACCATGTGTCGCTGAGTTATCCAAGCTTAACGAATTAAATGATGCTATCAAATCAATGGGCGGAGAAGTTGTTGGCATTAACACCGAGACCTTCGATGGCAATAAAACAGCTATCAAAGAGGCAGCCTCTGTTCTTGAAAGCCAGGGTGTCAAATATCGTAATCTGTCAATTGACTCCTCTAGTGCTGCCGGTAAATACGCCTCAGAAATCATGGCATTTCCAACAACTATACTTGTTGACAGAAATGGCAATATTGTAGGCGAACCAATGCTCGGCGGAATTGATAACAAGGACAACTATGATGCCCTTATGAAGCAGATTCAGTCTGTAATTGATGCAGACAGCACAAATAAATAGAGTTCTACATATAAAAAGCTCCTGTGCATTGCACAGAGAGCTTTTTAGTTCGGTTAGTATAGACATATATTCACGCGCGACTTATATGATGACACTTGTTTTCCCTTTTTTTCAAATTTTTGAAATCTTGTAATAACCTGATATTCCATCTGCAGCTCGTTTGATGAACAAGAGTATACATAAGATTCAAAACCGGTATATTCATCATCCCCCTCAGCATAATTATTTCCATAATAAAAATTCTCTATTATATTTGTCTCAAAGGAAGGATCTATTTTTGATTCAGACTCTTTTGGATCACCCATAGAATAATCACTGCCATACGTCTTTACATATAAATCTCTCATCACTGCAGCCTGTGCCTTAGGACTATCCACATCAGCACAATAATACGTAATATAAAACGGTACTCCAAGCACCGCATCAACAGCAGTAAGCATTCTCGTATCTTCAAATGATATTATAAATACCCACGCCGACAATTCCTTGCTTATATCTGATGCCACGAAAAAATCTGATATCGTGTTGTCAAAGCCGGCATCCGAAACGACTGCTGCACCATATTGTGCAGGCGCAGCTTCATATGTCTGTTCTGCTTCACTGTCTGTATCCTTTGAGTAGTTACTTTCAAGGCTTTGCAGCATACCTATATCGTCTTCACCGAGCATCTGCGTAATAGCTGACTGCTTCTGCAGCTCACAGGCACCCTTCAGAAAGGTCTGAATAGCTGTATAAGCCTGTCCCACCGGAATTTCAGTATCCAATGGTTCCCTCGTCTCATTATATTTCCCATTCCACAGCTCATTTACATTATCCTGCATCAGAGACATCATCTTTGTAAGCCTCTCTTCAGCTGAAATAGAGCTGCTGTAGGGACTTATATCTGCGTTGCTTATTGTAGTACTCGTTTTGGCAATTTTTGCTGCTTTAAGTGAAATCAGAAAATTCGGTATCATATTTCCGGCACATACAACTGCCATAATAATGCATATACACACTATTCCCTTGATTTTATCCGGTTTTTTACCAATACATTTGCGCACTGATAAATGCTTACTTTTCATCCAATGCCTCCGCTTTCATGTCAAAATACACCTTTGTTCCTTTACCTGACTCACTCTCATAATGGATTTTTATATGATGCAGCTTAGCAATCCTTGATACAAGTGCAAGCCCAAGCCCTGCTCCATGCTCACTTCTTGATCTGGACTTGTCAACCATATAAAAAGCCTCCGTAATCCGCTCTATATCCTCAGGCGGTATTCCTCTTCCATTGTCCGAAACTGCAATACGGTAAATTCTGTGCGAAATAAGACTGCCTGATACATCCACCCTGCTGCCCCCTGATTTCACTGCATTGTCTATCAGGTTAAGAAGCATGGTCTTAAACAGATCATATTCCAGCCACACCCATGCCTCATCCGCATTGTATACAAGCTCTGTATCATGCTTTCTTGCTGCTTCACGCGCGGTTTCCACACAGTCTGCTATAATCTCAGATACCCTTGTCTCTTCAAGTCTGAAATCATTTTTATCAAGAGTGATAAGCTCCAGCAGCTTAAACGATAATGCTTCAAGCCTCATGCCCTCATTCAGTATGACTCCGGCCGCACTGTGTACCTCATCCTCAGACAATTTTTTCTGATACAGGGTATCGGCATATCCGATAATTGATGTCATTGGGGTTTTGAGCTCATGCGCAAAGTTTGCAGTAAAATCTTCCTGCTTCTTTGCCGCCATCCTAAGCTCATAAACCTTGCTTTCAAGGTTTTTCGCTAGCTCGTTGAAAGCCTTCGCAAGCTCACCTATTTCATCCTTTGTCTTCACATCACTTCTTGCTGTGTAATCACCATCTCCAAATTTTTTGGTTGTGGCTGTTAATCCGGCAAGAGGCTTTGTAATCATAAAAGAAAGTATCAATATGACCATCATACCAACAGCAAGTATAACAATGTAGTACATGCTGCATCTATACCTAAGCTCCTTTGCCTCATTAAAAACCGGTGTAATATTACTTTCCGTTATCAGAATATACCTGTTTTCATTCAGCTTAAAGCTGCTTTTGACATGGATATATCTGTCGCTTTGCTTTTCACCGGTATCTTTAGTATTCTCTTTTGACACTATACTGTATGTAAGCGTACCGCCCTTTACCTTTGTATCCTTTTGCTCATAATTACATGAATTGGCATATACCTTTTTTCCATCATCGTCGGCAAGATACATTCCACCTTCATCTCCAACAATGGATTTTGCCGACTGCGACATCATATCTGTAAGCTCTTTCTCCACATCCTCACTCTTCATGTTAAGGATTACCGTTTCAATCGAGTATTTTATCATCTGATGCTGTGAAAGTGCGCTGTCCTGCTCCCTTTTTACTGCATGCTCCAGTGAATATGATAGTGTCACATACTCTATCATTCCAAGGGCAACAGCCAGTACCACTGTCATTCCCAGAAACATTTTATAGAAAAATTTCATCCGCGAACCTCCAGACGATAGCCAATCCTGAAAACCGTGACAATCTTTTCATTCCAGTCAAGCTTTTTCCTTAGTCTTTGTACATGTGAGTCAAGTGTCCTCGTCTCCCCTGTATATTCCTCCTGCCATACGAGCTCATAAAGCCTGCGCCTGCTGAGTGCAACATTCTTATTCTTCATAAGCTCATACAGCAGGTCAAATTCCTTTACTGTGAGCTCTACCTGCTCACCTGCCTTTGTCACCGTACGTGATTTAGGATCTATAGCCACATCCTCTATTTCCAGACGCTCCGCCGTGCGCTGAGTGCGCCTTAATACAGTTTCCACTCTCGCAAGCAGCTCACCTATCTGAAATGGTTTGCATATGTAATCATCCGCGCCCATACGAAGCCCGCGTATTCTTTCATCCACCTGTCCCATGGCAGATATTATTATGACCGGAGTATCCCCAATTCTCCTGACATAGTCAAGCAATTCATAACCATTTATCTCAGGAAGCATAATATCCAGCAGCAGAAGATCGTATCTGTTCTGCTCAATTTTGTCCGCCCCTTCCTTGCCATCAAACGCTCTTTCGCATTGATATCCCTCTGCCTTTAAGGTGTCACATATTAAATTATTTATGTCGTTGTCATCTTCCACTATGAGAATACTGGTCATAAGCTGCTCCTCTTCTATGATTATGATAGAATTATTATAGCATAAAGATGTGTCATAGTTGTAAAAAACACCCTATTATTTAACTCAATAATAGGATGTTTTACCGGCACTTATACAAATATATTTTCACACATACATACTCCAGACAGCTCTAATCTGAGATGATATATTTTTAAATAACCACCTTTTGCCACTTTTTTCGATGCTGTTTGGATCATTTATTGAAAAGCCTTCATCATCATAGCCTGTTATAACCATAAAATGTCCTGTATCGGTAAAATCCCCCGGTCCTACATTTACCACAATAGGATGTCCTGCATCAAGCTCTACCTTCATTCTGCTCTCATCCAGCGCCACTGTCTTTGCTTTTACGCCGTAGTGCCTGCAGCCTTCACTTATAAGCGTCCATGAACTTCCCGATCCATCCACACTGTAACCGGCTTCCTTTGAATACTTTGCTACTGCAAGCGGTGATGCATCCCTGTTGTGTGTCAGGTAAACCACTACCATCGAAAGTGTAGTGGGACCGCATCCGCTTGCTGCGAAAAAATTGCCGCTATAATTTTCGTAGCCCCAGCGTTTATCCCACTGCACAAATAACGGAACACTATCCATAGACGCTTCTTCTGTCAAATCAACTATGTGTTCCTTCACATGTTCCGTCGGATAATCATACACAAACTCAAGTGCCTCTTCATTTTTCAAAGCAAGCTCCTGTAGCTGTTTTGGATATTGGGTACTGTTCATTATATCATCAAGCATTGACTGATTATTTTGTATATTATTCTTTTCAGAGATTTTAGTAGTTTCTATATCTGCATTATCATATATATCATTTCCGGCTTCAACATCATTTTTATTTGCCCTGCCATCACCGGATATTATCATACGGCTTCCAACAATCACAAATACAGCCACAGCTATGATACTACAGGTAAATATAACTGAACTTCGTATTTTTCTGTGCCTGAGTCTCCTTCGACGTAAATTTGCCCCACGTCTGCAACATTTGTATTGTGTCCTGTCCACTTTCTACCCTCCTGCTTTTCAGTAACTGATATTGTGTATCATTACTCTATCAGAAGCATTCGTTTATTATGTTGCATACTTGTGTCATAGTTGTAAAATGTTCCAATATTAGAGTCTGACCGTCTGGATGTATTCGGAAAGGTTGTCGGCAAAATTAATTCTAATGATGTACCAGATTACCGGTTTTAATGAATTATAATGAAAGAAGTGATTGAATGAAAATAATTAATAATCTTAAGGGAATATCCTCTGTTTTATTCCGCATTCATATTTTAAAACTTCTACGCTGTTTGTATGTGTAAATATATGATACTGATTTATTGAATTTACTGCAACATAATCTTGAAGTTTATGTAATGTATTTCGGTAACAAAGGTATTCAGCAAAGACCGTTTACGCTATATCATTTTTTGAGTAATT
>OIYY01001447.1_pt1 | contig 12374 bp, 10 predicted proteins | sample 1588341 | NCBI WGS metagenome assembly OIYY01 (sample SAMN03283287) | human gut metagenome | biome: human-associated habitat; material: feces | host: Homo sapiens | place: Peru | collected 2012
TATAATTATTGTGCAAATAACCCAGCAAAGTTAATTGATAAAGATGGTAACGATTGGCTTAAAACAGATAAAAAATATTTCTATGATCCTTTAGTTACAAGTCAAGAAGATGCAACTAATAAGTATGGAAAAGCAACCAAATACTTATTTGCAGTGGGAACTCTATTTGCAAAGAGTGGAGCATATTCTTATGATTTGGAAGTTGGAGGTCATGTAAAAGATACCTATACTGGTGAATATATTGCAGGACAAATTAGTACACCGGCTGGAAGTACCATTGTCAACAATAATGCATATTTTAACCGTGATGAACTGAACTTTAGGGAAAAATGGGCTCAAACAGACAATTGTATAGGCAAATTTTTATATGGAATGGCCAATGATATCTTTGTTACAGCGCAAATTTTCGACTTTGGTAATTGTGCTGGTTCTGGAGCAACCAATCCTCTTACAGGTGCTGAAGTTCAATTTTATAATATTGATGGAAGTCCAAATTATAAACCTGCGGATGCTATAGTACCAACATTAGCTATAAAAGGCGTAGGAGGCTTAGGTGATATTGCAGAAAAAACTATGGGAAAAGTAGCTAAGAATGTGATGAGTAGTTTTAATAAACTAAATGCAGCACAGTTTAGCTCAAGTTTCAATAAGAGGTTTGCTGGCTTCTCTCCAAAAGTAAGAGGTTTTTTCAATCGTTGGTATAATAAAGGAATTGAATATCTTAACAATCCTCAAAGAGCTGTTTCTACAGCAAATACTGTATCCAAAAAAAGTAAAAATAACGATACGGAATAGTAATAGACAAAAGGTGTGTAGGCATGTAAGTTATCATGTTTACATACCTTTACTAAAATTTAACAATATTGTTATGAACAAAATAATAAAAATATTATCAAGTATAATTTGTTTTTTTTGCTTCGTCATTCATAATTGGATCGATTATTTTAATATTTTTTTTGTTTTTTTACCAAATCTTCCAGAATCATTTATAACTGAAAAAAAGTGGGAAAAAATATTACACAAATTAATCAAAAAATCATAACATTATGAATATGAAATAACCAGTCTTTTTAGGAGATATTGATTAGGGCACGAAAAACCGCAAAGAAATTTTTAGGTATCACTGAAAATTCCAAAAGAGTCCAAAGACGAAGCAATTCTACTTGTTCAGTTCTCCTTCAGGGCTGATGTGCAAGCGAGAGAGTCGTATGTACGACGATAAGTCAGCTTAGCATAACAAGTTCTACAAGGAAGTAACCTCCAAGGTTGACGAAGACATTTTCAAACCGCTCTATACAGCAGAGCGAGAGGATAATCGTGTCGGTCGTCCAAATGCTTCTATCCGCATTCTTGTCTCAATGATGATCCTCAAAGAAGGATGCGGTTGCAGCGACGAACAGTTGTATGAACAATGCCGATTCAATCTGCTTTATCGCCGTGCTCTTGGCATGGTGACTATTGATGAACAGTGTCCAGCCATAGATTCTTATTATGGATTTCGCCGTAAGATCTGCGAGTATGAGGAGAAAAACGGCGTGAACCTTTTCGATCCATGACATAATAGGTGATGACACTCTTCTATGCCGTGTGTTCTCAGAGCAATACGACAAGTCTGAGGAAGGCATCGTCTCTGTCCTAGATAAAAAGAAAGTCTGACCAAGAGCCTTCAGAACCCACATGATCCAGATGCTGAGTATCGTGGAAAGAATGGGAAGAAGGTGAAGGGGTACAGCACCAACATCACAGAAACCACGGATGAGCCAGGTAAACCGAGCCTTATCACTGACGTTAAGGTTAAGGGAGCTTCCGCCGCAGACAATGGTTTTGTTCAAGATGCCATAGATTCTACGAAGGACGTTACAGGCAATGACGTGCAAACGGTCTATACTGATGGAGCATATCAAAGCAGAGAGAATCGCAAGTTTGCAGAGGACAATGGCATTGAGTTCATCGCCAATGGCATACAAGGCAGCCTTCTCGATTTGACTTAGACATGACGGCCGAGCATACCTTGCAAGTCACCGACAAGACAACGGCTGAAGTCCAAACGGCAATACCTGTCAAACAAGACCGATGGAAGATAGCTGTTGAGAGTCCAAATAGAAAGAAGACTTGGAGGTACTTCCCCAAAGAACAAGTGGACAAAGTCGAGGTTCGCAAGAAAGTTGAATCCATCCCTTTTGAGGAAAGGAAGAAACGCGACAATGTCGAAGCAACCATGTTCCAATATTGCTTCCGTACGAGAAACAACAAGACCAGATACCGCACAAAGATAAAGCATACTTTGCAAGCAATTGCAAGGTGTGCTTGGATCAACATGCGCCGACTTTTCTTGTATGACCTCGAAATGGGTCTCCAGATGACAACAAAATAGTTCAAAGAGCGAATCGCCCCACTTTGGGGCTATATTTAGGCTACAGGAGGCATTTTCACGTTGCATAAACAACTCGTTCGCCAACTGGTTGCCAGAGTTAGTTAACGCCGAGGATTGCATAAAGGCTTTCCAAGGCACATGTTTAATTCAAATTTAATCCACTTTTTAAAGTGGAGTCATAATTGAAAATAATGAGAAAAGGTAAACTTTTAAGTAAGGTTCCTTGTAATGATGACTTGTTTGAAGGTGGAGCTCATCGAAAGCTGGCTATAGAAATATCCGATGAGATACGCAATGATGATAATTGCACCATTATAGGTATTGATGGAGGATGGGGTTCTGGTAAATCCAACCTTGTTGGAATGATACAAAAAGAACTGTCCATGGGTTCGAATGGTGGTAAGTTTCATTTCTTTACCTATGATGCTTGGGGACATCAGACCGATCTTCAAAGAAGAACGATACTTGAAGAACTTACTTCTGACTTAGTGAAAGGGCAAACGCCTATCTTAAATGAAAATAGTTGGAAAGATAGTCTTGAGAATCTTTTAGCAAAGAAGAAACATACGACTACAAAAACAATTCCTGCAATTGGAATTGGTACTATAGTAAGCTTGTTCTCGATCTTGCTGACACCTTTTGTTACTCATCTTGCTTCTTTGGTTTCTGTAGAATGGTTAAAGCAAGCTGTTCTAGTTATACCTTATGTCGCAGCTTATGGCTTTTTCGGGTATCGTCATTATGGAAAGATGAAAGATAAATACAAGCAAGATTTTACATGGGAAAAATGCCTTTCTGAGTTTTTCTTAATTTATAAAGACGATATTAAAGAAGAGACTAAGTTTGAAACAATTTCTGAAAAGGAACCTTCTAGCAGACAATTCAAAGAATGGATACATGAAATAGATGATGGGCTGAAACAAAATAATGGCATCGTTTTAGTTTTGGTTATTGACAACATGGATCGATTGCCCAAGCAGAAAGTACAAGAACTTTGGGCTGCAATTCATTCTTGTTTTTCTGAGGAGAAATATACAAATATAAGAATCATAGTTCCATTCGATAGATTGCATATACGTAATGCCTTTCAATCTGAGAATCTGGTTAGACAGTGTGATGGTAAGGATAATGCTATAACTGTATATGGGGATGATTTTATTAACAAAACGTTCTACATAGTCTATACTGTTCCACCTCCAATATTGTCTGGTTGGATGCATTATTTCAAAGATAGATGGAAAGAGGCTTTTGGCAATAGTGCTATTGTGGATTATAGTGTTTTGCAAGTGTATGATATGTTGACCAAAGAGCAAAGTCCTCGCAAAATAATTGCCTTTATCAATCAGTTTGTCACCATTCGTAATTTATGTGATGAGAGAATTGATGATAAATATATTGCATTGTATATCTTTGGAAGGAGTAAAATCATAGAGAATCCTCTTGAAGAGATATTAAATCCATCGTATTTGCAAGGATTGAATTTTCTGTATTCTGATGATGAAAACATGGCAAGCAATATATCTTCTTTGTATTATCAACTTTCTTTGGATAAAGCTATGGATGTGGTCTTTACAAGGGAGGTGACTGCAGAGCTGGATGATAACAATGTGAAAGTTCTTGATCAATTGAGAGGAAATGCAAATTATTGGGAAATCTTGAATCATTCAATAACTGCGGTATCTAATATAGAGAATGCAGCCCTGGCATTGGAGAAGCATTTCGGAGATAATAGTTCTCATGAAGCGTCTTTAATATGGGATGCTTTGTATATGAGGAGTAACCCTGGAAGCGCAACGCAAGATAAACAATACGAGGAATATCATGGTATTTTACTAAAGCATATATCGGAGAAAAAAGAATATTATGCGCACTTGCTAACAGTTTATCATGCTAATATCTATGATGGCTTTGATTTGCAAAATTACATCAATGGTATTGATAAATTACATGAGTTTATTTCCGAAGAAGATAGAAAAATATCGGACCGTAAGACAATTATTTCACCAAAACAATACTTGCAATTAGTAGAAAGTAGAAAAGATAATTTCGAGGAGTATGGTCTTGTGGTAGAAGATGAAAAAATGGATGATTACCTTGTGAATTTAGATGTAAATAAACTCGCAGATATGAAACTCTATCCATTATTGAAAAATGAGGTAGAACTTCCAATATATAAAGAACAAATTAAGCAGCTGGTTGCTGAGAATGTCTCGAATATTCAAATAGAAACTAAACTACTTTATAGATTGAAGGAAATAGTTGAGGATAATAGACCAATTGATATTTCTATCTATCTTAATGATAATGATATTTACAATATGCTTAATGCGTTGTCAAAAGATGACGAATTGTATCCTGATGTTTTGAGTATGGCAATTTCTCGATATTCTAATGGCAATGGATATATACGAGGATACTTGCAAAATAGTGTGGGAACTTTGACAGAAGAGCAAATAGAGAAAGTCGCAAACTGTATACAGTATTATATATCTTATGGTGATTTGTTGTTACAATTAGACAATTTTAGTGCTATGCCGTATGTTGCTGATATTGCAAGAAATTTGACGACAAGTAGCTTGATAAATTCAAGAATGAATATAAAGAATTCTTTGATGAATTATGATAATATATATAGTCATTTGAATTTAGATTCGCAATCTCTTCTGAGAAAATGGAATGGTTGGAGTAAGTATGTTTCTTCGATAACGATTTCTGATGTTCCTTCTATGTCAATAAAACTCATTGAGGATATGAAAAACTCTTCTAAACTTCAGATTTCAAAGCATTGCTTGGGATTGGTTGCGGAATATCTCGAGTCTCTTAATCAAGAAACATGGAAACAAAGTATTGCTTCTGATGACTTTAATTTTAATCTGTTATATGTCTATCATCCGAATTTGTTGGCTTTCTTTGTTGATGCTTTTAAGGAAAAAATGCGTGATTATGCATTGGGTAATTCTGATACTTCGCTATCGAATGAGTTGACTGAAAAGTCAATCACTATTTTGAAGAATATGGAATATGAGAGTTCTATAGTCTTCAAGGAAATAAGGGATATTTTCGTTAATAACTCTTGTATCAATAAAGACAAACTGAAGTACTTTGGTAAATGGCTTTTCTTGTATGGTCATTTGGAAGATGATAAAAACTCATTGAATAAGATTCTGCGTTCTGAATTTTTGGATGATACAGAAATTTTGAAATTAGTATCTGAAAACAAGACTATTGTGAAACGGATGATGAAGAAGTCTGATGAAACGTCTGACTTTACAAATAAGTTATCTGCTTTGGCAAAAAAATACGAGGATGATGATGAGTTGAAATCCTTATGTGCTTATTGTGGAATTGATATCGATAGAAGTAAATGATAAATCCATATATCTAAAGATATCTTTCTATCTTACATCTCAATGATGTATATTTGGATTTGTTCTCATACTTCATTATCTAACATAAAATAGGGGATAGCGTTCCTGCTATCCTCTGCAAAATAGAAAAACAGATGTTTGATGCCTGGGAAGCTCGGACGGCTGAACGATATTCAGCATGGCACACCCCATACGATAGAGGGCACAAACTATGGCTCGCTATATTGTGTGTTGAAAAGGCCCTTTCAATAAACCCGTAGAGACCTCGGTATCGATGTGGATCAGGTATAAATAAGAACTCCTGCCTCTCATGACCATGAGGAGCAGGAGTAAACGCGAATCAATCATCCGGGGATGTTGCGAGGATCGTTACCATAACTCCAGGCTTCTCGAATCCTGTTGTTATCCCCACGATGGATTGACAACTCTTCTTGCTGATTCTGTGCAATCTGACGTGCTCGATCTATTGCTTCTTTCTGTGTCTGGAAGTTGCCAGAACTGCGAAGAGCACCGTCTTGTTTGAGTTGCCATTCATCGGTTCGATGGTTCTTTACTACGTGTATATGTTTTGTCATATCATGTATTTTTAGTTGGACATTGGCTTCAACCAGAGAGCGTGGCTAATTCATCGCGCTTAGAATTAGTAACTTGCCAGCAGTGTTTTTCGTTATCGCTGAAAACGGAAATGGTAGTCCACTCTGGAAACTAAATAGCAAAAGCTATGCCAATAGCTATAATGACATGCAATCTTGTCAAAATGGCAGGCAAGAAACAGGGGGACAGGTTCCTGTTACAGATAAAATGGAATACGTAATATCGAGTTAATGGCAAGGCAATCCAGACAACCTTCAGGAACGGGGATATATCACGTGATGATGCGTGGTATAAATCATCAAAACATTTTTGAGGAACATGAGGACTATTCATATAATAAACTGAATGACCTTGTGAATACTCCTTTGTCTGATGATGTTGCATGCCTTGATATTAAGGTCAAATTTAACGTAAAGTCATAAAACATTACCCAAAACACATTGCACGTTTGGTAATATTTTATAACCGACATTGTTGAACCATGCTTCAGGATTTTATCAACATATATTTTACCGTAGGCACCCTGTTCGGTATGCTGATTTCTTGCTTCACATATCTGTTGGCAAGAAGGTATGGTGACTTTGTTGACAAGGTCACGAAACTGAGGCGTGTGTGGTTGAGACTTACCTTGTCATTCATCATTGCTATGGTGATGATGTTCACCATCAACGAATGTGGATTCTCCTACTGGCAGAATATTCCGGCTATTGTAATATTCTTCTTGCTTAGTTCTATCGTTTGTCCTCTTCCACACGAATACCTGTCTTTGCCTCTCATCAAGAAAGATTGGTCTAAGTGGCTTGTCTGTACTAAGCCTGGAAAGATGCGTTATGCGCTTTCCAAGGTCAAGAAGGCAAAAATGGAAGATCAACAGTTAGCATGGTATAACTACTTTCTGTATGTGAGAGAACAGGAACTGTTCCATTTTGAGTACGACAAATATTACTATCCTGCTATTGAGCAGTTGGTGATGATGGGAGCGATCAAGGATGCCCGCAGTGAAATCCAGAAGGTAGAGAAGGACTACCCTAACGATTCTTATCTGCTGGTCATAAAAGCTTGCATTGCATACTATGACACAGAGATGGAAGATATGCGCATCTTCCTTGAGCAGGCGAAGCAATTGCCAAAGAAGAATAAGCACACAGATTTTACCATCACACTTAACATGCTGTGCTATGCCAATGAGACTAATGACCATACGCTCTACAAGAAGTGCATAGAGGAATGCGAGGATATATATTTCAACAAGAAAATTCATGAAGCCACGATACTGCATGACCTCATGTATTATTATGACCACAATGGCGAGACTGAGAAATTGAATCGTCTGATTGCAGACATCAAGAATCGTAAATACAAGTCAATCCCAGACCTGTTTGACCGAGCAAACACGCTATATTCTTATTATCGCAACCACAATGATAGAGAAGGGCAACTTTCAGTAAAGAAACTGATAGATGATAACCTGCCAAAGATGGATGAGTACAATGAGACTCACCAACTTTATGCTGAGATTGATACACTTAACATGCTGTTCAATATCAATACAGCTTGGATGGAATATAGTCAGAAACTCTTCACTTACTGTGATAAGTATCTTAACCACTCTCTTGAAATCGCCATGAAGTTCATTGTAGAAGCGGTCAAGTTGTTCCGTGGTGCCCATCAGGTTTATCACCTAAGCATGTCTCCAAAAGAACACGACCGTCTGATAGACAAGATGAACGAGGCGATTGTTCGTTGGAAGCCAGTGATTGAAAACCAGTTGGCAACTCTCCCAAAGGCGTTGCTTTATAGACGCAAGGGTCTGTATCGCAACTTGTCGGAGTTTGTGCCCATCAAGAATGACAGAAACACCAATGTTACTGAGCAGACGGAGCAGAAGTTGAGAATCATAGACAATGTCATCAAGGACTGCCGAAGCAATGACAATGTGCGTGAACTGTTGTTCCACCTCAATGTCTATTGCGATGAAATCATAACGCAGTATGAGCAGTTTATTGCTGCGCCTCCACCTCCTGTCGGACTTCCCGACCAAGAGAAGAAGATATACCACGAGCGTTTTGAGAATTATTTTAAACCATTGGCAGTCAAACGACTTGTCGAGATGGAACAGATTATTGATCGCAACCTGCATAACAAGGCATATAACTTTTATGTACTATATCTGGCTCACTATGCCCGCATACTTGGAGACAAACAAAAGGAGAAGTTCTATTTCCATCTGTTCCGCAGCTACCAGTTCGATGTTCAGACTTACCCGACAGTAATCCAGCATCTCTATGCGGTATTGGAAGAAAGGAATATGAATTAGCGTTACTGTTTCTGCCATTACCCTTTTTACGGATAAAATTATACCCTATACAAAGAAACAGTGGGACAGGTCCCTGTTTCAGATAAAATGGAATACGTAATATCGAGGTAATGCCAAGGCAATCCAAACAACCTTCAGGAACGGGGATATATCACGTGATGATGCGTGGTATAAATCATCAAAACATTTTTGAGGAGCATGAGGACTATTACCAGTTTCTCAATACCTTGGACATGATGGCTCAGTCATATGATCCTGATGGCACGCCATTAGGACGTAACTATATATTATATGCTTACTGCCTGATGTCGAATCATATCCATCTGCTCATTCGTGAACGCGAGGATACGATTGGGATGGCCATAAAAAGGATTGCTTCCTCTTATGTTTACTATTATAATCATAAGTATTCAAGAGACGGTCATCTTTTAATGGACGGTTCGACTATCTGATGGAGATAGAGTATAAGACTATCGTCATCACTTTTCTCAAAGAGACATGGACTATCAACAAGACATTCGAAGAGGGGAAAAGGGGAGTTTGCACGAAAGTGACTATAGCAAGTTCAAAGAAAGACTCGATGGTGTTTGAGGTGCTTGCGGATTATCTGTTGGAAATGGTATTAAATTGAGGACAAATGATGGAAGAGAAGAAATACGTGCCCGCATCGGAAGAGACAATAGCTAATCTCAAGGAGAACATGCTTAAGACAGCTGATTCTTGCTACAAGGAGATGTATGTCGATATGGTGTTGAGCGAAGGCCTGAACTGGGGTCTATACGATGAAATTGAGAACCAGGACAAGGCGTATCTCGACTCGTTAATCCGCGTTCATGCGAATGTGGCTTATTCACACCTCTGCGTATGTGTGCAGATGAGAGCGAGCTTGAAAGCCACACTAAACGTCGAGAAGCAATATAACATCAGAAGATGTATCGTGATGGCACATGAGATGTATAAGTATCTCTATGGCTTTACAGGGCGGAATACGCCTTGGCTCACGATAGAGGAAAGAGTCAGAGCACAATATGATAACGAATGCATTGAGATAGATGAAGCGGCTGCAAGATTCTTGGAGCGCTATGCACAGAACGAAGATGGTACATTGCGCAATGTGGCAAAGCACTATAGTGACAACCCCGTGGAGTTCTTTGAGAATATGGAAAAGGTGAATGAACGGGTGGTGACAGACAGAATAGCTGCATTCTTGGCTTTCTCACAACCCATTCACACACTGCTTACACGGGAGTTGGCTTCTGTGCTAGGAATTTACTACCAAGTGGCAATGGCATATCCGATGCCAGCTCAGACATTTGAGCTGACAGGACTGAGAAAACGTGAAGACTTGGCTGTATTGGACGAGAGTATCAAGAAGTACAGCGGTACAGTGGAGAGTGTGATGGCTCAAATAAAGGCTGTGGGGGGACTGGAGACGCAGTATCAAATGCATTTGAGTGATAATGAGCAGTGGAAAAGTTTAACTGAGGATAATATAGGGTTGCATATTCTATATGTGTACTTGGATGCTGTATCAGCTTTCAGGGCTTTTATGGGTTCAGAATCATTTGCAGAGATACGTCAGAATCTGGCTTACATGATATTGCTGTCGCACGAAGGATTCAAGAAACTATATGGGTTTGACGAAACCAAACGACAAGGAAGCTATTGGCATCGGGCAGTTAAGGATTTTTTTGCTAAAAATGACGGTGAAGAACTGAGGGAAGAGGTGTCGCGGATAGAGAGCGTTATGGACAGGCTTGCTGACAGTGACATCTTGAAAGACGAAGACATGGTAGTGGCCTATACTCATGTAGGAACTATCAAGAAGAGAGGCATTGAGTCATCATTTGCTGTGCTGGACTATTTCAGACAGCCTATAACACCAATGGACATGGAACCGCTTTTGGAGTTCTTTAAGGTGATGAATGATATTGTAAGGCTTTACTCGAAGGTGATGGGGCTTGAAAGTGAGAAGATGAAAAACGATACAAATGCCACACTGAGGGATTTCATGAACAAAATATCGTTGATAGACCGGATGGCAGTGGAACATATTGATGATCCTGAACAGCGTGCCAAGTGGCATGAAACATCAGCTAAGATGAGGGGACTTTTGACTTCGCTGATGAGTTGAAGAGCTTTGCAGAGTGAGTTTGTGTCCTGAGACAGAATGAAGTCAGATATTGGCTATATTTGATAGATTTCTGTCGTAACTTCTAAAGAGATGGTGGCAGACCCACTTCATTCGTCATACAGGTGCTGATTGCAAACCACTTTGTGTTGCTCTGATGGAAATAGATGGGTAGTGAACGACAATTGAAAGCCTTCCGTAAGGTTGGCAAGGTATGTGTCAAGGAGATGAACGCAAGTGAACCATTGATGAAGCATCGTTAGCAAAGTTAGCAAGTCACATCAGAACCAAGGTCTACTCTTTATCTTGGGATAATGGCAGAGGAAACTACAGCTTCGTCTTTGGCACATTACATAGGATTGGATGAGTCTGCTAGCGTTTGGGCTGATAAGATAATTGGTGCAGTGAATGAGAATCTTGATAAACGTAGAAGCTTTGCTGATGAGGTGAAGAAAAATGGCTTCGATTCGCATAGCGAAGCAATGAGAATGATGAATTTTTATCTGAATAAAATATAATCTTAATCATGAAAGGAATCGTATTAGCAGGTGGTAGTGGTACACGCTTGTATCCTATCACAAAGGGTATCAGCAAGCAGTTGATTCCGATTTTTGATAAGCCGATGATATATTATCCTATCTCGGTATTGATGTTGGCTGGCATACGTGAGATATTGATAATCTCTACGCCGTTTGACTTGCCTGGTTTCAAGCGTCTCTTAGGCGATGGTAGTCAGTTGGGTGTGAAGTTTGAATATGCGGAACAGCCATCACCTGATGGTTTAGCACAGGCTTTCATTATTGGTGAAGAGTTTATCGGTGATGATTCTGCTTGCCTTGTGTTGGGTGATAACATCTTCTATGGTGCAGGATTGAATCAGATGTTGCATCAGGCTGTAGTAGATGCAGTGCAGAATAACAAGGCTACAGTGTTCGGTTATCGTGTAAGCGATCCTGAGCGATATGGTGTGGCTGAATTTGATGAACACGGAAACTGTCTGAGTATCGAAGAAAAACCTGAACATCCTAAGAGTAACTATGCAGTGGTAGGCTTATACTTCTATCCTAATAAGGTGGTGTAAGTGGCTAAGAATATCAAGCCTTCTGCTCGTGGTGAGTTGGAAATCACCACCGTCAATCAGGAGTTCTTGAAGGATAAGCAGTTGAAGGTTCAGACCATGGCAAGAGGATTTGCCTGGCTCGATACCGGAACACATGATTCCCTTTCTGAAGCATCCACCTTTATCGAGGTTTTGGAGAAACGTCAGGGCTTGAAGGTCGCTTGCTTGGAAGGTATCGCATATCGTCAAGGTTGGATAGATAGTGATACGTTGCGTGAGAATGCTCAGCCAATGTTGAAGAATGACTATGGCAAGTATCTCCTTTCAATTCTTGAAGAGAAAGGTCAAACATTAAAGAAGAATTTAGAATATTAATTTTTTTTGAACACGAATCTTACGAATAACACGAATATAGAGGTTATAGTTTCTCCTGAATGATTCGTGTAATTTGTGTTCGAATATATACATTGATTAGAATGAAGAATATCATTATCACGGGCGGTGCTGGTTTCATCGGCTCACACGTAGTA
>OIYY01001448.1_pt1 | contig 12361 bp, 9 predicted proteins | sample 1588341 | NCBI WGS metagenome assembly OIYY01 (sample SAMN03283287) | human gut metagenome | biome: human-associated habitat; material: feces | host: Homo sapiens | place: Peru | collected 2012
TTCATTTCCTTATATTAATAAATGTGTCAAGTACTTGATTTTTTAAAAATCAGGTCCAGAACTTTATAAATAAATTACGATTAAAAAGTGAAGAATAAACATTCATTTTAATATCGTTCATGTCGAAAAAATGTCATTTCGTGTAAATGACATTTTTTTTGATGCCTTTTATTGTATAATACCACTAAGATAGAATGTATTTTTGTAATGCTTTATGGTATTGCATAGATACATTGAGTACAATAAAAGGAGGGAGAGTTTATGAAGTATTTAAACTTAAAAAAGATTACTGCGGTGGTATTGTCAATCGGAATGGTATTTTCAAGCAGTGCCGTTACCGGGTTTGCGGCAGATAACAGTAAAAAGATAGCTACGATTCCTAACAGCTATATTAATAAAGTGGCAGAAGATATTGATAATGAATATTTTTATGATGGAACATATGTTGATGATTGGGGGCATACACGTAAGGGCAGGCAGCTTGGAGCGACATATACAAAGGAGTCAACTGAATTTTTGTTATGGGCACCTGCGGCAACATATGTAAAAGTTAATATTTATGCAACAGGTGATGATAATGACAGCAATGCACGTGATATAGGAACTTATGCATTAGAGAAAATGCTTGTAAATGGGGAATGGAATGGCCTCTGGATTATAACACTTATTGGTGATTGGGGCGGATTGTATTATGACTATACGATTACCACAACAGATATTACCCATATTGGCAGCGACAGAACAACAAAATATAAAATTCAGGACCCATATTCGGTTGCGGTAAGCAAAGACGGAAAGCGTTCGTATATAACAGATACATCTTCAGTATCTCCTGAGGGTTGGGACAGCGACAGACATGTGTATGTTGATTCGACAAAAGCAAATACTGTTTATAAAATAAGTGTTAAGGATTTCTCATCAGATACCGCATCGGGCATGACTGCAGGCGGAAAGTACAGTGCTTTTACGGAAAAGGGTGCAAAAGTAAACAGTGCGGGAGAGCTTGTATCTGGTATTGATTATCTGAAGGAACTCGGTGTTACGACAGTACAGCTTGCACCGTTTGCGGATTTTGATGGCGACAGTGAGTATGAGATTTTAAATTATAATGTACCTGAGGCAAGCTATGCTTCCAATCCGTCAGACAGCAAAACTGTTATAAAAGAATGTAAAGAGATGATTCAGGCACTTCACAGTGCGGGATTTTCTGTTGTGATGGAGATGCCGTATACGCATGCCTCAGAGGAAAATCCTCTTGAAAAGTCGGTTCCGTGGTTTTATTACAGATTGAATACTAACGGTACAAGGTATACAACAAATACGGGATATGACAATGAGCTTGCCACAGAGCGGAAGATGTATCGTAGTTATATGGTTAATTCCATGAAATATTGGGCAGAGGAATATCATGTTGATGGATTTTCACTGGATTTGATTGACTGTGTCAATGTGAAGTACAAAGGTTCTTCGCATGTATATAAATGGCTGGATGAGATAAAGACATCATTGGCAAAGGAAGATGCCAATCTGGTTATATGGGGAGATAATTATACAAAGGAAGAAAGACAGAATAAAACTTCCTTTTATGATGAAATAATCGGCAGCACAGGTGGCACTTATGGCGAAAGAAACGAAAAAGCCGTAAAAATATACAAGCAGAAAGCAGCAATGAAATATGCTAAGCCGGGAACATTGTTTATGGATGGCGGAGAAGAAATGTGTAACAGCGTTGAGGGAAGAACTCTTGCAGACAGCAGTTACGTTGAATGGAAGGATTCAGCAGAGTACGCAGATGTAGTCTCATATTACAGAGGACTTATGGAGATACGAAAAGCATTTTCACCGCTTGCGAAAAGCCAGACAATAAAAAATCCTGAAGCTTATGTACTTGCAGGTACAAAAGACGACGAGTGGAATACTATGGCAGTATTAAATAATGAGTCAGATGTGTCAAAAGAAATTACAATTCCTGTTCAAGAAAGAGCTGCTACGGACTGGGTTGTTATTGCAAATGGCGAAAGTGCAGGAGTTGTATCACTTGGTGAAGTCTCAGGCTCCGTTATAACTGTACCTGCGTATACTACAATGATTCTTGTAGATAAGGAAAGCTTTGATTATATGGCTGTAACATCAGGCAAAGGAAAAGTAATTGTTAATTATGTGATAAAAGACAGTGAGCAGAAGTTACGTGAATCGATTACACTTCAGGGTAGATCGGGAACGAATTATGCGGTACCTAATATTAAGATTCCATCAGGATATGCTTTTTTAAGCAAGACAGGCGATGAAAAGGGTGTGTATACATCAGAAACACAGACAGTTATATATTATTATAATGCGATTAATCCGGATACAGTGGTAGACGGTATTAAAAATAATGGAGTATACTGCGAGAAGGCACAGTTTAAAGTAACTTCTTCCGATTATACACAGGTAATGGCAGTAAATAAAACGCTTACACCTGATGTGGACGGTATTTATACTGTATCTGCAGCAGATGGCACACAGACAATAACATTGACAGATAATGAAGGATACAGCATTTATCTGTCTATTACGGTAAATGCGGATCATACAATGGATAACAGCGACTGTACGAAAGAATCAATATGTTCTGTCTGTCATAAAATATTTCCGGCACAGACAAATCATAAGTTTAGCGACACATGGACAAAAGACGATACTTATCATTGGAAAGTGTGCGAGAATGACGGCTGTACGGTAACAACAACAAAGACAAAACATAGTGGTACAGATGATGGTGATTGTACAACACCTGTAATTTGTGAATGTGGTGAGATTGTTACAGCAGCAAAGGCAGAACATACATATGGTGAATGGAAGTCAAATGGTAACGGCACACATACCCACAAATGTACAACAGCAGGCTGTACAATAGAAGAAACAGAAAGCTGTGTAGGTGGAACGGCAACATGTAAAAAGAGAGCCGTCTGCACGGATTGTAATGCTGAATATGGTACTTTAAATCCTGCAAACCACAGTGGAGAACAGGTATGGGTACAGACAGAAAAAACTCATCAGAAAAAATATGACTGTTGTGGTGCAGAGGTAACTAATATAGCAGATCATATCTGGCAGAATGGACACTGCACGGTATGTGGATATGATTGTATTCATAAAGGCGGAGAAGCAACCTGTACGCAGAAAGCGGTTTGTGATACCTGCAATAGTAAATATGGAGAAATAAATGCAGACAATCATACAGGAACAGAAAAGTGGACACAGACAGCAACAACACATGAAAAGAAATATGATTGCTGTGGTAAAGTGACGATAGCACAAGAAAATCATAACTGGAAAGACGGTGCTTGTGAAACATGTGGTTATGTATGCGTACACAGCGGCGGAGAGGCAACATGTACAAAAGGTGCGGTTTGCGAAACATGCGGCAAGGAGTATACAGATAAAGATATGGCAAACCACAGTGGAAATCAGGTATGGGTACAGACAGAAAAAACTCATAAGCAGGCATATGATTGCTGTGATAAGGAAGTATCGACAAGTGAAGCACATGGTTGGAAAAACGGTGTATGCACGGTTTGTGATTATCAGTGTAAACACGCAGGCGGAAGTGCAACATGTGTGAAGAAAGCGGTGTGTACGATCTGCAGCGAAGAATATGGCACTTACAATATGAGTATGCATGAAGGCTTGCAGTCAGTAGCGGCAAAGGCGGCTACCAGGACAGATGAAGGAAATATTGAATACTGGTATTGTAAAGATTGTGACAGATATTACATCAAGCAGGATGGGCTTGTTGAGATTGAAAAATCACAGACTGTGGTTGCAAAGATTACAGATACAACATCATTGACCGATACGTGTAAAGACGATAATACAGAGACAGTAAAAGAACAGGCGCCTGATACGGGAGATAATAAACATGTATTTGTATGGCTTCTTATGTTTGTAATAGGAGGAGCGGCAGCAGGATTAACGGTTAAAGGTAGAAAGCCAGAAAATTAATATTTTTTAAGGAGACCGGAATCTCGCTTACTGTGTGGGTGCGAGATTCCGGTTTTTACATGTTTTGTTTTTATTCATTTCCTTATATTAATAAATGTGTCAAGTACTTGATTTTTTAAAAATCAGGTGTATACTATAAATAATTTAATACATATGGAACTTCAGGGCAGGGTGCAATTCCCTACCGGTGGTAAAGCCCACGAGCCGAGGCGTAAGCCAGAGCATGATTCGGTGTAATTCCGAAGCCGACAGTAAAGTCTGGATGGAAGAAGTGATATTAAAGTTAGTTATTCATAATGTAATCATAGTAGAATGAATGGCTGGCTTGAATGTGGATACTGGCTCTGAGATGAATTATTATCTCAGAGTTTTTTGATTGTCAGAGTAAGAATTTGATTATAGAAATTCGATATTTTGGCGTATGGCTTCTGAAGTGGTGAAATGAAACTGCTTTGGAAGCCTTTTTTATGTCTGGGCTGGATTTTGGTTGTGCTAGGATGTCTGTATTATTGAGGCGGAGTCTGGTCTGAAATGTTGGAACTGGCAATTGTGGCGGGCAGCATATTACATCGATTCAATTCATAGCAATCTGGCGGCATATTATAGCAATTCATAGCAGCAGGGCAGCAGGTAAATTCGGCAAAAACCTATTAATACAAGTTTTTTAAGAATTTGGTAGGTTTATTTTGGAGGAAAACCAAAGAAAACTTACGGAGTTACCTACTAAATGAGTCATAAACAATGAATTTATAGGTCTTTGAGGCATGAAAATGCGTTTAACATTATAGACAAGATGAAAAAAGACCTACTAAACCATTGAAAATGTGACTACTTATAGGTATCACGACTTTGAGCCGGCAAAATCAAGAAAGCAGGAAGCACATTAAGAATGAAATTAAGATACAGCAGACAAGGGAAATAAGGATAGAGAAAATCAGGACAGAAAAAAGCAGAACAGAGAAAAGCTGGACAGGAAAGAACAGAAAGAAGGTGCAGATATGCAGCAGGAAATAAATAACAATTTTTCAAAAGAAGATGAATTCTACATGAAGCGGGCGATTGAACTGGCAAAGAATGGAACAGGCTGGGTTAATCCTAATCCGCTGGTTGGAGCTGTAATTGTAAAGGATGACAGAATTATAGGTGAAGGCTGGCACAGGAAATATGGTGAGCTTCATGCGGAAAGAGATGCACTTTCAAGATGTATGGAGGATACCAGTGGAGCAACCATATATGTGACACTTGAGCCGTGCTGTCATCATGGGAAACAGCCGCCTTGCACTGAAGCACTTGTGCAGGCAGGAATAAGCAGGGTTGTGATAGGTTCGATGGATCCTAATCCCCTGGTAAGTGGAAAAGGTGTTAAATATCTGGAAGAACACGGGATTAAAGTTGAAGGTTGTGTATGCAATGAAGAATGTCTGGCGATGAATTATGTATTCTTTTATTACATAAGGAATAAAGAGCCATATGTTGTGATGAAAACAGCACAGACACTTGATGGAAAAATTGCCACATATAAGGGACTTTCAAAGTGGATTACAGGTGAGCAGGCAAGAGAAAATGTGCATGCAGACCGTCACAGATACGCGGCAATTATGGTTGGTGTCGGCACTGTGATTGCTGATAATCCAATGCTTGACTGTAGAAGTACAGCCGTAAGCAATCCACACAATCCTGTGCGAATCATATGCGACAGCAGATTGAGAACTCCGCTGGACAGCAGAATTGTAAAAAGTGCAGGGCAGATACCAACAATAATTGCTACATGTAGTACCGACAGCGACAGGAAATCTTTATATGAAAATGCAGGCTGTGAAGTGATAATTACAAAAGAATCAGAGCAGCACGTTGACCTTAAAGAGCTTATGAACATACTTGGAGAAAAAGGTATCGACAGCGTGATTCTAGAGGGAGGCGGAACACTTAACTTCTCGGCATTGCAGGCTGGAATTGTGAACCGGGTTCAGACTTATATTGCACCTAAGATATTTGGCGGGGCAGACAGTAAGACAGCAGTTGAAGGTCAGGGTGTTGCAAATGTAGATGAAGCATATCAGTTGAGAAACAAGACAGTTCGTCTTCTTGGTGACGATATTCTGATTGAAGGAGAGTTGTAATGTTTACGGGAATTATTGAAGAAATCGGACATGTGAATAATGTGAAAAAAGGAACGGCGTCGGCAATCCTTACAATACAGGCAGAAAAAGTCCTTGAGGGTACACATATAGGAGACAGCATTGCTGTCAATGGTGTGTGCCTTACAGTGACAGGGATATATGATAATACATTTACTGCGGATGTAATGCATGAGACGCTGAACCGCTCATCACTTGGCAAGCTGGTGAGTGGCAGTGCTGTTAATCTTGAAAGGGCAATGGCAGCAGATGGAAGGTTTGGAGGACATATAGTTTCAGGACATATTGATGGAACAGGAAAAGTTGCAGCGATAACCAAGGATGATAACGCGATATGGTATAAGATTAAGACAGACAGCGGAATATTAAAATATATCGTTGAAAAAGGTTCGGTTGCCATAGATGGAATAAGTCTTACGGTTGCCAAGACGGACAGCCAGAGCTTTTCAGTATCAATAATACCGCACACGGCGGGTGCGACAACGCTGTCACTTAGGAAAGTCGGAGATGTAGTTAATCTTGAAAATGATATTGTTGGTAAGTACATAGAGAAATTCATCACATTTGAAAAGGAAAAGCCGAAAAGCGGGATAACGAAAGAGTTCCTGCTAAAGAATGGATTCTAGAATAATTATTAAATAGAAAGGATGGGCAAAGGAAATGTTCAAGTATAACACAGTTGAAGAGGCGGTTAAGGATTTACAGGATGGAAAGCTGATACTTGTCTCAGATGATGAAAGCAGAGAGAATGAGGGCGACCTTATATGTGCCGCTGAATTTGCAACCACTGAAAATGTGAATTTCATGGCGACATATGGAAAAGGACTTATATGCATGCCTATGAGTGGAGATTTGTGCAGGAAGCTGGGACTTACACAGATGGTTGCTGACAATACTGATAACCATGAAACTGCATTTACAGTGTCAATAGACCATGTTAAGACGACAACAGGAATATCGGCAGAGGAGAGAGGCTTTACTGCAAGAGCATGTGTGTCAGATGAAGCAAAGCCTGAGGATTTCAGAAGACCAGGACATATGTTTCCACTTCGTTCAAAACCTAATGGAGTTCTTGAAAGAAACGGACATACAGAGGCAACCGTAGACCTTATGAGAATAGCAGGACTTAAAGAATGTGGTCTGTGCTGTGAAATAATGAAAGCGGACGGAACAATGATGAGAAAAGAAGATCTCATAGAAATGTCCGAAAAATTCAATCTCAAATTCATAACAATTAAAGCAATTCAGGAATACAGAAAGAGACATGACAACCTGGTTGAGTGCGTGGCAGTTACAAGAATGCCGACAAAGTATGGGGAATTCATGGCACACTGTTATGTTAATAAGTTAAATGGTGAGCATCATGTTGCATTGGTAAAGGGCGACATTGGTGATGGCAGCAATCTTTTGTGCAGGGTACATTCAGAGTGCCTGACTGGAGACGCATTTGGCTCAATGAAATGTGACTGCGGTCAGCAGTTAGCGTCAGCGATGACACAGATTAACAATGAAGGCAGGGGTGTGCTTCTTTATATGAGACAGGAGGGCAGAGGAATCGGGCTTGTCAACAAGCTTAAGGCATATGCACTTCAGGATCAGGGAATGGATACACTTGAGGCTAATCTGGCACTTGGTCTGCCGGGAGACGCGCGCGAGTACTACATAGGAGCACAGATATTGAAAGACTTAGGTGCTAAGAGCTTAAGGCTTCTTACTAACAATCCCGATAAGGTATACCAGCTTGCAGATTTTGGAATCGAAATCAGTGAGAGAGTGCCTATTGAGATAGATGCGACCAGCTTTGACAGGTTCTATCTTAAGACAAAGCAGACAAAGATGGGACACATTTTAAATGTGGTGTAAAAAATGAAATATTTATAAGGAGGAATTGATGATGAGAGTTTTAGAAGGTAAGTTAGTTGACAGTGGAATTAAGGTAGGTATTGTAGCAGCAAGATTTAATGAATTTATTGTGTCTAAGCTTGTTGCAGGAGCAAAGGACGGACTTGTAAGACATGATGTTTCAGAGGAAAATATTGATCTTGCATGGGTGCCGGGCGCATTTGAGATACCATTGATAGCTTCAAAGATGGCAAAAAGCGGCAAGTATGACGCAGTTATATGTCTTGGTGCAGTTATAAGAGGTGCTACAAGCCACTACGATTATGTGTGCAGTGAGGTTTCCAAGGGCATTGCAAATGTTTCTTTAGCAAGTGATATTCCTGTTATGTTTGGAGTGCTTACTACAGATACAATCGAGCAGGCAATTGAGCGCGCCGGAACAAAGGCAGGCAATAAGGGATTTGAGTGCGCTGAAGGTGCTATTGAGATGGTTAATCTTATTAAAGAGATTGAAGGATAATATATAATTTTTTGTAATTGTAAAAGGTCAGATTCGTCAGTAACTATTAGTATTGGCGGGTCTGGCCTTTTGTATTATAAAATATGGTAGAAAATGGATATGCTAAGGTGATGATATAAGGTATAATAGATTTGTGTCCTTTAATAATTGTTAAATGGGTATATATTACATATAAATTTATAGAATCGATGGGAGAGATAAGATGAAGTGGGGAATTTTGGCTACAGGTAATATTGCAAAAAAATTTGCATCAACTATAAATCAGATGAGTAAAGAAAATGAACAGTTAGTAGCAGTTGGTTCACGTAACATTGAAAGTGCAAAAGCCTTTGCTAAGGAGCATGATATCCCAAGATATTATGATTCGTATGAAGCCCTGGTTAAAGATCAGGATGTTGAGGCTGTTTATGTAGCCACACCAAATACTTTGCATTATGAGAATTGCAGATTATGTCTTGAACATGGAAAGCATGTATTGTGCGAAAAGCCGTTTACGATAAATGATAAACAGGCACAGGAACTGTACAGGTTGGCAAGGGATAGGCATCTTTTTATCATGGAGGGACTCTGGATATGGTTTCTTCCATTGTATGCTCGTTTACGCAGTATCTTACAGCAAGGAGTAATTGGAGAAATAAAACATATTTCATGCCAGTATGGGTTTGTTGCAACAGGTGCCAGAAAAGAGCGCAAATTTAACCCTGAACTTGGTGGAGGTGCTTTGTTGGATATAGGAATTTACAATCTGGGATTTCTGCGTATTGTTACAGGGGATGAGCCGCAGAATGTAGAAACTCAAAAAGTACATATTAATGAGTATGGAACAGATGATTACAGCTGTCTCAAACTGGCATATAACGATGGATGTACTGCAGAATCAGTCCAGACAATAGGGCAGGAATTAAAACGTAATGCCAGAATTGAGGGAACGAAGGGAAGTATATTTTTACCGGATTTCCAACACGCCGAGACTATGATACTTGAGGTGGAAGGAAAAGAACCGGAAACAATCGAGTGTCCGGTTGATATAAATGGCTTTGAATATGAAATCAGGGAAGTAAGCAGATGCGTAAAACTTGGATATTGCAGCAGTGATGTATATACAGCTAAAGACAGTATTGCACTTACACGGCTGATGTATGATATCCGTATGAGCTGGAGTGAAGCAGATATGAAAACAGTTATTATATATGCATCGGTTCATCACAACAATACCAAGAAAATTGTTGATGTCATAGCAGATGAATATGGGGTTGATATTATTGATGCAGCTAAGATTACTGAAAAGGACTTATCCGGGTATGATCTTATAGGAGTTGCTTCTGGTATTTATTTTGGTAAAATTCACCAGGCCGTAATCAACTTTGCTGAAGTAAATCTTCCAGAGAATAAGGAAGTTTTTCTTATGTGTACTTATGGTGGAAGACCTGTATTTGATTCAATAAAGGGAATTATAAAAGAAAAGCAGGGAAGAATTGTGGGAGAATTTTCTTGTAAGGGATATGACACATTTGGACCATTCAAGCTTATAGGAGGTATATCAAAAGGACATCCGGATAAGAATGATCTGGATAATGCAAAGGCTTTTTTTAAAGAGTTGTGTAAATAGAAGTTTGTACATTATGGAGGATACAAGAATGAAGATTAATGAATATCAGGAGAAGCCATTGATATAGTAAAAAAATGGATGGCTCAAGGACACGAATTGGACAAGGAACATTTGGCAAAGGAACTTGGAGATGTAGCTTGGTATTTGGCAGAAGCTGCGACAGCACTAGATATATCTCTTGAAGATATTTTTAAAGCAAATATCGATAAATTAAAGATGAGATATCCAGACGGATTTGAAACAAAAAAATCTTTAGTGCGCCTAAAAGGAGATATATAAATTCATCAAAATATAATAGTATAATCATTATTGAAATTTCGGGCACTTTTCAGGCACTTATTTCGTCAATAAGCATTACATAAAAATCATTACACAGGCTATCGGCTCCTACTGGACTAGTGCCATAAAGGAGACCTAAGAAAGCCAGTGTTTAAGCGGTCTCACGGCTTCGAACCCCGGTGGGCTCATTAAGATGGGAATGGTTGAAAAACCATTCCCATTTTTCGTTTCGTGCCTAGTGACTAGGAGGGGAACGGACGTCTTATGAAGAAATTCATTCTTTATTATTTCCATGCATTAATTATTGTAATTTTGAAAACCCGCATAAACACTGGGAATATTTGTATGCAAGTTGGGCACTTTTGTGGCACTTGGCGTCAGGGGGAGAGGGATGATTGAGAATTGTAGTTTTAATTTGGGTGAGTTTTATGTTAAAATGGAGAAAATGAATCGGAAGTTATAAGAAGTGGAAAAGGAGGACAAGTTAATGATAAAAAAAATAGCCATTGTACCCTATGTAACTAATGGGAGAAATTCACAGGTTGGACATGATGGACATTTTAATATTTTAAAAAAAAAGAGAAGTACTGTATTAAAAGAAAATTTACAGTCTGTAATTAAAGCAAAAAATTGGGAAGCAGAAGTAATTGTTGATGTCAATCACGGAGATTTACAATCGCTGAAACGAGAAGGAGTAAACTTGTTTTTAATTCCAGAAGATATTGCTAGGTATATAGACTACAGCAGTGTTAGTAAGGATGAGTGTTTCAAATTAACACATGATGAATATGAAAGCGGAAATATAGATAGAGTAGTGAAATACATAGAAGAAAATTGAAACATAATCTCTTAGAGGAGCTTATCAAATTCAAGTTTGGAGAATTGAGAAAATCGGAATTGACCGAATAAGTTAATCGTGCCATATGGCTTGATTATAAATACAAAGATAAAAACGCAATGTACATTAAAAATGTACTAGAGCTGGTAGGTAGCCCAGCCGTCCTATGCAAATAGGGTAAGTAACCTGCCCCTCCGGGTTGTCCATTCTTTGTTCAATTCATTTTAGGAGGGATTCTTATGGACAAAGCAAGTGGAAAACTGACGGTATATTTTGAAGAACCATTTTGGGTAGGTGTATTTGAACGTATTGAAGATGGTAAACTATCTGTGGCGAAGGTAACATTTGGTGCAGAACCAAAGGATTACGAAGTGCAGGAATATATTCAAAAATACTATTTTAGTTTGAAATTCAGTCCGGCTGTTGATACTGTTGTAAAAGATATAAAAAGAAATCCCAAAAGGATGCAACGTGAAGCGAAAAAACAGATGCAGGAAACAGGCATCGGCACAAAATCGCAGCAGGCATTGAAATTACAGCAGGAACAGAATAAACAGGAGCGTAAAGTGAGGAGCCGTGAGAAAAAAGAAGCGGACGAACTGCGAATGTTTGAACTGAAACAGCAAAAGAAAAGAGAAAAGCATAGGGGACATTAGTCCCTTGGGCTTTTGCTCAAATTCTAATTTTTGAAACTGAGAAATCGGAAGTTGTGGAGGTATAGTATGGAATTCATAAGTAAAGAGAAGATAGTTGATTTATCAAATCCAGGAGTTGTTTCAAGACAACTATTAAATCCTGAAAATTCATCAAGTGAAAGGGTGACAATTACAGAGGTTCATCTTGAAATAGGTGCTTGCCAACCAAGACATACACATGATGCGTCAGAACAAATTTGGTATGCAACAAAAGGAACGGGTAAACTATTACTTGCAGATGAACAAGAAAAAGTGTTTACTGCTGGGGATGTTGTAAGATTTGCAGATAAAGATGTTCATGGTTTATTGAATGATGGTAATGAGGAATTTGTGTATGTATCAGTGACTGCACCACCAATAAACTTTGGATATGCATATAAGGATAAAAGATAGACAAATTCCAGTTTTGATTTGACTTAATTCATAACATTTATTAACTGTTATATCTTATCC
>OIYY01001450.1_pt1 | contig 12352 bp, 10 predicted proteins | sample 1588341 | NCBI WGS metagenome assembly OIYY01 (sample SAMN03283287) | human gut metagenome | biome: human-associated habitat; material: feces | host: Homo sapiens | place: Peru | collected 2012
ATAAACATCTGTCGGTGCTGGATTATGAGAAGCAGGAGCGAGCGAAAGAGGTTGCGGAGCTTGATAGTCAGCTTGCACAATCAGAACAGGCTTTGCAGACAGCAAGTAAAATGGTAGACAGTCAGCTTGCTCGTGCGGAAGAATTGGCAGAGATGGGAGATAAGTTTCAAAGACGGAACGAGGAAATTAAGGCAGATAATGCAGAATTGGAAGAAGCATATATAGCCACGAAGCAGAGCTATAACAGTTTATCTGCAAAAAATAATCTGCTGATTACCGAGAATGAGGATTTGGAGCAGGAAAAGGAAAGGCGGTTGTCCGGCAACCGGGAATTGGAAAAACAACAGCAGAAGCTTCAAAAAGAACTGGAAACTATGGCAAGTTCTAAGGTCGCTCTAGAGCGTAATGTGAGAGCCTATGATGAAGAAAAACAATGGCAGCTTCCGGAGCCGGGAGTGGTGCAGTCGGCAAAAGCCTTTCGTGAAAAGGTGGCATTGCCATTGATTACAAGGTTAAAGGAGCTTGTAAAAAGCCTGACAATCAAGTGTGTTGGTCTGATGGAGCAGGTGAAGAAGCTGACTGTAAAGGTAAATCAGCAGGGAGAGGATATTGCATGGTACAAGAATAAAATCAAAGAGCAGAATAGCACAATGGAGCATTTGCAGGAGAAAGCGGAGGATTTGGAACGAGTGAAACGGTATGCCGGGGCGGACAAAATACAGGATATTATTGACAATGTGAAAGAAGCGGAACGGTTACAGGCAGAGCAGAAGCGATTGCAGAGAAGTTACCAGAACAGAATGAGCAGATAAGGGGATAGATGGATATGACGGATAAAATCAAGAAAACAGAAGTGTTGGAAAAGCATATCATTGGAGAAAACGGAATCAGTTATACTTTGGGAGAGGATGGTCTGTATTATCCAGACATCCGGCTCCCGGAAGGAACGCATTATGAAATCGGCAGATACGGACGGATGAGAGGGGAGTATCTGAAAGAACATCGCAGATCATTATACATGGAACTGCTGTTAAGTGGAAAACTAAATGAATATCTGTACCAGACAGACGAGGAATGTCATCAGATGATAAAACGGCTGGTAGAGCAGATGAAAACAAAACAGGGAGTGACGGAGCAGATGAAGTCAGAGAATCAAATGCAGTGGGTTGGAATGATGAACAATATCCGGCATTGTGCGGAAGAAGTGGTGTTGAGGGATATAGTATACTTGTGATGTTGACAATCGTGTATTATTTGGGAAAAAGCAGATTTAGATATTAAAATATATCTGATTGTGAAACCCCAGTTAATGAATTAGACAAATGAAAATTTATGAGGGAGGCATTGTATATGCAAGCCCCTTCTTTTGTGCTATATTTTATAAAAATCATTGTAATGTTTTGAATTATTTGGTGTCATATAGGATGTAGGGAACTTAAAGTCGCGATTTAAGGAGTAGAGTAATGACAGATGAAAAAATCATTCAACTGTATTTTAACAGGGATGAAAAAGCAATAGAAGAAACCTCAATAAAATATGGCTCATATTGTTATAAGATTGCAAACAACATTCTTAGAAATAGGCAGGATTCGGAAGAATGCCTAAATGATACATGGATGCAAACATGGGATTCAATACCACCAACACATCCGGTACACTTTAATCTGTTCTTAGCTAAAATTGTGCGGAATCTGTCCTTTAATAAATATAGAAATAAATATACACAAAAAAGAGGACGAGGAGAGATTGCATTAGTTTTGGAAGAATTGGAAGAATGCTTGGCAGGACATTCAGATGTAGAAGCATTGTATATTGTAGAAGAATTGCAAGAAACAATAAACACATTTGTCAGAGCATTACCTGAAAGAGAAGGAAATGTCTTTATCAGAAGATATTTCTATTCAGATTCAATTAAGGATATTTCAGTTAGGTATCGTATGTCAGAAAATAATATTCGAGTGATGCTTAATCGCACAAGAAATAAACTGCGAGACAGATTGGAAAAGGAGGGATATCTTTCATGAATAAAGAGGATTTATTTATCGGCTTTGGAAACTTGGATGAGGATTTACTTAGAAGAAGTGAACAAGGAGGACGAAATATGAATAAAAAAAGAAATATAAGCAAAATTGTTAAATATGGAAGTATTGCAGCATGTTTAGTAGTTGTTCTTGGGGTGGGAATCGGTGCTTTTGTAAAGACATCAATTATAAATCAGGAACCTGAGAAAACAATTGTTGTTGATAATACTGGCGTAGAAGAGAATGATGTCCCATCAATTGACCAGGAAAGATTCATTGCGATTGATACATTATTAGCATCTGCTGATGGTTCGCAATCTGGGCAGGCAATGAAAGGTTGCAAGGTTCAAATTGATAAGTATACTGCGGTATATGAAGCAGTTGCTTCTGTTTCAAGTGAACAGTTGGAAAAGTCAATGGGAAAAGAGGTAGAAGCCAACGAAGAAACATATTATGTATCAGGACATAATGACTTGCAATATATTATTAGGAAGACTGCCGGAACATATCTGTTATGGAAATTTATGTACTTTGAAAGTGATGAATATCCATTCAAGGATGTTCTTTCTTTGATATATGATGTGCATAGTGAACAAGATATAAAAGAAGTTTATGTGAAACCTTCAGATGTAGATAATACAGATGAAGGAAAAGCATTACAGCTTGAGATAGGAAATGTTTCAATAACTGATTCAGATAGTATTACATCTCTTTATAAAGTATTGAACTCACTTACCTGTTATGGACCTGAAAATTGGGATAGAATTAATTATGGACAAGATGATGGTGGTATGCTGAACGCTGTAAGAAATGGTAGATATCTGACTTTTAGTATGGCAAATGGATGTAAACTAGACAGTTTGAAATATACTGCTGTTTCAGGAACGTTTTATGAATATGGTGGAGTTGCTTATAATGAACTGAGGAAAGAGCAAAAAGACGTAATTGAAGAAATACTAAATATTGATTGTTCCATTTCTGAGCAGCAGGAAACTGAGCAACGGGTTAGTGAGTCAGAAGTAAATACAGAAATACAGGATGCTCCGGCAGATGAAAGTACCTATCAGGAAGCAAGAGATTATTCCGCAGAGTTAACAGATTTACAGAATAGGATTACACAGGCAATGATAAACAAGGAACTTCCATTTGTTACATTATGTGGAATTTATGAAAATCCGGATAGAGTTAAGGCGGTAGTAAATACAGAAGATGAAGATTTACTTGCTAAATTAAGAGCTTTTGATACGACGGGAGAATTGTTGGAAATTGTATATTCGAGCAGATCTAATGGTTTGGAGTAATTGTAAAAGCACAGTTTGTGCATGCGTGGTTCTACTATGGTTCTAAAAAATATCAAAACCTCAAATATGAGGGAAAATTTGAAATAATACAGATAAAAAAGTGTCTGAAATACACCTAAAAGTAATAGGATTATGTATCCAACGAAGCGTGAGGGTGGACGTACTGTAGGTTCAGGACGTGTTGCTACAGTTATCGAGTAATCTTTGCTCTTGCAATGAATTGCTAAAATAAGTAAAATTAACCCGGAGAGTGTTCGCACTTCTCCGGGTTTTTTGCAACTCACACAACCAACAGAGGGGAGACATTATGGTTACTTGTAGAGACGTCAATAATTTGGATCTGGATGGAGTAGAACTGCTGGCAGGGGAAGAGGGGCTGGACAGAGTGGTGTCCTGGACATATTTTGTGCAGACGAAGCCATATGAAGATCATATGAATCCGGGCAACTTCGCACTGATTGTAGTGGATTATCTGCGGTTTGACATCGAGAAGACCTTTGAAACAATGGTAGAACTGAATGCACTGGGAATTTCCGGGCTTGCAATATCGATTGTGGATGACCGGGAGAAGATTCCACAGAAAATGATAGACAAGGCGGTTGAATTGAAATTGCCACTGTTCTATGTCCGCTGGGAAGGCGCAACCTTCGTGGATATTGCACAGAGTATCGGGCAGCTGATACTGGAAACCAATATTACAAATAAGCGTACCGGGGACTATTTATATAATCTACTGTTTGGATATGAAGTAAATGATAAATATATTGAAAAAATATCCAGCCAGTTTGGACTGGCTTTCGACCGGGCATACCGTGTTGGAATCATTGTAATTGACCGGAAATATGGAATTAACCTGGAGCAGGATGAGCATACTTATCTCTATTATACGGACTGTCTGAACCGGGAAGTAATGCATATGGAAAATCGTCCGATGTATATGCGTTTCTTAAATAAATTTGTGCTGCTGTTTGAGGCAACGGAGGATAAGGAGACAGAACGGCAGATTGAACAATTGCTAAAGAAACTGGACAGCCGCCCGCAGTTCGCTGGGCTGATACACAGTACCTGTATTTTAGGCGCAGCTTATACGGATCCGTCTGAATTTGGCAAGAGCTATCAGGAAGCAAAAAATCTGATCCCAAAGAAAGATTATCTGCCGAATCCTACTAATAAAAAAGTGCTTAGTGCCAGTTCCATGGGCATTTATAAATATATGTTTAACAATGGAAATCAGCAGGAGATATTGGACTACTGCAATGACAAATTAAAGAAGCTTGAGATGTATGACCAGACCAATGGGGCATTTCTGGTGGAGACGCTGCTGGCATATTATATGAGTGGATTTAATGTGGGAAAGACAGCAGAGGCTTTGTATATCCATCGGAATTCCCTGCAGTACCGCCTGAAGAAGATAGAAGAAATACTGGAGGTTGACCTGGAAGATTCCATGGAATATCTCGATATTGTAAACTGTATTCTGGTAAAAAGACTGATGTTTAATTAAAAGACTGTGCAAAATGCATAATCAAATTGTGCATTTTGAAAGTTGAAAAGAAGAAAAAGAAAGTATACTATACTGTCTATCAGCAAAGACGCTTTGAGAGAAAGAAATCTCAAGCGTCTTTTTTGATACTCTAGAGAAACAAAAAGTCGGCTTCACATTTGCATTTAAGGAGGAACATATTATGAATAAAAGAAAATTATTAGCATTGGTACTGACAGGAGTTATGGCAATATCTACATTGGCAGGATGTGGTTCATCAGATACAAAAACATCCGATACAGATGTGAAAACCTCAGAGACAGCAGAGACATCTGATAAGAATGTATTAAGAGTTGGAATGGAATGTGCATATGCTCCATTTAACTGGACACAGGACAGTGATACAACACCGGATGGAAGCAAGGCGGTTCCGATTTATGGATCTGACTATTATGCATATGGATATGATGTAGCAGTAGCCCAGAAGCTTGCTGATGAGATGGGAATGGATTTAGAGGTTCATAAAGTAGAATGGTCTTCCATTGGAATCTCATTAGATGCAGGAGATTATGATGTAATCATTGCAGGAATGGGAAAAACAGCAGAAAGAGAAGCTTCTTATTCATTTACAGAACCATATTATTATAGAGACAACTGTATCGTAGTAAAAAAGGGAAGTGCTTATGAAAATGTAAAAGGACTTTCTGATCTGGCAGGAACCGGATGTAAGGTAACAACACAGTTAGGAACCGGCTGGGTACCTCTTTTGGATCAGATTGAAGGCGCAGAACAGACAGGAAATTATGAGACAACATCCGAATGTTTCATGGCAATATCCAATGGCGTTGCAGATGTATGTGTCGTAGATTTGCCGACTGCACAGTCAGCAGCACTTACCAATGATGATCTTGTGATTATCCAGTTGGATGAAGATGATTCTTTCACCGGTGATGATGAAATGGTAAATGTATGTATCGCTACCAGAAAAGATGATACCGCATTAAGAGATAAAATCCAGGATGCTATGGATGCCATTGGCTGGAATGATAAAGCCAAAATGGATGAGCTGATGGATACTGTTCTGACACAGCAGCCGGCAGCAAACTAGAAATATTTCCAGCGTGAGCTGAGTAACAGATAAAGTGAGGTAGAGAAATATGTTAGTAGAAAATCCGAGTAATTCGTTAGAGTGGATGATATTTTTAGCCCAGAAATATGCAAGTATGTTTATCAAAGGAACCTGGCTTACGCTGGAAATTGCTGTAATCGGAACGCTGGTTGGTTTTGTGTTAGGCTATATTGTCGGACTTGTAAATGATGCAAAAATCAGCGAGGGTGATAATGTTTTCAAGAAGCTTCTGATGCGGCTTTTGAAAATCATCTTTACTGTATATGTGGAAATCTTCCGTGACACTCCAATGATTGTTCAGGCAATGATTGTATACTATGGAATAAAAATGCTGGGAGTAGAAATGACACCGGTATTTGCAGGTATTGTGGTAACGGTATTAAATACCGGAGCTTACATGGGTGAGACAGTACGTGCCGGAATCGGCTCCATTGATATGGGCCAGCGTGAAGGCGCATGGGCAATGGGAATGTCTCCATTTAAGACAATGTTGTATGTGGTACTGCCACAGGCATTTAAAAATATTATCCCAGAGATGGCAAATACATTCCTGACAAACCTGAAGATGACATCCGTATTAAATGTAATTGCAGTACAGGAACTTTTCATGGCTGCAAAAACAGTCGGAGGAAATTATTACAAATACTTCGAGTCATACCTGGTAATTGCAGTGATTTACTTTGTATTGTGCTTTGTCTTTGATAAGATTTTCAAATTTATTGAAAAGAAAATGCAGGGCAAGACAGATTACGCATTGGCAATTGAGTATATGGATAATCAGTAGGAGGAATGGATATGGGAGAGAAAGTAATTTCAATCAAAGATTTGAGCAAATCATTTGGGGATCATGAGGTTTTAAGAAAAATAGATATTGATATAGAAGCAGGAGAAATTATCTGTATAGTGGGTTCTTCCGGTTCCGGAAAGTCAACACTGCTGCGGTGTATCAATAAACTGGAGCGGCAGACCTCCGGCAAAATCCTTTACCATGATAAGGAAGTCCGGAATGTACAGAAGGACATCAATGAATACCGCTCCAGGGTGGGAATGGTATTTCAGTCCTTTAACCTATTTAACAATATGACCGTATTACAGAACTGCATGCTCTGCACCAGAAAGGTGCTTCACATTTCCAAAAAAGAGGCATTTAACCGGGCAATTACACACTTAAAGGATGTAGGAATGGCTCCTTATATCAATGCAAAACCATCGCAGCTTTCCGGAGGACAGAAACAGAGGGTTGCCATTGCAAGGTCTCTTTGTATGAATCCGGAAGTACTTCTTTTCGACGAGCCGACTTCTGCACTGGATCCAGAGATGGTAGGAGAAGTATTAAATGTTATGAAAGAGCTTGCCAAGACGGGACTTACAATGATTATTGTTACTCATGAGATGGCATTTGCAAGGGATGTGTCCACCAGAACCATTTTCATGGATTCCGGCTATGTGGCAGAGGATGCAGCTCCATCCGAACTGTTTACCAATCCGAAGAATCCGAGAACACGGGAATTCTTAAGTCGTTATTTAGCAGGTTAAAGGAGGACAGAAAATATGGAGAATTTTGTAATAACCTTTGCAAGAGGATTCGGAACAGGCGGAAAGGCGATTGCTTCCCAGCTGGCAAAGGAGTTAGGGATTCACTGTTATGAAAACCGAATCTTAACACTGGCAAGCCAGCTCAGTGGACTGGATGAAAATATTTTTCAGGAAGTAAATGAAAAAATGAGGGAGACCAGTGGATTTTCCAGCTTTTTAAGAGGGCTGCCACGGTCAAGACGTTACATTTCCAGAAATGAAAAATTCGTATCGGATGACAAGCTGTTTGAATACCAGAGTGAAATTATCAGAGATCTGGCAGAAAAAGAGTCCTGCGTCATCGTCGGAAAATGTGCTGATTATGTACTGAAGGGCAAGCCAAATGTGGTGAGCATCTACATTGAGGCACCGAGAGCATTCTGCGTGAACCGTACCATGGAAAATATGGGCGTAACCGAAGAGGTTGCTAATGCAACCATAGAGCGGACAGATAAATTCCGGGCAGATTATTATGAATATTACACCCACGGAAATTACTGGACGAACCCGGTCAATTATGATATGACATTAAACAGTGAGCGGGTCGGCGTGCAGAACTGTGTAAAAACCATTGAGCAGTACCTGATTATCAAAGGGCTGATTACACCGGATATGATACATCCGGCAGGAGAACTAAAATAAGAGTTTGGGATAAGAGTTTGAAATAAAAAGTTTGAAATAAAAGTTCAAAATAAAAGTTCAAAGTAGGAACAGAGTTGGAAAAATAGAAAAAGATGGAAAAAAGCAGGAACACCGAAACTGGAACGGAGCTCCTGTTTTTTTACGGCATTAAGAAAATGTTGGTGGCAGCTTCTACAGGGATTGTTTTATTGCGAACAAACTGGATTTTATATATAATGAAGTAAAACAACTCGGGAGAAAAATTGATGGAAGCAGGAATGATTACAACAGTGCTTTTGGTAGCATGTGCAACTATATGTATTGGCGTTGGTATCTTTTATTTTTTTATTAATAATACGAAAAACAAGGGGCGGATTTGTATCCTGCTTCTGGGAATAGGGGGAGGAATCTGGGCACTGGGTTCAGCATTGTATGGAAATTGTACGGATGACAGATTGGCACAGGATTTCTTTTGCATGACAATTGTGGGTTTTAATTTATATGTCATTGCGATTGTAATTTATGTGGCGTGTCTGACTGGTGTAAAAATAAAGGGATATGGCCTGATGGTTGGATTAGGAATACTGACATCTCTGGTGGATGGTGTTTCTTTTGGGAGTATACGGATCCGCCATTTTTACAGGGTCAATGGAAGAACCTGTTTTACCACAGAATTTCATGGCAGCGTGTTTTATCATTGGATGTATATTATGCTTTGCTTTTTGTGCTGCATCTATATTGTACTATATTGGTCGAAAAAAATTATGCGTAAAAGTCAGAGAAAATATGCGGCATATATCATTCTGGGAAATACAATTATGCTTCTTTCGGCAATTCCGGATACGGTGTTACCATTTTATGGATTTAGATCTTATCCCAGTTCGGTTTATGGTGTAACAGTTTCATTTTTAATGACTGTATTTTTTAGTATCCGGTATGATACTTTTGGAATATCAAAATTAACAGTTTCAGATTATCTGTTTAATCAGATTGACTATGGTGTGATGGTATATGATTATCAGAGAACACATATTTTACATAATACAAATGCAGAAGTGTTGTTTGGCGCAGATGTGGAACAGCCTTTTGAAGAACTGGTAGCCTGCGAGGGCAAAAAGGAAGAATTTGCAGAACAGCTTTATCAGGGAAAATTAGAGCATTGCAAGGTAAAATGTCTGCAGGGCAATCAGATTTTGTCGGTGACATCTTCGATGGTCTGCGATGAATATGGTGAGATGCAAAATACCATCGTAACACTGGTAGATATTACTTATGAAGAAGAACTTTTAGAACGGCTCCGGGTATCTGACCAGGCGAAGACCGATTTCCTTACGAATATGTCTCATGAAATCCGTACACCTATCAACGGTATTATGGGAATGAACAGTCTCCTGCTCCGGCAGATTGATACGCTGCCAAGGGAGAAGATTGCAGAGTATGCAGGAAATATGCAGCGGGCCAGCAGAACCCTGCTTGCTATTGTAAATGACATTTTGGACATTTCCAAAATTGAATCCGGAAAGATGGAGCTGCTTTGCGAGGGTTATGAGCTGGCTTCCCTCATTAACGACTGCTATACGATAGTTGCCTCTAACTGCAAGAAAAAGAATCTGGATCTGTATATGGAAATTGATGAAAATCTTCCATCCATTTTATATGGGGATGATGTCCGTATCCGCCAGATAGTAAATAATTTTCTGTCTAATGCGGTAAAATATACCAAGCGTGGTCATGTAATTTTAAAAATTTCTTATAGCAGGATAGACGAGGAAAGTATTAATCTGCGTATCGATGTAAAGGACAGCGGAATTGGAATCCAGAAGAAGGATATGGAGAACCTTTTCCAGAATTTCACAAGATTAGAAGAGCATAAGAACCGCAATATCGAAGGAACCGGACTGGGACTGAGCCTGACGAAGCGTCTGGTAGATATGATGCACGGAGAAGTACAGGTAGAAAGCCAGTATGGAGAAGGCTCAACATTTACGGCAATTATACCGCAGAAGGTCATCTGCGAAGATGGCATTGGTGATATGAAGCAGATTTTTGAAAACTATGAACTCTCTTTCGGTGCTATGATGCCGGCACCTCAGTTTGCCGGCGTGCATATCCTTGTGGTGGATGATATGGAAATGAACCGCATTGTGGCAAAAGAGATGCTGCTGCAGACTGGTGCAATCGTGGATGTGGCAGGCAGTGGAGAAGAAGGGCTGACTCTGATGAAAGAGCAGCACTATGATCTTATTTTCATGGATCAGATGATGCCGGATATGGATGGCATTGCCACCTTTGAGGAAATGAAGAGAATTAATCATCAGAATAAAACTACACCGGTAATTGCCATGACAGCCAATGCGGTAAAAGGAGCAAGGGAAATGTATCTGCAGCATGGATTTGCGGATTATATTTCAAAGCCGATTTTCGAAGAGAAGATGTGGAAGATACTGGAACGTTTTCTGGCGGATAAGCAGACAGAGGCAGTGGAAAAGAAAAATCCTGACGGTGGAGCATCGCATAAGCTTGCAGCAGAAGAAAGCATCGAAACAGAAGAAAGTCTTGAAATAGAAGAACTTTGGGATAGGGAATCATTACAGGAGCGTTTTCCATATCTTGACACCGAGCAGGGAATGGCCGTATGTATGGGAGATGAAGCGTTTTATTTTAAGATATTAAAAGTCTATCTGAAAGATGAGATGGTGGATACTCTGCAGCAGGATTATGAGGCAGGGGCCTGGGCACAGTATCAGATTCATGTGCATGGACTGAAAAATGTGTCTGCGAATATCGGAGCCATGGAGTTGTCTGAGCAGTTTAAGGGATTGGAGTATGCCATCAGGAATCATGACATTCCGGATACGGATTATATCCGGAGTCATCATGATGAAGTGATGGAGGCGTATCAGGAACTGTTACGGCGGCTGGAGAGGGATGTCTGAGAAGGAGGAAGACAAACATGGTAAAAATCGACTTAATTACCGGCTTTTTAGGTTCCGGTAAAACAACCTTTATAAGAAAATACGCCCAGTATCTGATGGAACAGGGCATGAATATTGGAATCTTGGAGAATGACTATGGGGCAGTAAATGTGGACATGATGCTGCTGCAGGATTTGATGGGAGATAACTGTGAGTTGGAAATGGTAGCCGGAGGCTGTGATAAGGACTGCCACAGAAGACGTTTTAAGACGAAGTTAATCGCCATGGGCATGTGCGGATATGACAGGGTGCTGGTGGAACCATCTGGCATTTTCGATGTGGATGAATTTTTTGATGCACTGCGGGAAGAACCACTGGATCAATGGTATGAGATTGGAAATGTAATTGCAATCGTAGATGCCAAGCTGGAAAAAGAGCTGTCCGATGAGGCAGATTTTATTCTGGCATCAGAGGTGGCAGATGCAGGCTGCATTCTATTAAGCCATGCCGATGAAGCTACAGAAGAAGAAATGGATGCAACGGTTGCACACATCAATGAAGCCTTGGAGAAGATTCACTGTAAGAGAAGACTGGAAAAAGAGATTCTGCGTAAGAGTACACCGCAGCTTACTTCGGAAGATTTGCATCGGATTATGAGCAGCGGCTATGTGATGGAAAATTATGAAAAAATGGATCTGGATGAAAACTCCGGTTTCGAGTCCCAGTATTTTATGAATGTACCTATGACGGCAGAAAAAATGCAGAAAGTCGCAAAAGAAATCTTAGAAGACAGTTCCTGCGGAGCAGTATTTCGGATTAAGGGATTTATAAAGGCAGCAGATAATTCCTGGATACAGCTCAATGCTACCCATAACGGAGTGCGGATGGAACCAATTCAGGAAGGTCAGGAAGTTATTATTGTAATCGGAGAGCAGTTACAGCGGGATAGAATCGAAGCATATATCGGAGCGGAGAGTGTATAAAGATAAAACGATATTATAGTGTACGAATGGATAATACAAATGCACAATATAATACACAAAATGACGCAATATATTCTATTAATTCTAACAAACAGACTGGAAAAAGCAGAAAAAACAGGAGAATATAACTTTTTGTAAAAAAATATTGACAGAGCAAAAAAGACGTGATATTGTATAACTGTTCAAAATAATAGACAAACAAAAGCGAAGGCGCTTACCAATCGGTAAGTGCCTTTTTTGCTTTACAGGAAAGCAATTTCCTGTAAAGCAAAAAACGCTCCGCGAGGATGCGCACTGCGGCGTATAAGGTAGATGTCGCAAGCG